>PVBE012956325.1_pt1 | contig 24576 bp, 20 predicted proteins | sample 1631181 | NCBI WGS metagenome assembly PVBE01 (sample SAMN08397723, study PRJNA350692) | Marine metagenome, whole genome shotgun sequencing project. | isolation source: water | place: Pacific Ocean | collected 2012-04 | reverse complement strand
CTGATTGGCCACCTGCCCACTTACGCGCCCGCCCTTGCCTACAGGCTTGTCCATCCAGTACAACGCCGCAACACCACACTCGTGATGAATGTCTTCGCTCATTGGGTTTTCCGTAACCAAAAAGGCCTGCAGGCCTGCCAAAGCATCCTACCATAGCAACCCCGGAGGGCTAACTCAAGCAAAGAGGCGCATTTGACGAAGATGCTTGTGAAAATCACGGAAATATTGGAGGAAACTCACTTGATCAGCAGGTTGATCAACGTCTCTGTCAGCGGTAGGCGGCACTGTGACTCAAAACCCATAAACATCGGGCTGGGATTGGCTTCGAAGAAGAAGTACTCCCCTTTTTCGGTGAGCCTGAGGTCTATTCCCGTCCATACCAGGTTCAGCGCCCGGGCTATCCGGCAGCACGCGTCGGCGACCTCGCGGCTCAGGGCGTGCGGTGCAATCTTCGGGGCCGGGTCGTCTCTGAAGTCCAGCGAGTCGCTCTCGATGCGGCAAGCCATAACCTTCCGCCCGGCCACGAACACGCGAATATCCGTGCCCGATATGTGCTGCTGCAGGGTGATCGGGGCGTGCTTGAGATTTGCAAGATGTTTGCCTCGCAAATGCTTATCGGCGAGCATTTGCGTGTGCGCCCCGCCCTGGACAGGTTTGAATACGCACTGGCCGACCGACTTGGCGAACCCCTTGAGTTCGCTCCGGGAGTTGGTCAGCAGCGTGCGGGGGATTTTCACATCCGGATCGAGATTGAGCGAACATACTTTCGCCAGTTGCGCCGGTTTGACCTGGTGCAGGCGCCAGGCGCGGTACGAGTTAACCCACTTTCCGGGCAGCGCAAACAGCATAGATTCGATAAGGCTGCGGGAATCGTTCTCGGCGATGAACGCCTGCTGGCCGTCGGGCAGCGTCGAGACTCCGACGCCGGTGAACTGCCGCCAGTAGATACTGTATATATCGTTCCAGTCCAGTATCTGCCCGTCGGGGAATTCGATCCTCGCCGAGTTGGACTGCGGACCATAGCTAAGCGAAAAGTCCGCCGGATAACGCGAGGTGTCCAGAATGCGAACGACATGTTTTTCCTCAGTGAGCAGACTCTTCATATAGAGCGCGTGCTCGTCGTCAGGCCCGGACAGGATCAGCACGAATCTCTTGCGGTCCATCAACCCTCCTCACCAATCGCCAGCGTGGTCGCGATCGGCCCGCCTGGGGCTCTTGGGGGCATAGGGCGGGGACGCGGAGTTTTTTTCGGGAGCATCTGTGCGGCGGCCTGGCCCGAGGGCGTGTCGGGATACCGCCTGACGATGGCTTGCAGCATTCTGGTCTTTGTCGAGCCTCTGGCTTTTCGGGCCTTTTTGAGCATCCCAGCCGCGGCGACCTCGTCCCGCTTTAGGCGAGCCTCCAGGTCTTTGGCCTGCTTGGCGGCCTTCTTCCCGGTGGGCGTTTTTTCGTAATCCCTGGCCGTCTGCTGGTAGATCGAAAGCTTGTCGCAGTTTTTGGCCTTGGCTCCGGTGTCGTAGAGCTCCTGGGCCTTGACCTCGCTGAGGGTCTCTTCGTACCCGGCAAGTTTGGCTGCGGCGGTGAGTTTACCCTTTGCCTGGTCCTGCTGCTTGAACCCGTGAACCCGGGAAACCGCCCGATAGGCCTTAACCGCCGGCACGTGTTTGCCCGCGGACAGGTCCTTGTCGGCCCGCTTGAGCTTACCGGTAAGTGCAGCGTCGAGCTGCCTGCGGTAGTTGGCGACCAGAGATTTGTATCGCGTTTTCGGCTTGGCGGACTTGGCGGCGACTTCGATCTTCTGGAAACTGTCGGCGGCGTTTTCCACGTCGCCGGCCCGCAATGACGTCCGGAAACTTCGGGAATGTTCGGCAATTTTACCGAGTTGTCCGGGCAGGGCTATAATAGGGCGTTTGCCTCGATTACCGCCGTTACCGCCCTCCTCACCGAGCGCCATAGTGGTCATGACCTGGCCGGAGGCTTGTGCGGCCAGAGCAGCCACCGCACTTCCGGCGGCGAGTTTCAGCACACCGCGTCGGTTGGGTCTGGGGGTATCGGACTTGCCAGTTTCACTACCGGAAAGAATCCTGTCAAATGGATGCACCATTATTTAACTCCTCAAACTGCCATCGCAAAAAAATGGTTTCGAAGTCATTGACCCGGGCGACGGGAACCTACCTTGGAATTATACGCCCGCAATCAATGACTCGAAACCAAATTACCGTTTTACCGCGTAAAAGATCATTCCGGCAGTTTCGGCGGTTTGCGGTTGAATATGCTCAACCGTCCCTCGTCGGCGCCGAGTATCATCGCCGCAAACGCGGTGGCGTAGGCTCCGCCTTCCCGGCCGGAGGTCTTCATGTAACTCTTCGCCGGCCACTGACCGTCCTTGCCCTGCCAGGCCAGCACGTCTTTCTGAGCCGCGGTTATGTAACCGCCGGTCTTCTCGCCGAAGCTCTTGAACTCCTGCCCGAGCAGGCGCATGCCCATGCATCCGTAAAAGTGCCCGTAGTACGGGAAACGCTCCTTGGATATCGCAGCCGGGGTGATCTTCAGCAGGAACTTGTACCCTTTCATCATTACCGCAAAATCGAACTTCCGCATGAGTCCGAGCGTGGCTACGTCGCCGGCGGTGCCTTCCTTCATGCTCCTGGTGTTGGGGCTGTTATCGAGTTGGTAGTCGAACCCGCCGTCGGCGTTCTAGCATTTCTTGAGGTATTTGAATCCCTTGTCCAACACCGACTTGTCGATCTCGATACCGTAATTAGCCGCCGACACCATCGCCTGAACCGCACATACCGTAGTCGATCCTTCGTGCTGGGTCTTCGACCCGGGCGTATACCACCACCCGCCGGAGGTCGACTGGTTGGCTGCGATAACTTTCACCGCGGCCGCTACGACGTCTTTCATCTTCTTCAGATCGATATCCGGCTTGGTCTTGCAGAACAGCGACCGCCCCACCGCTTCAGACAGCGCCAGAGTCGCGAAGCCCTGCCCGTGGATCCACGAATGCCCCTGGGAGGGGAACTGTCCATTCTTCTGAACGCTCATCAGGTACTTAAGGCCCGCGGTCAGCGCCTTGCCGTTTTCGCCGGCGAACGGTTCATCGCTGGCGGCCAGGTACGCCAGCGATGCGAAACTGGTTACCGCGACGGTATACTGTGCGCCCCACGAACCATTCTTGCCCTGGTTCTTCGTCAGCCATGTAAGGCCCTTGTCCCGAGCGGCGATTACGCCTTTGGGCGCCGCCGCGGAGGCTCCGCTGACCAGCAAGCATAGACAGACCGTGACCGTAGTTACTCTGCTGTTTCTCATGTTTGTCCCGCCTTCCTTGGTTTATTCTATCTGGTAGGCCTGTCCGCGGAGAACGATAAGCATCTCTTCGTTATCCTGCTGGGAGGCCATAACCTGATTCTCCGCCACTGAATTCCGGCGGATCAGTTCGAAGTACTTGTCCGAGAATCGCTTGACCTTCTCGATCTTGTCGGTGTCCTTAGACGGATCGAGCTTCGAGGCCGAAGATGCGATCCAGACCCGCCCGCGGCGATACAGCGACGTATTGCCAACCTGGCGCAGGCCCGCGACATAGTCGTCCTTGTTCTTCTCGTATTTATCCCGACTGCTGCTACCGTACTGCCTGGCGCCGGCGGCCTTGCCCATACGACCGCTGGAGTCCGCGATCGCCGGAGTGGACGACGGAGCAACCCGCTTGGCGCTGTTCAGTTTTCTTCGCATATCGGCGGCGTTCTGGCCTTCGAATCCGTCGGAGCTCTCGGCAAGTTTCATAGCGCCCCTCGCCGCCCTCACCCGAACTTCCGTCGGACGATGCAACCGTGTGGTCTCATCGGCCAGGAAGCTGGTGTATGGAGTCATGATCCCGTACTTCTTCGACAGGCGAATCAGTTCGTCGATAACTTCCTTGGACTTGCCGCTCAGCTGGATCTGGTCCATGAGATATCCCACGCGCCTGGTGGCCCATATCTTCTCGACGAAGACGTATCGCATGTCCTTTCCGGGCGGGTGGATCGTAACGTTATATTCGAACCCGCGTTCCTTGCCCTGGTAAATACCGTTGACCACGAGCGTGCTCTTCCGGCTGGCGCCCTGGCAGTCGTATCGACCGACAACCACGATCTGGTCGCCGTCGAACAGATCCCCCAGCTCGCGCGGATACATATCCTTGATCTTCACGCCCTGGAGCTTGATCTTCAGATTGGTCATCACGGGGTTCTTGATCTTGTTGTAGAGTGATGAGACTTTCGCCTCGATCGGCTCAGTGGGCTTGACGTAGTCGCTGCGCCCGTTGTTGTCCAGCGCGAGTTTGTCCAGCAGGCGAACGTTGGGCTGGTATCCGACTCCGAACGTGAATATACGGGCGCGGCACTTGTTGGCGGTCTTGGTTTCGTAGAGGATGTCCTTTTCCTCGGTCTTGCCGACTGTCGGCTGACCGTCGGTCAGGAAGATGATGTATGACGGGCGCTTGGAGCTCCCGGCCTGCTTCAGCGCTACCTGCAGGGCTTCGTGTATGTTCGTTCCACCGGTGGCTTCGAGTCGATCGACCATGTCCAGCGCGACAGTGATCTTCTCCTTCTTTGCATCCACCATTTTCCCGAAGAACGTTTCTACGCTGTCGTTGTACGCCACAACATTGAACCTGTCTTCGGAGTTCAGGTTCTTCAGTACGAATCGCAGGGCCTCCTTGGCCTGGGCGATCTTCTTGTCGCTCATAGATCCGCTGTGGTCGAATACGGCGATAACATTCTTGGCGACCACCGCGGTGCGTGAGTTTCTGGGGTTGGGGCTTACGAGCATCATGAAGTGCCCGTCTGTTTTCGGGTCGGCCTGGTGGGTGACCAGCGAAGCGCCGATCTTGTCGTTTGCGGCTTTGTAGAAGACCTGGAAGTCGGTTGTGGGCAAGGCTTTCTTGACTTCGTACGTCGCCGTCACGTGGTTGGGAGCCTTGCGCTTTACGTTAAGCGAGTGGGTCGGCGAGTATACCGGTCCTATGTCGGCTTTGGATTTGATATCGACATTGACCCGCACCGAATCGATCGCCCGGGCCGAATACTTCTCGGTGTTCAGCGGATAGAAGACCTCCACGAGGTTCTGGTCCTTCCTGCATACGGTCTTGTAAGTCACGATGACCTTGCACGGTTTGCCGGGCATCAGCGGGAACGCCCTGGTCTTGTATAGACCGAAACCGGCGTATTCCAGCAGCGCGGGATCCTTTTTCTTTCGGACGATATCTTCGTATATCTTCCTGGCCTCGTCGGCCTTCATGAGTTTGGCGGCAAACTCTTTACCGTCAACGACAAGCGTCATCGAATCGATGGCGGCTTTGGGGGGCACGGGAAAGAGATACTCGACCTCGATCATCCCCTTGCCGGTATTGATGAACGCCTGGTCGACCGAAACGGCGGCGACCTGGTCGCGCACCAGGACATTTACGTGATGATACTTAACCGCCCAGGATCCGCGGACTCTGATGTCGCGTCGGATCGGAACGATCATTCCGTCGCCCCAGGCCAGTCCGGCCGGCAGGAGGACCGCTGTAAGCATCGCCGCGATCAGAATTGAACGTGTCTTTTTCATGGGATATCTCCAGGTAATCGGTCTTGATTCCATTTGACTTCGAGTAGATTCTGCTGAGATTAAGGGAAATAACAACTCAACCGAAGTATTTGACGCGCAACGGCGCCAAAGAGTTCCATAAAATTGAAGATCGTCGACACGATAGTTTTATGAAGCGCAAAAACCCGGCGTCAGGCTCGCGCCTGCCGCGATGTACGCCCGTCGAGTCGCGCGGATTTGGTTTTGCTCTTTCTCCCAAGGCTGTTGTGTGGTCAAATGTGCAGTCGTTTAGCGGAGCAAGTGATGGCCCGACCACAGATAGTGACATTGCTGACGGACTTCGGAACTGCCGGGCCTTTCGTCGCCGCGATGAAAGGCGTGATCCTGCGGGTCTGTCCGCGCGCACAGATAATCGACATAAGCCACGAGATTCCGGCCCACGATCTGCTGGCCGGGGCGCTGGTGCTGGCCAGATCCGCGCCGCACTTCCCCCCCGAGACCGTGCATGTAGTTGTGGTTGATCCCGGCGTGGGAACGAATCGTGCGATACTGGCCGCCCGATACGGCGACCAGACGATCATATTCCCGGACAACGGCGTGATCTCGCTGCTGGAGCGGGTGCTTCCGCTGCAGGATATCCGCATATGCTCCAATCTTCCCCAGACGCCGCGATACATCTCCAACACCTTCCACGGACGGGATATTATGGCCCCGCTGACCGGCCAGATACTTAACGGACTGAACATCGCCACGCTCGGACCGCGGCCGGCGACGTACAAACAGTTTGAACTGCCCGGCCCAACAGTCGAAGAGAACCGCATAACCGGACAGGTGATGTACATTGATCGCTTCGGGAACCTGATAACTAACATCTCAGGAGAACTGGCCAGACATATTGGCGGAAGGCTCCTGCACGTGGAGACCGCCTGCAACGACAAAGACGCAGGACCGCTCGTAGCGGCGTACGGTTTTGTAGACATCAACAGCCCGCTTGTGCTCTTTAACTCGACCGACATGATCGAAATAGCAGTAAACCAAGGCCGCGCCAGCGAACTCTTCGAAGCCGAAGTCGGCTCGCCGGTAGTCATGGTGATGGAATAGAGAACGAAAAATGATGAATGGATGACGACAACGGCTTAACACCTGACGCATGACACCCGGAATCTGGAACCTGCTTAATATGACGCCCCAAGAAATTGCCGACATGGACGCCCAGTATCTCTGGCATCCCTTTACTCCGATGCAGCTTTGGCTCGCTGAGGGCGATCAGCCCGGGCGGTTTATTGAAAGCGCCGAGGCCTTTGAACTTATCGACACACGCGGACAGCGTTTCATCGATGGGTTCTCCAGCCTCTGGTGCAATCTCCACGGACACCAGGTCATGCAGATCGACCGGGCGATAAACGAGCAACTCGGGCGAGTGGCGCACACTACGCTGCTGGGCCACGGATCGCCGCCGAGCATAGAACTGGCCCGACGGCTGGTCGAGATCACTCCCGACGGACTCGAAAAGGCGTTTTACAGCGACAGCGGCGCAACTGCGGTGGAAATCTCGCTGAAGATGGCGTTTCAATACTTCCGCAATATCGGCCAGCCGCAGCGTACGAAGTTCATCGCTCTGGGCGACGGGTATCACGGCGACACGATCGGGTCCGTGAGTCTCGGCGGGATCGGAACGTTCCACGGGATATTCGGACCACTGCTGTTCGATGCGACGTTCGTAGACAGCCCCAACCCCTACCATCACCCGGCCGGGGAAGACGGCGGCGCACAGGTGCTGGGACGCATTGAAGAGGTCCTGGCCGCTGGCGCAAGCGAATACTGCGCGATTATTGTCGAACCGCTGGTCCAGGGCGCCGGGGGAATGCTGACCCACCCGGCCGGTTTCCTGAAGTCGGTCCGCAAATTGGCCAGCGACCACGGCGTGCTGCTGATCGTAGACGAAGTGGCGACCGGGTTCTGTCGCACCGGAAAACTGTTCGCCTGCGACGTAGAAGACGTATCGCCCGACCTGATGTGCCTGGGCAAAGGGCTCACCGGCGGGTACCTGCCGCTGGCGGCGACCATGGCGACCCAGGAAATATTCGACGCTTTCCTGGCGCCCGCCCACGAGGGAAAGACCTTCTACCACGGACACACGTTCACGGGCAATGCCCTGGCGTGCGCAGCCGCCAACGCCAGCATCGACCTGATATTCGAAAACCGCCTGCTCGAATCGCTCGACGAGAAGATAGAGATTATCCGCGCGACCCTGGCGCCGCTAGGCGATCACCCAAACGTGGGCGACATTCGCCAGTGCGGGATGATGGCGGGTGTGGAACTGGTCGCCGACCGCACCGGGCCGGAGTTCTTCGACCCGGCCGACCGGGTTGGCGCCGCGGTCTGCAAAGCGGCGCTCAAACACAACATAATCATCCGCCCGCTGGGCGACGTAATAACTCTTATGCCCGCCCCGGCGATGGACATCGCCACGCTACGACGCCTGACCGACGGAGTGGTCGATATGATTAATGAGTACTTCAATGCATCCTGACGAACTCCTGATCGACAATCCGCTGCCCGAGATACCGGGCGTTTTCGTAACCGCCACCGATACCGAAGTGGGCAAAACAGTTATCGCCGGAGCCATCGCACAATCGCTGCATAACGACGGCGTGCGGACTGAAGTGTTCAAACCGGCCGCATCGGGATGCAGACGCGATCGCGGACAACTCATCAGCCAGGACGCCGAATTTCTCGCCGCCTGCGCCGATTCACGAAGACCGCTGCACGAGATCGCCCCGCTGAGATACGCAGCGGCGTTGGCGCCGAACGTAGCGGCGCAGCGCGCCGGACGAACGGTGGATATAGAAGCCATGTTCGCATCGTACCGCCGCCTGGAAGGCAAGTGCGACGCGGTCGTTGTAGAGGGCGTCGGCGGGCTGCTGTGCCCGATCTCCGACGACTTCTGGGTGGTGCACATGGCGGTTATGCTCGCCCTGCCGGTGGTGATCGTGGCGCGCCCGAACCTGGGCACGATCAATCACACTCTCCTTACCATCCAAGCCGCCCGATCAGCGGGCCTGCACGTGGCGGGAGTAATAATCAATCGCTACCAGATCGACCCGCACAAGACCGACCTCAGCGGTCCCGACGACGAAATAGCAATGCTGACCAACCCCGCACAAATCGCCGAAAAAGGACAGGTAAAAGTCCTCGCCCTGACTCCGGACGACAAAGAAACATCAGTAAGCAAATCGACCCTGGGCAAGGGAGTGCAGTTCGCGGTAGATCAGGTCGACTGGAAGAAGATCATCGCGAGCGTATAGCGGTCACATCAAAAACGCGAGAGATCCAACGAATTCCCCAGAAGCAAAACCGCGCGAAACCGCAAGCGGTTTTACCGTAGCGCTCGCACGCATGTTCTTTCGTGCGTCACATCAAACCGCTTGCGGTTTCGCGCGTCGTTGGCTTGACGACCATTCGCTTACTTTGACCCGCTGGCGAAGTCCGAATCGCGAAGTTCTTTTCCCTCGCGTATCGCCTTGCGAACGCGTCGCTCGTATGCGTCGTATTTGTTCCGATGCCTGATCGTGTACTGGTCTCTGTCGTGCGGAATGAGCCCTTCCATCACGTCGCCTCGCGGACGGATTTTCAACGCCTCGGCGCCGCTGCGAATCGCATCCAGCAGTTTCGTGTAGCTCGGATCGCTCTTCTTCAGACGCGTAAGACACGGGCTCAACTTCGGTCGATCGAGATTCACCATCGGACCGTCGAAGAACTCAGTGCGACACACATCCACGTAGCGTAACTTCGCCAATTTCAGGATGGCGTTGTAGTCCATCGCGGTCCGCCCCCCGCCGCCGTCAGTGCTGGCGGTGGTCGGATAGTAAGGCCCGTTCAAGTCGACCCAGGTGACCAGGCGGTCCATATCCTCGCTGCTGAGCTTGACTTTTTCGTGACCTTTTTTCAGGTGGGCGATCAGTTTGCTGGTGTGGGAACCCCAGCTATACGCGGGCAAGTGCCCCGCGGGTCCGGCGCCGATCGCTCCAACGTACCCCTTACGCCAAAGCTCCATGTACGAGAAGTTGAACGCCATCGTACGATCGCCCGAGAGGATCAGCTTCTTGGCGCCCTTCTTGCCGAAATCGTGACACTTGGTGCAGTGCTTGTCCAACACGGGCTGGACCTCTTTGGCGTAGCTGTATCTGCGGGTCGGGCCGTACCACGGTTTGAGATCGCTGGGCTTGCGGCGCATGCTGCTTGTCAGCTTTTTGGCGCCGGGGGTTGTCTCGACGCTCAGTCGCGACTCGTGACAACCGACGCACCCGAGCGTCTCGCCCGAATGCACCGACGTCCCGCTCCGCATGCTATGGATCATCATTCCGTCCTTATCCAGCAGTTGGAAGTAGACGAATCGGTCCGACGGGACCGCGAAATTCGCGCTTCCGTCATCTGCCACCCGAACCGTACCAAGTATCCGCTTGGTGTTGAAGTCCGAGTAGTTCACCGCGGGCTTCTGGCTGCCCAGACAGTTCCACCATCCGCGCGACAGACCCGCCTTGTCCGGCGTTTCGATCACGCGAAGATACTTCACCGCCCCAGGCTTGACGCCCTTCATGTGCGTTCCGATATAGACGTTTCGCACGTAGAAGTAACCGTCACCATCGCCATAGTCGCGCCGCGGAGCCATTACCGTAGGCTTGTTGCTCGGAGCCAGAGGCATGGGACCATAGCAGCCCGGCCCCTCGCCATGGACCATCACTTCATTACCGAACACGTCGACCAGCCAGATCGCGCTCTTGCCCCCGCGTCTGTCGGCCCGCGAGACCAGGAAATACTTGCCCGCTCCGAGCCCCTTTGAATCGCTCAGCGGCCAGGGCGTGTCGTACCACGGTTTGACGTCCCTCTGGGTGTCCTCCCAGCGATGGATTCGCAGGTTCGGATCGTCAGCGGCCAGGCGACGGGCGGGTTCGGGCCAGGTCTTCACAGCCTTCCATGCCGAGGTGTGGCGTTTCTTCTCCTGTTCCATGTCGAGCTTTTCGAGCTTGTCGAACCGCTGTTTGACGTGCGCCGGCCAGGTCTGGGCGATCGAATCGTATCCATCGATCGCCTTGCCCGGGTCCAGCACCGCAAGCGCCCCGCCCAGCGATCCGTGATGCGTGCCCAGAATACAGACCAGGCGGTTCGAGCCGGGGATCACCCGAGCGTTCCATCCCGCAGACGGATGTGCAGTGTTGTTGCCCCAGATGATCGCCTGGTTCGTGCCGTCGGGATTGGCGACCCAGAATCCGTGCCCATCGGCGAAGTTGCGATCGACGTAGTCCCAGCGGCTGTAGAGAATGCGTCCGTCGGGCATTACCGAGACCTGATTCTCGTGGACCAGACTGCGGGTTATCTGGTGGATATTGGCGCCTGAACCGGTCATGCGGAACAGTTGTGGAACGAGTTGGGTGTCGCACGGAACCCATTTGCGATTCCGCGACGATGCGAAAACGATATTCCCGTCGGGAAGGTAGACCGGGTCGACGTCGCTTACGTCGGCTGCGCTAGTCAGCTGTGTAACCTTTCGGGTTGCGACGTCGATCTCGTAAATGTGGAAATTGCTCCCCTTCTTGTTCATCGAAAAGAGCACTCGCTTCCCGTCGAAATGCACGCACGGACTCCTGATCACGCCATCGCCGGCGTCGACGAGCGTTTGGGTCTTGCCCGTCTTAACGTCCAGAAGCTTCAGGGCTCCGCCATTGCCCCTGAAGGTGCGTCCGCCAAGGTATTCGTGCGTCCCGACGCGATCGGGATGACGCACGACGAACAGGATAGGATGAGCGGTCAGCAGCGGATTGGCCAGTAGAACCTTGCGAGCGTCGACCTGATCCAGGCGCGACAGGTATTCTTTGCCCTTCGGATAGCGATCCCCGAACGTAGCGGTCAGATCCTTGACCGCGGCGCGGAGACCGGCGAGCTTTCCCGGCTGGATGAAACTCTTCGCTATCAGGACAGAGCCCCATTGCCTGTCGTGCGGGATTTCCAGCTTGTCGCCCTTCTTGACCGCACATTTGTAGAACACGAACTTGTAGGGCCTGTCGACCTGGATTTTCGTTTCGCCCACGGGACTCCAAGCCCCTTTCAGCTTGAGAGACGCCGGAGTGTTGTTGCACAGGCACAAGTACAGATCGCCATCGCCGGCGACGGTTACCGACAGCGTCGCCGGGTTATCGTGCTCGTGCTGAGTGTAGCTGAGCCCCTGCAGCGATTTCGGGACCGAGCCCAGAACATATCTACGATTAGAGTTCACCAGCACGCGACCGGTGAGTTGTTTGACCTGCAGCGGTGCGGTGAACTTTACCTCGACCGTCGCCGGGGCTGCGTCTAGTAGTCCGTCGCTCAACAACAGACAAGCCAGCAAGGCCGCGATAATAACGCCGCAGTTTCTCATGTTATCCATCCCAAGTTTCGGAATTCTCAAGCATTGATTCTATCTACGCGGGCGAACTCAATCAATACAGCTTTCGGCTCGCTGTTTTATCTCGTTGCCGCATTCGGACTCAAGAAGTATCATCAGGACATCGTTATAAAGATGCCATCTCGGTGGCTGATGATGTTCGTCGGCCTGGTTGGATTCGTAGCAGCGATGCAGTTGATCGCCCCAGCCGCCACCCGAACCAGACGCCCCGCCGCCCCGTACGCCCCGGCAAGCACGATGGCCGAACGTATAAAAGCCAGCAAGCGGAACAACCCCTTGGAAGTCGACTCACTGGTGTTCCCACACACCGACGCACGCAACATCTTCCCCGGCCCGGCGTCCAGACCGGCCGGAACGAGGGCGACCAGATATCCAGACGCCGACAGAATAGTCTGGCTAACCGTACCGTGGGCGCCAAAGCACGCCGAGTATCTTGCGCTTCGCTCCAAAATAGCGACCGGCGGATCAACCGACCGCCTGATAGGCTGGTGCCGCAGAAACCGTCTTAACGCGTGCGCCGAATACGAACTGCGCCTGCGGCTGCGGAAGATATGGAGCTTCCGAAAACCGGAATATCAAACGTACCGCAAGGTGTGGTATCCCCTGGCGATAAAGAGGCAAACCGAATACGCCTTCGCACTCCCGGTGACCGGTGAGTGGTTTGTCATACCCGATCGCACCGGGCATCATCGCATCAAATCCGGCGCCGCATTCGCCCATGACCTGATCATAACCAAGGGACGCAAGGGCTATTCTGGAACCGGCAAGCGTCTGGAAGACCACTATGCCTGGGGCCAGCCGATAGTAGCCCAGGCCGACGGAGTGGTGACCGTAGCATCCGACAAGTCCCCCGACATGCCGATAGGTCAATCGGGCGGTTTTAACAATGCAAACTATGTGGGTGTCTATTACGGCGCGGGCATAGAGGGATTCTACGGCCACATCCAGAAAGATTCGCTGAAAGTAAAACGCGGACAGAGGGTAAAGAAGGGCCAAGTCCTCGCCCTGGTGGGAAACTCCGGGGCGTCCGGGACGCCGCACCTGCACTTCACAATGACAGACAGGTCGTCATTTTCAGTAAGAGGCCTCTTCGCATACGAAGTACGACGAGGCACAAGATGGCTGAAGGTAAGCGCCAAAGATCTCCCGCCTAACCAGACCATCCGACCCTGGGACCCGCCCGCGGCGACGACCAGACCAAACTAACGCCCCGACGGCCGGGTCGTCGGTTGCTTCTTCTTGGCCATCGCCTTCTGCTTGGCCTGAACCTTCAGCATCGCCTCGGCGTATCGCATGCCCAGCAGTTTCATGCTCCGCGCGTCAAAGTGCCAGCGGTCCCTGGTCGTAAGGCCCTCGGCGCTGGCGAAGCCGGCGCACTTGACTTCTTCGGGCAACTGCCTGATCTGATCGTTAACCAGTTTACAGTTCTGTATCTCACCGGCCACGAACGGAAGGTTCGCCGCGCCAAGGTCCTTGCGGAGGTCAGCAATCAGGGCCTTGAGCTTATCGATGTACTTGGAGTCCATAGAGTCCGACTCGCCCTGGTGCCACAACACCCCCTTCAGCACGCCGGTCTCCTGGGCGAGTTTCGTTCGCTTGACCGCCTCCTTGTAAAACTTCGAGCCCTTGGCCCAGCTCCTGATGCTCGTTCCGCCCTTGGCGTTGACCACCAGCCCAATCGAGACAGTCTTATCCTTTTCGAGCATCGTTTTTGCAAAAGTATAGCCCGGGTTCATCTTCTGCATGCCCGGACTCTTGCGAATAGTCGAGTGAATATTGAGGGGGTTCTTGGCAGGAACCCACTTTCCCTGGCGATCAAGCAGACCGCATCGCGGAATCTCAGCCGCCTCTTCTTCAGTAAACGCCGCCCGTCCGGCCATGTTCGACTGACCGATCAGAAGATAAATATGCATCGGCGCCTTGCCCGCCGCCGGTTTCGTCGTCGCGGGCGCCTTGGCCTTCAGACCCGCAGCCGATCCAACCGCACCACAAACAAGCAACGCAACCAACAAAACACCGCTAGACCGCCTTGTAATCGCATTCATCATTTCTTTGCCGTCCTATCCGGTCTGGTAGGTAACTTAACGCCCCATCTTTTTCAGCGCGGCTGACAGTTCTCGCAGTGCCAGGTCTTGGCGGGCCTCGGCTCCGACGCCTGCAGTCCCGTCAGTCCCGATCTTTCCGTCGAAACGCCCGTCGGATACTCCGTCCATCTTGTCAATAGCCGTCGAAAGCTCCTCGAACTCATCGCCCGATATGACTCGCTTCGACATCAACAGGCAATTCACCGTGGCCAGAGAGAGCCTCAATTCGGCATTCTCGGCCTGCAGCTTGCCGATGGCTCTTATGACGTCTTCGTCGATCCTGGCCTTCCGCAAACTCGCCTCGCGGTCCTGTATACGGTCGTAACCGCTGGTAATGTTCCTGGCCAGTTGCGCAATTCCAGCTACCGTATCAGGCATCCCTATTCTCCCGCCAGCAACAGATCAAGTTCTCGCCGCAACCGTCGCTGCAGCCGTATTCACCATTCATCATTCCGCATTCATCATTTTTCTTTATAAACGGTGTCTATCGCCAGACCGGCCGCCAGCAACAACGCAGCCCGGTTCGGTTCGGATTCGCCGTTCAGAGCGATAATGTAGTTATCGGCGGAGGTGAACAGCTCCTTGCCGACTCCCGCCCATTTTTTCGTGATCGTGCCCAGTTCGTTCTGCTCACTGTCGAGGAAGCGGAAGTTCCAACCTTTCCAGTCGCCCTTTACCAGCGCCACTTCGCGACCTTCAGCATTGAACACCCTGAACGAAACGCCAATTGTCCAGACCTTACTCTTGAACCATCCGACCAGGGTTCCGTCGGCGGCCAGCACGTCGACCTTTGACCTGAACAGCGTGAACCCGCGTCTGATGGAGAATTGCAGCTTGCTCTCATCCTGCGGATCGGAACCTTCGTAGACGAACACCTTTGTCGGCAGCATCCGCTTGTTGATGATGAGGCGAAGCAGCTTCATGAAACCGCCTGGCTTTTCCTTGGCGATGCCGACGTGGTCTTGCGTTTCAGGGTCAAGGATATCGTAGGTGTCTGAAAGCTTCATGAAGCCGACATGTTCGCGAATGAAGTATGTTTTTCTGGCCAGCATGTTTGTCTCCCTGCTAAATTCAGTAATTGTTTATTCTGTGACCGGCATAATAACGCACTTGCGCCTCATCAAGCAACATCAGAAACTAACCGGCGCGTCACAGCCCCCTGTTTATCGAGAAGTTGCAGCGTTTTGTCATGACCGCCGGCCTCCTAGCCGGATGCTAAGTATCCTCCAATTCGGCCGGATCACTGGCGAACCTGATCCTTGAGCGTGCGGACCCTGTCGATAAGCGAATCGTACATGTGCCGAACGTCAACGGCGTGGCGATCTTCAACGCGTTTTGAGATCATCGTCAGGACATTAAGGCACAAAGTGGTCTTTTCGTAACGAATGGTCGGGTCCCGTCCGTATTGGTCTTCGATAATCCACCAGTCCAGACCCGGCGTGTTGTGGGCCAGCACCCTACCCAGGACCACACCGAGAGACTGCAACTCCCATGTCTGTGTCCGGGACAAGACCTTGTCGTTAAGCAGACGCTGGATCAACTTCAGGTCGTTCGTAGACTGATCCAGCGATGCTCCATATCGCTTTGACACTAAACCGTCGACGAACAGCCACTGCCTGGCAAGTTGATCCGTGTCGGCCTCGGACGGCGGTGAGAACCTGGGCGCCATATTTCGCTCCTTGCGATCCACGGCCTCTCCGGACACCCGCTCAGCGGGTTGGTTTGTCGGCTGCGGTTGATTGTTCTGCGTCGTTGGAGTTTGGCGGACATCATCGTGCAGTATGCGAAAATCAAGCGTTTCGCAGTAGCAGAACATCGTGTGCATAATGTCGTCTTCCACCGAAACAACCTTGATCAATCCGGTGTCGAGGGCCTGGTGGAACTCCTTGCTCTTGCTGTGCGGCATGCCCCAGACGAATGGAACCGAACACTTGCCGACCTGATCGATCTCGGCGCCCTTGGGCAACCGCTTGATCTCCTGGAGAAAACGCTCCCAACTGTCGGTCTTGAGACGGGATTTTCGTTTCCGATCAAACAGGTAGAACACAGGCTTGCTGTCTTTCGGCCAGTCGATTATGCACCCGTAATCGGCCGTCAGGTTGACCATCTTAGTGCGACCGGGGTATTTCAGTTCTACAATCGGAAAGTCAGCCTCCGCCGGCCGCGAACTGCTGCCGTAAAACGTGAAGCGAGGTCCGCTAGTGGCCCACGGCATGGTCTCAATCAACTGACCGGGCTCTTCGGAGATAATGGCGTGAGAGATTATAACCGGGACGTAAGGGGAATCGATATCATCGAACGATATCGGTTCAATATTGGAAAACAGCGCATAACCGCCACGAGAGCGTACGGACGGCCAACGATAGGCTGTCCAAGCGCCGACGCTGGCCAACAGAGCAATCGCCGCCAACAACGCCCCCCTGCTCCAGTCCGTTCGAATGAACAGAGAAACTACGGACCGTATGAATACAAAGACGCCATAGGTCGCCCCGAAGCACGACAGGGCCATACCGATCACTCCAAGCAGTTCGAAAACAAAATGATCCTCCGGCAGCGACGGCAGGATTCCGCCGGGAAAACGCTCTTCGCCGGCGAGGCTTATTAAACAGAGTCCAACAACGAAGAATATGGTGCAGAGAATCGCCAGGACGATCGGACTCGAGTATATCTTTCGCATAATCGCCTCGCTATATCGGCGGCGGACAGGACACGCCGAACAAAAAATCGCAGGCCGGAACGCCCCAATGTTGTCGCCCCTGGCTCGTGCAGTTGACTGTACATGTGGAAATTATACCGATCGGGCAACACGTCGCCAACTGTTTCATACAGGTCGGCGAGATATTCACGCTTCCCAGAACCGCCACCATTTTCGACGATGCGGGGATTTTCGGTATGTCGCATACGCGATCGGATCGGATCGCTTGTCGGGCACAGACCGCCCGGCGCCGTTCATCTCGGCAACGGCCCGGAAACGCCCGGCGCCCATTCGATCGAGAATATAAGTTGCATCCTCACGATTGAAACCAAGGGCCATGGTCGCCGCAACAAACGAGTCGTAGTCTGCGGGGCTGACATCCAGGGCCTCGATCATCTCCACCAGTTGATCGTACGATGCGGCTCCTGGGGGCAGTTCGGGCGGGCCCTCGGTCGGAACAGAACCTTCCTGCAGGGCAGCCTGGACCCTTTTTCCCCTCTCGACATTCTCCACAAGATCAAGATAAAGCCGTTCGACAATCTGTATTTCCTGTTTGGTGGGCGGATCTTTGATGCTCATGCCGCCGCACTGCCGAACCCGCAGGCTGGACCGCGCCATGTGAATATCATCGTCGGACATGAGCGAGCTCAGCGCTTTGTGCACATCTCCGCCGGAATCCTTCAGGGCCTTTCGACAGTCCATGAGCCCGGCGTTGGAGAATCTCCGCACGGTCTTCAGATCCCTTGCCGCAGCGAGTTTCTTGTTCATACGCAGTTCTCCGCCAACGCGATTACATCACCGGAACCCCAGCCGATGCTACTCTGTGCGTATCGGACCTTCGGTCGGCGGCTTGGGAACCCATTTGGGCTGTGTGGTCGGAGCCGGTTTGGTCGTCGCCGGCTTTTTCATGGTCGTTGCGGTCTTGCCCCCGCCGGAAGTGCGATAGTAGCGCGATATGACGTCCATCGCCGGCTTCCTGTAAGGCACGTACGACAGATCGACCTTGGGGCTGTGGTCCTGACCAAGGCTCTTTCGCCATTCCCAAACCATGAAACCGGCGACTTTAGGCTCCTTGATCCATGTATCGAAGAACGCCTCGAAGCAGTTGGACTGGGCCTTCGGGTCGGGTTTGGTGCTCTGGTAGTAGTTCCACGGATACTCGGCGCACGTGTCCTGGTTAGGCCATCCCAACTCGGTGAACAGAATCGGTTTGCCCACCGTAGACTGCCAATCGAGAATCTCTTTCTTCAGCGGAACCCAGGCCTTTTTCAGGCGTCCCAGCGTGGGCTTGTCGCCCCCGGTCAGGTCGTAATACGCCGTCATTCCGATCATGTCCAGATCGCCCCAGAATTTCGGTACGCGATAATGGTCCCAGTTGGACGAGTAGCTCAGCAACCCGTCGAACACCTTTCGCACTTTTTTTATCAGTGTTCGCCAGCGGGTGGTGTGCGTCTCGGTGGACAGCAACTCCGAGCCGATCTGGAACGCCTCTACCTTCTCTTCGTTGCACAGGTAGGCGTATCGTAGTACGTAGCTGGTGTACTGGCTCCACCATTCGTCCCAGTCTTTGGGCTTGATCTTGCCCCGCCACTCGCCGTCCTGCGGGTTCATCAGCAGCACTATGGGCATGAAGATAACGCGAAGGCCCTTTGACTTGGCATGCCTGATGATCTTGCGTATGCGATCGCGGGTGGGGACCTTCCGCTGGTCGATAAAGATCGACGCGGCCGAACCGTTCTCCTGGTATCCAGGGATCACCAGGCACACGGTGTTGGCGCCGGTGGCGGCGATCTCGTCTATGAACTGCTCGTACGGATGGTTCTCGTCACCGGGATTGTGCATCTGCAGCGCTATTCCGCGAAACTGCCCGACAAGCGTGCGGGCCGGTACGCTGTCGGCCGGAGTGGTCTGCGGGGCGCCGCCGCCGATATGCCGAAATCCAATCACCGCCAGGCCGGCCAGTCCGAACAGCGCCAGAATCGTCCATTTGCCTTCCGCCATAGAATTATTCATCCTCTTTGTCGCATACGGATCCGCCGCAGCAGCAGCGCCAACAGGTCTGTGCCGCTGGTTCCATATATATCCTTACCGTCCGGGCCGCACTATTGTTGACGCGGCCGCTACTGACAATATAATAACGTCATGTCGTCGATCTTTCCCGTAAGAATCACAATTGTGCAACAGGAGTTCAGCAATGAGCCAGGACAACGACAGCATTCCTTTCGATGACGAACCCATCAGCCTTGAAGGCGGAGACGATCCGAGCCGCATTGAAAGCAGCGCCCAATCGATCAGTATTCAGCCCCCCCAAGAGGAAGAACCGCTGACTATCTCAGAGGGCACGTCCACCCGCTCGATCTCGCACACCGGCGGGATCAGGGGCAAGGCGTCCGAAGGACACCGGTTCTCAAGGCCGATGCAGCAAAGCGGAAAAGGCGCCACGCGATGCCGCATATTCCGGTCAAAAATCTCCGTTCCGGCGGTTGAAGGGCTCCAGGAGCACATCAACGACTGGCTCGACTCGGACGACATTGACGTTAAAGACGTCGGGCACCTGATCGGAACGATGCACGGAAAGATCGACGAAGACAATATCATCGTCATGATCTGGTACTAGTCGACCCGCCGATCGACCGGTCAGATTCCGTTGCCTGTAAGTGAGTCCTTGTGTGCCCGTGCGCCGTCGGGCGGAAGGAATATGGTGAACTCCGCACCATGGCCTGGGGTGCTCTTGCACACCAGCTTACCGCAGATAAGCCCGCTGAGCTCCTTGGCGATCGCCAGCCCCAGACCGGTGCCCGAGACCACTTTCGTAAGCGAGGCCTCCGCCTGGTAAAACTTTTCGAATATCCGCGACTGCTCGGCCTCGGGAATGCCGGGGCCCGTGTCGCGAACTGAAACCACCACTCCAGGCGCGCCGTGGGCTCCGCCGCCGGAACGGTCAGGAGCAGCCGTCAGCCTGACCGTTCCTCCGATCGGCGTGAATTTTATCGCATTGGACAGGAGGTTGAAAAGTATCTGCTGAAGCTTGCTCACGTCGGTCACAACCATCGGTAAACTGTCGGCCACTGACGATTCGAGCATGATCTGGTTCTTGTCGGCCACCGGCCCCATCAACGCCAGCAGCGTACGACAAATATCCGATACGCTTGTTTTCTCGAACCGCACGTCGGCTTTACCGGCCTCGATCTTGGCGATGTCCAGCAGATCGTTGATCATTCCCAGCAGGTTCTTGGCCGCCAGGGTTATGTTCTCTCCGTATCGCCCGATCCGATCGTCTCCCGACCCGCGCAGCAGGTCGGCGAATCCGAGTATGCTGTTCAACGGGGTGCGCAACTCGTGCGACACGTTGGCCAGGAATTCGTTCTTGACCAGATTGGCCCGATGAAGCGTGACGTTAACCTCCGCCAACTCGCTGAGCTTCAGATCCAGAGCCTGATTTGCGGAAGTCAGCTTGCCGTGCTGTTCGGCGATGGCGGCCAACATCTGATTAAAACTGTCGCTAAGCCGCTCCAGTTCGTCGCCGCTGGCGATATGGCTTCGCACGTCCAGCTCCCCTTCGGCCGCACGGTCGGTAACCTCGCGCAACTGCCCCACCGGACGCAAAATGAGCCGTTGAGCGATAACCGCAAACAGGACCGACCCAACCACGCCAGCCAGCACCACGCCGACCAGAAACGACACTCTAGTCCACCAGGTAAGCCAATTGGCTCCCGAGGGCGGCACGCCGACGTCTATCATCCCGACAAGCTGACCTTGCTGATACTGCTGCTTGATCGGAGCCTCCGGGCCGTGGCAGCTTCCACAAGTAGGCGTTACCCGAACGGCGCGGAAGCAGCGATACAACGTTCCGCCCGATTCGTTTTCCGAATCGATAACCGCCAGATCCTGGTCAACGTTGCGTACGAACGCGCGCAATGCGTCCTGGGCGGGGAAGTCCAGCTTCGACAGTGGAGTAAGATCGGTGTTCAAGCCAATAAACGAAGGTCCCCTGCGGAGCTGCTTGGCGCCGCCGGCGCTGTATATCGCAGCGACGCGGCTGGGACGGGCGGTCTCCGCGGCGTGGTCAACAATGAACTCGTTAAGGCGAAGACGGGTAAGCTCGGATCCGGCTCGTTGCGCGCCCTGCTGGCTCATAAGCTCCATGAAGTACCAGGGCACGACCAGTGCGACGGCAATTATGCCCAGGACCGCCGTACCGAACAGCAGACGGAACTTGGTAGCAAGAGAGATTGTGATGTTCTTCTTGGCCATCGCGCCGACATTCTAAGACAATTGAGCCCAAATCAGAAGCATTTGTCCCGCCAAACCCACATTTTCCCAATCTACAGATCAAGAGCCAGCGTTGATTCGGCCAGTACGTCGACCAACAGTTCATCGCTGCGGTTCGCAGGCGTATGGTCGCGCAGAGCCCGTAAATCCTCGACAGTTACGCCGGTTCGAAGATTAGGCCTGTCGGGAGCACGCCTGGTGAGCGACCCGATCGAAACGGCCGGAATCGCAAACATCGGATCTGCGCCAACCACGGCATTTACAGGCGCCGTCGAATCTTCATCGGCGCCTGTGAATCCGGCGAGCAGATCAGCGTCTGGTTCGATCGCAGTCGCCACTGCAGGAGCCGGCGCCGGGGGCGGCGTGGGAACGCCAACGTTGTTTCCGAACGCGCCTCGCATTATCGCAAAGTCGACCAGGTCGACCCGTCCGCTGGCGTTGAAATCGGAGGCTAGAGTCCCGAACCCTCCGCTCATCCCGAATTCGCTTACCAGCGTGTCATAGTCGCTGTCGCCAACCTGCCAGTCACCGTCGGTTTCTCCGACCACATTGCCGAAGTAGAACACGTCGGCCGAGTCCAGACCCGTGGCGCCGCCGGCGAGAACGGTAACTTCGAGCCACCGATTCACAATCGTCCCGTCAGTTCAGACAAGCGTTACCCGATCGGAACTTCCGCCTCCCCCGCCGGCCTGCACGCTAACCGTTGGCGGCGGAGCTGTCGACCATGCGTCGGGAAACCCGGTTTCATTGACCATGAACGCAAAATCGCTGACAGTCGGCGTGCCGGACGGGTTTTCTATATCGATCATTACGCCGTTAACGCCGAGGCTGTAGTTTGTGTAGTTGGCTTGCGAAACAGTCTGCCCGGCACGGAGCGGAGTTTTGTCTGTTACGATCGCCGCATCATTGTCGCCGCCGGCGTCCCAGGCTGAATTATTGTAAAAGACATATCGCCCGACGACGCTTGCCGGAGGAGCGACAACGCCGGTGATGGCAATCGTAAACAGATTCTCGTCCAGTCCGTCGGGCGACTGAGGGCCGTCGCTGCTGGCCACCGTCACATTCCCGCTGAACACGCCGACCGTATCGGTATTGAACGTTACGGTGAAGAATTCGGACGCGCCAGGTGAGATTTCCCAAACCGACATCGGTGATACGTAGAATCCGGACGGCGCGGTAACCTCGCCCAGCGAGAGCGCCTGAGCGCCGTCGTTGCGGATCTCGAACACCTTCTCGATGAATGTCGCATTCAAATCAACCTGCCCAAAATCGATCTGAGACGGCAACCCGCTGACCAGCGGAAGGCTTTCGTGAAGGACCGTAATCTCTTCGGACGGCCAGACCGTGACCGTAGTGCCAAGCATATTGTACGTTGGGCTGTTGTCGCCGTCGCCGGCGATTATCGTGACGCTGTGGTCCAGTACTATCGGACCGTCGGAGTCGAGCGGGCCGACAACCGCGTAGTAATCGCCCGACATCGCCACCGGAACACCGTCTATCTACAGTTCGACCGGCCCGATCCCGCTGGACTCGACCAGTCCGGGGTTCTTGGAGCCCATAGTCGACTCGCTGTTTCGCATAAAATCTACGGCGCTGTTGTTGTCGGAATAGCCTGTACGCTCCAGGATCGAATTAGGCGGTTCGTACACCGGAGTAACACTGACATCGTCGATCGCCAACCCGTGGTCTGCACGCTTATCGTTTCGATCGTGCCAGGTGATATAGAAGGTCTGCCCGTCAGTTACCGGAACATCGAGAACATACGAACCGCTGATTTCAGTTCGGTTCGCCGGGTCGTTTCCGTCAATTCCCGAGTTAAGATTATCGTGCGACGGCGCGACAAAGTCGAATTCTCCGCCCATCGAGGTGAAACCTGAACCAGGGTCTGTCGAGAACCAGACGGACAGTACCTGGGGCACTGACCTGTTGGTTCTCGAATCTCGCCACTGCTCGCCGGTATATGCAAGAGCCAGTTCGGTGATCTCCGCGCCGGTGTCGTTGTTGATCGCCAACTGCACCGCCCGATCGCCGTTGTTGTTGGAAATGTTGCCCACGGCGCGGTCCGAATCGCCGGTTGTCCCGTAGTTATACGAATCTGCGTTCCGCGTCGAACCGTTATTCACGGTCAATGTCTCATCGTTCGGCGCGCTTCCGGGCGGCTGCTTATTCTGAAAGACACTGTATGTTCCAGCAATCCAGCCGGTCGGCGGAGCCGTACCGCCGGAACCTATCAAATCGAAATTCTCGCTGTATGTGCCGCCGGAATACGTTATCGCAGCGGCGAGGGGGGGCGGGGCCGGAGGGGGCAAAACAACACCGGTCTCGGCGCCGTCGCCGCTCCACTGAGCACCGATCGTGATCCCGTTGAAACCTCCGTAGTCGACTGACATAGCTCCGATCTGGGCCGCAGAGTATCCCCAAACTGCAAAGTCCTGAACGACTCCGCCGTCGTCAATAATCATCACCCAACCGGGTCCGTCGTTGTCCCAGTTTATGTCCCCGCCGAGGTAGTTAGCCGCGTCGCCGGGATCTTCTGTTCGATAGAGCACCTGGCCGGGAGATATCGAACCGCTCAGCATCCAGGCATGGGAGTTGACGGCGTCTATGTCCGGCGTCACCCCGGCCGCGTCGTTCACCAGCACCATCCATCCCGTCGCATCGACCGCCTGGTCCCAAACGTTCTGTATCTCGGCGAAGTTCGTCTTGCCGGTCGACACTTCGGTAACCAACAGTCCGCGGGCGATCGAATCGGTCAGTTCCCATGATATCAGTATCTCTTCATCGGCGGCGATAATCCCGTCGCCGTCGCCGTTGTATTCGGTGACGACAACGTTATAGATATCCGGTCCGTCGGTGTCGTCGTCCGACACGGTGATCGACTTGAATGCGGTATTGTTGTTCTCCAGATCTTCGACAATAGCGTTCTCGGGATCGACAACCACGTAGATATTGTGGAGGCCGGCGGCGGGAGCCCACACGGCTTGGACGACACTGGAAGACAGTCCGCCCAGAGAGGCCTCGACGTGATCGCTTCCGATCTGAACACCACCGGAGCCGGGATCGCCGTCATAGAATCTCACGACAACGTTGTCGAGGTCCGTATTTCCAAGGTTCCGGACCGTCGCGGAAATCGTGACGATGTCGTCGTCGTAAGAAAATGCGATATCGAAATCAATATCCGCCGCATCGACGCCCAGGTCCGTCACGTCCGGTCCGCTAAGGGTTCCCGATACGGAATAATACCCCAGGCTGCCGTAGTCGCTGTAACCGGTGTCCAGCGGGTTCTTTCCGACGCCCTCAACGCTCAGGTAGTACGTTCCGGCCGACAGGGGCAGGTTAAAGTTAGCGTCCAGCGCGGCCGTCGGGTTGCTGGTTGTGATCAGTCCGCCGACAGAATCGTACAGGGTGGCGAGAACATCGAGATTGGGACTATTGCTGAACGGATCGATATCCAGGTTGATCGCCCCGGCGGTTGTCGTAAACGAAAAGAAGTCCTGATCGGAGTTCTGCTCTAT
>PVBE011476951.1_pt1 | contig 24582 bp, 22 predicted proteins | sample 1631181 | NCBI WGS metagenome assembly PVBE01 (sample SAMN08397723, study PRJNA350692) | Marine metagenome, whole genome shotgun sequencing project. | isolation source: water | place: Pacific Ocean | collected 2012-04 | reverse complement strand
GGGCGATGCGGGTTCTGAGTAGTGCTTGGCGCCAGAAAAGCGAATTCTGTGGTAACCGTTTTACCCATAATGACGGCGCCGGCTTCTTTAAGCTTGCTGACCACGGTGCAATCCACATCTGGAGCACGCTCGGCGTAAATGGGTGAGCCGTAGCAGGTCGGCATATCGGCGGTATCGTAGATATCCTTGATACCAATCGGCACACCATGCAACGGACCCAGTGCACGCCCCGTAGCGCGCCGATCGTCGGCCGATCGGGCCTGGGCCAGCGCCAGATCCGGATCCAGAAAAGCCCAGGCGCCAATCGCGGCATCGGTTTGTTCAATCCGCAAAAGGCACGATTGCAACAACTCTTCGCAGGAAAACAATCCCTCGCGCATACCACGCGCCGCTTGCGTGGCAGACAAGGTGTACAAATCCATCAGGCGATTCTAAATCAAATGGATAAAGGCAAACTTGAGATAGCGCGCCATGCGCGCACTTAGAGCTGGACCCCGACGGTTGGACAGAGAATAGCACCTGATAAGTGAAATCTTCTGAGGTATGATTCTCGAAAGAGAGGGAGCAGAAGATGTATTCGGAGGCAATGCGGTCGAGGCCGTGCACAACGAAAAGGAGGTAGAGAAACTCCACGCGAAGATCGGACAGCTGGCGATGGAGAACGATTTTTATCCAAAGTGCTGGGACGCGACCGATGAGCGAACGCGAAGCCCAGATTCACGCCGCACATGATTTGCCCAGGACCCGGCCTGCCAGAACTTGTCTGGACTGATATTGTGACGGGAGTGACCGGCCAAACTATTCTGTCTTGGTGCGTTCACTCAGCACCACGGCGAGGCCGCTGCTCACGACCAGAACAGCACCGATCATCACCGTCAATGTGGGAACTTCATTAAACAGGAAAACACCCCAGATGGCGGCCCATACCAGGGCGGTGTACTCCAGGGGGCCAACCAGATATACCGGTGCGTAGCGAAAGGCGTTGGTCAGGGCGTACTGGCCGAACAGGGCAACGATGGACAGGCCCAGCATCAGAATCAGGTCGTCAAAGGTGGGCGGTTGCCAGAAAAAAGGGGCGCTCAGAAAAGACAGGATCAATATGCAGCTGGCACCGGTCAGCAGCATCAATTCAGAGGACTCGGATCTCGAAAGGTAGCGCGTGTGAATCGCCAGAGTTGCAAAACTCAGGCATCCAAAAAGGGCGGCTCCCGCGCCGATCCAGTCAACACCTTCTCCACCAGGTTGAACAATAAACAGGACGCCCACGAATCCGGCCAGTACGGCCATTATCTGCCTGGCATTGGGAATCTCGGCCAACACCACGCCAGAGAGCAGCGTCAGGATCAGGGGGTAAGCCGAAGCGATTGAAATTGCGTCGACCAGCGGCATTCGGGTGATCGCGTAGTAGTAGCTGAGGAAAGCCGTCAGGTTGATTGCTGCCCGTACCAGATGGGCACCCGGCCGGTGGGTTACCAGGCCACGGCGTCCCCATCGAGCCAGGCAAATCAAGGCGAAGGTCGGCACCATGATCGAACTGCGTACCAGCAGAAGTTGCAGCAACGCGTAATCACTGGAGAGCCATTTCACCAGAGCGTCCTGTAGTGAGAAAAAGAACGCGCCGATGAGCGCAAAAGCGCCCCCAAGCCAGTAGGTTCGGTGGAGCACCTTCACGGAGGTTGGTTGATCAGGCAGTTATTCAAGGCCTGTGGTCAGGGAGATAAGAACTTCGCGTGATGTTCCAGATGATCGGCCATGAATGAGGAAATGAAATAGTAACTGTGGTCATAACCCCGGTGCATGCGCAGCTGCAGATTCAGGTTGGCCTTATCAAAGGCCGATTGCAGTTGATCTGGCCTGAGTTGTATTTCCAGAAAAGGGTCCGCATCACCCTGATCGACCAGGATGAGCCCATCAAAGGTGGTGGCTTGTACCAGTTCACAGGCATCCCATTGAGCCCAGTTTGTTCGGTCAGGGCCCAGGTATCCGGTAAAGGCTTTTTCTCCCCACGGGCATTGCATGGGGTGAGTGATTGGGGCAAAAGCGGAGCAGGAGCGAAATATTTCGGGATGTTTCAGGGCGCAGATCAGGGCGCCATGGCCTCCCATCGAATGGCCCGTGATTCCGAAACGATCCGGGTCGCCACCGAGTTCAGTGCTGACGATTTTCGGTAGCTCCGAAGTCACATAGTCGAACATCCGGTAGTGGCGACTCCAGGGTGCTTCGGTGGCATTGATATAAAAGCCCGCACCTGAGCCGAAATCATAATCATCGTCCTCCCCGGCAAGCTCTACTCCACGCGGTGAGGTATCCGGCATCACCAGCATCATGTTGTGTTCGGCAGCGAAGCGTTGGGCACCGGCTTTTTCTGCCACATTGGCCCAGGTGCAAGTCAATCCAGACAGATAAAAGAGCGTGGGTTTGGGTACGGAGGTGTCTGGCAGGGGATCAAATACCGCAAACTCCATGTCGCAGCGTGTGCTAGTGCTTTCGTGGCGGAACACCTTTTGGGTTCCGCCAAACGTTCTCACCTCTTGTATGCACTCCATGTGGAATCCCTCGATCAGAAAGTCACGACACTACGGATGGACTTCCCCTCATGCATCAGGCCGCGGCCCTGAGTTTCGCGGATGGCCTGGCAGAGGTTGGTCGTTCCAGAGGTGCAATAATCGCAAGTGCGGCACTTGGGGGTATGGATCGCCGGGAACAACCTCTCGGGGTCATCTCCCGATAGAGTAAAGGCATCGGTATGGCATATACCCGTCGCTTTAATCTCGACAAGCACTTCGCCCTCGCGTGGGCCCTCAACATGCACGGTTTCGATACTGAGCGCTTGGCCAGCCTGGATGGCGATTGCGGCACGACTTTCGATCATGATGTTCCCACGGAGGTATCCGGGTAATTTTGGCCCGGATTATATAGAAACCTTCCGCAGGGTTGACGTCTGGGCTCTGACCCGATCATCCTTCAGTGCCGATACTCTAAAACCATACTAGCGCCCACTTTTCATCATGCGTGCCATTGCTTGCCTTGTGGTAAATACCATTTTGATCACAATGTTTCCTGGTTTATCGGGCGCCAGCAACCAGATATTCCAGAGCCAAGGTGCAAAGTTCCAGGTGATAAGCCTGGCATCGGGCCTGGATCATCCCTGGTCGGTCGTGTTTACCCCCGCAGGCGATATGCTGGTTACTGAGCGCTCTGGCGCGCTGCGCATCATCCGCAATGGCGTGTTGCAGAATGCCCCAGTGATCGGGGTGCCAAAAGTCTCCGCTGAGAATGATCAGGGCGGCTTGTTGGATGTGGCGCTGGATCCGGGTTTTGCGGTGAATCGTCGCTTGTGTCTTTCGTATGCGGCCCGGGGCGAAGGGGGGCGTGGCACCGAAATTGCCTGCGGTGCCTTGCGCGAGAACCGTCTGCAAGACCTTAGGGTGATCTTCCGGGCGTTGCCGAAAAACCGCACCGGGCGCCATTTTGGCAGCCGTTTACTTTTCGCTCCTGATGGTTATCTTTATGCCACGCTGGGAGATCGCGGTCATCGACCCCAGGCCCAGAATCTCGCTTCACACCCGGGCTCGGTCATTCGCATTGCACCGGACGGTTCTATCCCGCCAGATAACCCTTTTGTCGATGAAGTTAACGCACAGCCCGAGATCTATACTTACGGCAACCGCAATCCCCAAGGTCTGGCCCGCCACCCGGTCACAGGTGAGCTCTGGATGCATGAGCATGGCCCTCGCGGTGGTGATGAACTCAACCGTGTTATCCCCGGGGCTAACTATGGCTGGCCGGTGATCAGTTATGGGAAAGAATACTTCCTGCCCAAATCCGTCGGAGAGGGAACGCATAAAGCGGGCATGCGCCAGCCGGTCTATTACTGGGTGCCGTCTATTGCCCCCTCTGGCATGGCTTTTTACACGGGCACGCAGTTTCCCCAATGGCAGGGCAATCTCTTTGTCGGTTCGCTCAAGTTTCGCGAACTCGTGCGTCTGGAGTTTGAGGGCAACCAGGTGGTCAGCGAAGAGCGGTTACTGGACGGTATGTTCGGTCGTATCCGCGATGTACGCCAGGGGCCCGATGGCGCGCTGTACCTTCTGACTGACGAGCAAAACGGCCAATTGCTGAAAATTGTGCCAGCCGACTGAAAAAACTTCGCGCTATGATACGAGTAACCGGCCTACTATCGCAGGGGGGTAATGCGTGAAGCTTTCTGAACTTGAGGTCTTTGTCGTTGGCAATCCACCACCGGGCTGGGGTGGCCGCTACTTTGTTTTTGTAAAGGTAACGGCCAGTAACGGCCTGGTCGGCTATGGCGAGGTGTACTGTGCATCGGTTGGCCCCGAGGCCATGCGGGCCGTGATCGAAGATGTCTTTGAGCGGCATATGGCAGGGGAGAATCCGGAGAATACCGAGATGATGTTCCGCCGGGCTTATTCCTCGGGCTTTACCCAGCGCCCGGACCTGACTGTGATGGGGGCTTTTTCCGGATTGGAGATAGCCTGCTGGGACATCCTGGGTAAGGCACACGAGCGACCGGTCTATGCTTTGCTCGGCGGGTTGATGAATAAGCGTATTCGTTCGTACAGTTACCTTTACCCACTGGAGCACCATGACATAAACGCCTTCTGGAATGATTCTGAAATGGCGGTTGAGAGCGCTGCAACAATGGTAGAACAGGGCTTTACCGCGGTGAAGTTCGACCCCGCTGGACCCTATACTCTGCGCGGAGGTCACCAGCCATCGCTGAGCGATATAGAGCGATCGGTTACTTTCTGTCGACGTATTCGCGAAACGGTGGGCAAGCGCGCCGATATTCTCTTTGGGACCCACGGACAGTTCACTACTGCGGGTGCTATTCGTCTGGCAAGACAACTCGAACCGTATGATCCGTTGTGGTTTGAAGAACCCTGCCCACCGGATAACCTCCTGGAGTTTTCCAAGGTGGCCAGCCAATGTCGGATCCCGGTTGCTACCGGTGAGCGATTGACGACCAAGGCAGAGTTTTCGACCTTGCTGCGTACTGGTGGTGTCTCGATACTGCAGCCCGCGCTGGGCCGCTCTGGCGGTATCCTTGAGACCAAGAAGATTGCGGCTATTGCTGAGAGTTTCAATGCGCAGGTGGCACCGCACCTTTATGCCGGGCCAGTGGAGTGGGCGGCTAATATCCAGTTAGCGGTTAATATTCCTAACCTGCTGATGGTGGAAACCATTCAGACCGGGGGTGATTTTCATCGCCGGTTGATCGGCGATACGATTCGCTGGGAAGACGGCTACATTGAGGCACCCACAGCGCCTGGTCTTGGTATCGAGTTTGATGAAGATCTGGCAAGGGCACACCCATGGCACGGTGCCGGCCTGCATCTTGAGATGCGTGAGGCACCGTGTGACTATTCGGCTGAGAATATCTTTCTCGGCGGTGCTCCACCGGTTATGGATAAACCCTAACCCCGATCTGGACAACACCAGCGAGTTCGGCCTGATTCTCTTGCGGTGATGGCGCCATAGCGGGTAGCGGTTGGGCCGCTCGCGATCGGCGGGTAGGGGGCGGGCTCGATGAGGTTATGCTCAGGCCCAGCAAGTTTCAAAAACCGGGTTTTCTTTGGCACCTGAAGATGCTGACTGGCTCTTGCAGTCAGATAGTCGGGTCAGTGACAGATCAGGATCAAGGGTTATGCCCGGTGTGCCTGATATACTGACTTTTTATACTGACGGCTCGGAGTGACCACATGGCAACGCTCAGCATTGCCCCTGATTTCAGCTGGAAATGCCGGCATACCTGGAGGCGTGCCTCAAAAAATACAATGTGGTGCCTGATCGGTTGCTCGATTGGCGATTTCGGGACGATACTCTTTTTTCAGTTCACAGGGATTGGCTGGGCGACGCTGCCCATCATGTCCCTGGCGGTGGTCAATGGGCTCTTGACCTCGATCGCCCTGGAGACAGTGATCCTTTCCCGGCAGATGACAGTGGCCAGCGCCTTTCGCACAGCCTGTGGTATGTCACTGATCTCTATGATCTCGATGGAAGTTGCCATGAATATCGTTGATGTGCTGGTTACCGGCGGCGCGATGATCGTTTGGTGGGCAATCCCTTTGATGCTGATCGCGGGCTTTTTGACCCCGCTACCGTATAACTACTGGCGTCTCAAGGCACTGAACAAGGCTTGCCATTAGTCGTCACGCCCCAGTTGAACATCCTCAGGCGGGTTGCGCCCAATGAGGCACATCGGCGGCTATAAGGGGTGGCATCCGAAAGGCCAGTTCTCCGATAATGCGCGATGTATTTCACTATAGCCCCGGACCCGTGATGACAATCCAGACTGGTGATCTGAGAATCCTCCAGCGCCAGCCGCTACTGACACCAGCGGCGCTCGCTGAAGAATTGCCGCTGGTCGAGCACTCAGCACATTTTGTCCAAGAATCACGACAAACCATCGCGCGTATTCTCGAAGGTAAAGACCAGCGCCTGCTGGCCATTGTGGGCCCTTGTTCAATTCATGATCCGGTCGCCGCCGAAGATTATGCCGCTCAGTTGCGGGTCATCGCATCTGAGCTGGCAGACACACTGTTTCTGGTGATGCGGGTGTATTTTGAAAAACCCCGGACCACGGTGGGCTGGAAAGGGCTGATCAATGATCCTGGCCTGGATGGGAGTTTCCAGATTAACGAGGGTTTGCGCCTTGCACGCAGACTGATGCTTACGGTTACCGGTTCAGGACTGCCCGTCGCGAGTGAATTCCTTGATACGACCTTTGGCCAGTATTATGCTGAGTTGGTCAGTTTCGGTGCACTCGGTGCAAGAACTGTCGAAAGCCAGGTACACCGCGAACTCGCTTCAGGCCTGTCCATGCCGGTGGGGATCAAGAACCGCACCGATGGGGATATTGCTGTGGCGGTTGACGCCATTCTGGCAGCACGTTGCTCACACTGGTTTCCTTCCATTACCCGGGAAGGGACTCCCGCCATTTTGCAATCATCTGGAAATGAGCAGTGCTTTCTGGTGCTCCGGGGCGGTGATCAATCGGGCCCGAACTTTGAACCAGATCCGATTCAGCAGGTTGCACTGCGGCTTGGTGAGAAAGGATTACACCAGGCTGTCATTGTCGATTGCAGTCATGGCAACAGCCGCAAGGACTTCACTCGCCAGCCAGTGGTTGCCCGCTCAGTTGCAAACCAGTTGGGCGCGGGTAATCAAGTGATCCGGGGTATCATGTTGGAGAGTAACCTGATCGAAGGTTCTCAGGCTTTGCGATCTGGACAGCCACTGGCATATGGACAAAGCATCACCGACGGTTGTCTGTCACTGCAAAAGACTGTGCCCGTATTGCAAGAGTTGGCAGAAGCCGTTACCAAGCGGATGCATGAACAGCAACAATAAAAAAGCTCGAATCGAAACGGTGCAGCCCATTGTTCAAACGGGCGTTAGTCTTTGTCACAACTTTCATGCTGTATCTTTTAGGTAAATAGCTGATAGCTTGAGCCAGCATGGGTTACAGGGCCCACCGTTGATACATCGCGCCCAAGGGAATGCCTGCTTATTGCACAGTGTCGGGAATCTCTGATTCGCGCTGGGCAATAAAGTCTTTCAGTTGTTGATCCAGTTCCGCTTCTATCGGTGGCGGCTCATAGCGTTCCAGCCATCGACGCGCTTTCTTAAGCCCAACCTGTTCACTGTCCTTTCGGCCTTCAGCTTCCCACTGCTCGAATGTGACGTTGTTCTGTGAGGGAAATATGAATAACTGGGCTTTGCGGGTATGAGCCGTGCCCAGAAAGTGACCGCCTGGCCCGACTTCTTTAACGGTTTCAAAGATCTCATCCAGATCATCGAAGCCGGGTCCCTGGCAGAAATGGTAGAAGGCATCCAACTGCTCAAAGTCGATGACGGTTTTGGCATAACCGACCCCCAGAGTACCTTCCATCATACCGCCGGCCATGGTGATCCATTGTGCACCGCTGAGAAAAGAGGGGAAAAGCCCCCACATGGAATCATAAGCACCCTGCATATCGGCCGACTTGGATGTCGCGCAGTTGGCAATAGCGCGGTGGGGTATCTGGTAATGCCGCGCCATCTGTCCAGCTAGAAACTGCACGATCGCTGAATCTGGGCTGCCATGTACCGGGGCGCCCGTATTGAGCGCCACAGTCATAGCCGGCACCCCAAACAGCATCGGCGCTCCCGGTCGAATCAGTTGCGCATAGGCGATCGCCATGAGCGCTTCAGCGGTGACCACCGCCATGGTGCCGACGTTACTGGCCGGGGTGGACGCAGCCGTCATTGAAAAAGGTGAGCACATCACGGCGTGATTGTTCTGAGCATAAACCCGCAACGCCCCCAGCATGGTCTCGTCCCAGACCAGCGGTGAGTTGGAATTGATCAGCGATGTGGTACAGCAGTTATTTTCTGCAAAATCATCACCAAATACGATCTTGCACATGTCCACGGTGTCCTGTGCCCGTGCGGTGGAGGTGACGTTGCCCACAATGGGTTTGTCTGAGTACTTAAGCCCGCTGTAAGCCATATATAGATGGCGATAGGGCACCGGTATATCCATCGGTTCCACCACAGGCCCACCGGCGATATGTACGCTGGAGGCCATGTGATTGAGTTTTTGCAGGTTGTTGAGATCGTTGAGTGTGGCGGGGCGCCGCACGCCATCAAGGTCATAGATAAATGGGGGGCCATAGGAAGGTGATACCACCATGGAGGACCCACCCACCGTCACCGTACGCGCTGAATTGCGGCCATGATGGGTGTACTCAGAGGGCGCCTTATCGACCAGGCTGAGCAGGGTTTCCCGGCCTATGCGTACCCGTTGACCGTCGATCTGGGCATCGGTCTTTCCCCAGGTCTGCAGTGCTGCGTCTTCGCGAAAGTCGACCCCGATGTCTTCAACGATGCGCATGGCCAGTTCGTGAATCTGTTCTACGCCCTCTGCGTTGGCGACTTCATACACGGGTACATTCGGCACCAGGGCCGGGTTGTGAACAATCGGCGCATTGACACGTTTCGCACGCCGCGCCGCGCGGCCTCCTTGGCGGCTTTGTTTTTCTTCCATCAGCGGAGCCCTGTGGCTGTGAGAACCTACATGCGAGGGCGATGGTTTTCGGGATCGTAAGGCGAATCGGCAATCACCGTAGCGGGCACGCGTCGTTCGAGCACCTGGACCTCAAGTGGGGTACCAGGTTCAGCTTGGTCGATCTCAACGTACGCCATCGACAGGCAGTTTCCGATCGTATGTGATGTGGCGCCTGAGGTGATGCGCCCCACCAGGCGTCCATCCTGGAACACGCTTTCGTTCATCCAGGCATCGGCATCGACAGTTTCTACCTTAAGGGCGATCATTTTTTGTTTGAGGCCAGCATCGCGCTGGTCGATTAGAGCCTGTTGGCCAACAAACTCGTCCTTGTCCCACTTGATGAAGCGGTCAAGGCCTGCCTCAAGCGCCGTATGCTCCAGATCCAGATCACGGTAGATCGCGCGGTAGGATTTCTCGAGCCGCAACGATTCGATAGCCCGATAACCGCATTGCTTTAAGTTGTGCGCTTCTCCTGCGCGACAGATTTCCTCAAAAAGGTGCAGGTTGTAGGCAATCGGGTGATATAGCTCCCAACCCAGTTCCCCTTCGTAATTGATACGCATCATGCGTACATCAGAGGCCAACCCCACTGTGAGCGATTGTGCGCTCATCCAGGGGAATGCATCGTTGCCAAGGTCGCCGTCCACCAGATTCTGCAGAATGTCACGTGCCTTGGGGCCAACCAGCGTCAGTCCGCCTCTTTCAGCCGTGACATTGGCCAGGGTTACTGTGCCGTCGGCAGGCAGGGATTTTTGCAGTACATCAAAATCGTGTCGTTCGCCACGGGGTGTGCCTACCAGGTAAAAACTTTTCTCGCCAAGGCGGGTAACCGTGAACTCACACCGAATGGTACCTTTGTGGGTTAACAGGTGTGCCAGCACCATACCGCCGATTTTGCGCGGCATCCGGTTGGCGAGAATCCGGTTGAGCCAGGCCTCGGCACCAGAACCGGTGACCTCGAACTTGGCCATGGGTGTCATCTCGAAAAGCCCAGCAGTTTCTCGTACGGCACGGCACTCGGCACCGATATGTGGCATGGAGTTGAAAGTACGATAACTCCAGATGTCCCTGGCTTCGCACCCTTCGGGCGCAAACCACAGGGGTATCTCCCAGCCATATACGGCACCCCAGACAGCACCCGCAGCATTGAGCCGGTCATAGCAGGGCATGGTTTTCGCCGGGCGGGCCTCGGGCCATTCGTAACCGGGGTAGTGGATGCCGAAGTTGTGGCCGAAGGCCTCCTTATTCTTGCGGCCGGTGTACACCTTGTTGGCATAGGGCCCAAAGCGTCGTGGATCAACCTCGCCAAGGTCGATGTGAGGTTCACCGTCCACGATCCAGTTGGCAAGCTCCGCACCCAGGCCTCCACCCATCAACAGTCCGCCGGTAAAGCTTTCAGCCAGCCACAGGTTGTGTTTACCCCAGGCGGGCCCGCACAGCGGCAGGTTATCGGGTGAGGTGCAGATCGGACCGCGCACGTTAGCCTGGATTCCGACTTCGCCCAGCACGGGCACCAGGTCGAGTGCGGCGGCCCAGTTGTCTTCGACTGCTTCCATGTTTTCAGGCAGCAGATCGGCGCCGAACCATTCCGGTACACCATCGCGCGCAAAGTGCTCAAGTTTGCCCGGGCGTTCGTATGGGCCGAACATCAGGCCATCGCGCTCTTCACGCACGTATCCGTTGATGGCCTCATTACGCAGCACCGGCATCTCGGGCAGGCCCTGATCTTTGCGGGCCCGTACTTCGGGCACGGTTTCAGTGACCCAGTACTGGTGCAGGATAGGAAAGCAAGGCAGGTCGAGGCCGAGCATGTGTGCGGTTTGCTGCACATAGTTACCGGTCGCCGTGACCACGTGTTCGCAGACGATGTCGCCCTGGTTCGAGCTGACCCTCCACTCGCCCGAGGGTAATGCGTCGATCGAATTGACCTGCGTGTTCAGATAAATCTTGGCGCCCAGCTGTTTGGCTCCTTTGGCAAGGGCCTGGGTAACATCGGCCGGAGCGATGTGCCCATCATCGCGGTTATATACCGCGCCCAGCAGTTGGGGGCTTCGTTGCATCAGCGGCCAGAGGTCCACGGTCTGTTCGGGTGTGAGAATCTCAGCGTGTATCCCCTGGGTCTGGGCTATAGAAGCGTAATTCAGATATTCGTCCATGCGATCGGCCGATTCGGCAATACGCAATTGACCACACTTGTGCCAGCCGATGCTCTGGCCGGTTTCTGCTTCCAGTCCTTCGTACAGATCAATGGTTTTCTGGATCAGCCGACCGAACTTGTAGGAGAACGAGTAAACGGGAATGAGACCCGCAGCATGCCAGGTTGACCCGGCCGTCAACTCGGTTCGCTCTAGCAAGCAGACATCAGTCCAGCCCCGGTGGGCCAGGCTGTACAGTATGTTGGCGCCAACGCAGCCGCCCCCGACAACAACAACGCGTGCATGTGATTGCATAAAATGCTACCTGAGTCTTTTAAGTTCGGATTGGGGATTCAGATTCTGTCACGGGGTTCTCGATTTCCAGCCCATCGTTCAGGGCAGTGGCAACTGGGCCAGTCGGCCCCCATCCACGGTATACACCTGGCCGGTTACAAACGATGCATCATCAGATGCAAGCCATGCAACCAGTGCCGCTACCTCTTCTGGCGCACCGGTGCGACGCAATGGGTGAATACCACCGATTTGCTTGCGAAACGCGACTGAATCCGGCATTGATTCGATGAAATCGACATTAAGATCGGTATCGATCCAGCCGGGGGCAACTGCATTACAGCGGATCCCCTCGGGCCCATAATCCACCGCTACTGCCCGCGTGAGCGCATGCAATCCGGCTTTCGAAGCGCAGTAGGCGGCATGCTTGGGGTTTGACCCCAGGCCTTCAATCGAACCGACATTGACGATCGCACCATGGCCCCGAAGGTGTGTAGCAGCGTGTTTAATAAGCAAGAAAGGAGCCGTCAGGTTAACGGCGAGAGTGCGTTCCCAGTCTGACAGCGGCATCTGCTCTACCGTGTTTTCAAGCATGATCCCGGCGTTGTTGATTAGTACATCGAGACGGCCCGCATGGCCGAGCGCCTGCTCGATCACCTGCGCGGGGACTTGAGGATCCAAGAAATCTGCCTCGATACTGTAAAAGTGTTCGGTGGGCGAGCGTTGCGCTGTAATCACCTCGTAGCCCTGTTCAGCCAGGCGTTTTGCACAGGCCAGGCCGATTCCCCTTCGACCACCCGTTATCAGCGCGACTTTTTCCATCACTCAGACAACGGGTTTTCCGCCATTGACCTCGACCAGTGCACCACACATGTAGCGGGACTGGTCAGAAGCAAGAAAAATCACGATGTCAGCGATTTCATCAGGCCGGGCGATATGTCCAATCGGCACCGACTTGTTAAGTTCATCGATGGCATGTTGTGGGTCCAGACCCCGGGCCTCGAATCCGGAGCGCAGCATCGGGGTATCAACTTCATTGGGGCACACTGCATTGATTCGCACGCCCTGGTGCGCATGGTCATGCCCAAGACATTGGGTCATTGAAGCTATAGCCGCCTTGGACATGCAGTAGAGAGGATGATTGGGCCCGGGACGCACGCCCCAGCATGAGGCAATGTTCACGATCGCACCACCACCATTTTCAGCAAGCAGCGGTATCGCCGCCCGGCATATCCGAAACGGCGCTTCCACATTAACTGCAAAGGACACCGCATAGTCATCGTCGCTTGCCTGTGTGATCGGGCCGCGACGGATCACGCCGGCGTTGTTGATCACGATGTCCAGACCGTCCAGTTGCGTGGCGGCAGATTCTGGAAGGTTGTCGCAGAATCCGGGGTCGGTCAGATCTCCGAGAAAAGAAAATTCGCAGGCATCACTGTCAACCTGATCCGCACCAGCTACCACAGCTCCGGCACTTTGCAGCGCCTTGACAATGGCTTTACCAATCCCCCCGGCTGCGCCGGTTACCAGTGCTTTTTGTCCCGAGAGGTTCATGAATTCAATGACGCACTTTCTCCGATGCCATGGCTTCTTGCTCAGGTGGGCGCGGCATCGGTCAGTTCTCGTGGGGTCGTGTAGGCCGGATTATTACGTTGACGGTTAATCATCATTGTAATCTCACGCAGGGCACCCAACACGCCATGAGTGGGGAGGGGGCACTGATCTTTTATGGCGTGGTGTAACTTAGGCAGTGCATGGAAGGGAACCTGGGGGAACATATGGTGCTCGATGTGGTAGTTCATGTTCCAGTACAGCACCCCAAGAAAAGGGTTTACCGTCATGGTCCGCGTGGTATGCCGGTGGTCTTTGATGTCCTGGGCCATCCCGAAATGCTGCGTTGCCAGAATCACGCCATGGGTTGGCGCACCAAAAACCCGGGGTAGTATCAGCATTACTACGGGCAGCCATGACTGGATCGCAACGGACCAGATCACCACGGCAAAATAGCCAAGCATATAAACCTGGGCTTCTATAAAAGCACGATGCATCTTCTCAGCAGGCATGCATGCTAGAGCATCTTTGCCCGGTCGGTGAATGGCGAGCAGGGCAGTTGCCTTTACGAAGTACCAGATACTCCCGATGTCAATAAGTTCCTTTATGACAAAGTCTCTCCAGGTCATCGGGTTGGTCAAAATGATTTCCGGGTCTTCGTCGACCATGGCAGTTCGGGAATGATGCCGGGCATGCACAAAGCGCAACAGGCAGGGCGTCTGCTGAACCATGAAACCAAAGATAAAAAGTACGGCCTCATTGAGGGTGCGGTTTCGAAATGGCGTGCCATGAGCGGCCTCGTGGACCACGCTCGTGGCAAAAACCCATATACCACCGTAAAGCAAAAACGCCGGTATGCTCCACAAGGTATTAACCAAGTTCAGGGCAAGTGCCGCGCTGATTCCCAAAAGAGCAACGAAGCAGGCGAGGTATGCCAGCCCATGCCAGTTGGTTCGCCGTGAAAGCGATTTCAATAGCGCCTGGTCTATCTCGCAGCGAAACCAATCGTTGAGTTGTTCAGTCATCAAGTAAGGCGGCACAAGTGTGATTGGGAAAACTATATCGTAATTGTTAGTGGCTTGATCAACTGGCCCAAGACAGTATTCATTTAGGCTAAGCAGCGGTGTTCCACCGGGGATCTTCAAAGCGCTGTATCTCAACAAGATATCCGTTGGGGTCTCGCAGAAACATCTGATAGATCCTGTAATCGGGATTGAATACTGGAGGTGTTTCGATAGGAATGTTCTTTTCTGTTAACGCTGCATGCCACCGGTCAACATCTTCAGTAACCAGGGTCAATATCACCCCATGCTGTTCAGGGGTCTTTTCTTTTAAACAGAATCCAAGATACCCCCCTTTGGCGATTTTGTAGATTCGACAGGTTTTCTGATCCAGTGCCAGGCTTAAATCCAGAACAGTCTCGTAGAACCGGGCAGTGCTTTCAAGATCAGCGGTCGGCAAGAACGTAACGCAGGCGTCAAATGACATACTCATAATCGTCTATCTACTTTTCAACCGAGTAGCACAACGTTAGCACACGAAATAAAAAGTAGGACACCGGCCGCGTGTCGCGTTGTGACAATGGTTGTTCTCCCAACGACTATGCCCATATGGATGAGGCCGGCGTGGTGGAACGTACCCGTACCAATAAAAACGGGGCAACTGCTCTCTACCCGGGTGCTTCCCGGGTCAGAGTTTAATGACAAGAGCGCGAGGTCGGGCCTAGTGGCGGGGTTCCGGGTTCTCGGTGTGCCCATCTACCGCAATAACCTGGCCACTGACCAACTTAGCCTGGTCGCTGGCCAGAAATACAGCCATATGAGCGATGTCTTGAGGTCCGACGAGTTTCCTCATGGACGAACCACTGGCATATTCATCCAGAATCTGTTCGGTTGTTTTCCCTTTTACTTGCGCCTCGCGCTGAGCTACGAATGTCATGCGTTCGCCTTCCACCGGCCCAGGACAGATTGCATTAGCCCGAATATTAAATGGGCCCAGCTCTATGGCCAGGGTTTTCATCAGGCCAATAACCCCCCACTTGGCGGCGGTATAGGGCGAGCGGTTAGCAAAACCAAATATGCCGGCTGTCGATGAAGTCATGATGATGGCGCCGGATTCTTGAGCCTTCATTAAAGGCGTTGCGTGCTTGGCAAAAAGAAAAGCCCCTTCCAGGCTGACTGAAACGCACTCGCGCCAGTCTTCAATGGCGATATCTTCAACCGGTGCTCCCGGGCCCGCGATGCCCGCATTGGAGCACAGCGTATCCAGCGAGCCCCACCGATCACGGAGCTTTGAAAAAAGATCTATAACGGCTGGCTCGTCAGTCACGTCAATACAACTTTTCTGCCAGTGGTCTGGGCACTCATCCAACGCTTGTGAGTCGACGTCAACAACCCAGATTTTGGCACCTTGCTGGTCGAAGGTTTCGGCTATGACACGGCCAATACCGCCGGCACCAGCCGTTACCAGAACCCGCTGGGTCATCGTGCAAGTCGCAGATTACGCTTTTCGATCCACCAGGGTTGTTCGCATATGCGGCCCAGAAATTCGACCATGACGTGGGCGCCCAGATACGCGGTGATGCCGGTGCCGACATCAAGCTGTGGGTTTACCTCCACAAAGTCAAACCCGATCACTTCTGTGCGTTGCGCAATGGCATCCAGGGTATCGCGCAGTTCGGCATAGGTCATGCCATTGGGTTCGGCGGAGACACAGCCCGGCACAAGAGAGATATCGAGCACGTCTACGTCAATGCTGACGTAGCACTTGGCACCCTGGGGTACCATGGTGGCCAGACCTTGGGGGCCCATTTCTCGAAATTGCGTCATCGTGACCACGTCGTTGCCTTCCACGATGGAGTCCTCGATCATTTTTTCAGAATGGCGCAGGCTCCGTATGCCAGCCTGGATCAGGTTTTTGACGTTGGGCATCGGTGAGATATGGCGAAAGGCGTGACCATTGGTGAACTGCAGATCGTGAATGAAGGGTGCGTAGTCCGTGTGTGCATCAAAATGAATCACGTAGATGTCATCTTTTATTGCTCTGACAATCGGGTAGGTGATTGCATGATCACCACCCATCACCACCAATAGATCGCAGCCCTCCCTGGCCTTGCGGGTCATTTCAGTGGTGTTGTCAAAGGTTTGTTTGATATCTGCAGGCCAGATATCGACATCTCCCAGATCTGCAATCAGACCCTGTGACATTTCTACGTCGAGGTACTGCTTTTTGTTCTCAGGGTCATAGTAGCCCGCACCGCCCTGGCCGAATCGAAGTGAATGTTCGCGCAGAGCCCGTGGCCCCATGCGTGAGCCCGCCATAAAGGGTGAGCCCTCATCAGTGGGTACTCCCATGACGGCGATCCCGGTATCCAGAGTATCGATATCTGTGCAGATGCGCGAACGCAAGAAGGAAGGTATCCCGACGAACGGCTGATTCAAACGAAAATCATCATCGACCATTTTTATTTCCTCTAATGGGTAATCTGATTATCATGCGAGTTGGGGCAGGTATTCCCCCAAGGGTTCTGGTAATTGCCCATGATAAAAGGCATCCTACACTACCTCGATTCATAATCAAATGCTGTGCAAGCCTGCTGTCGATACCATAATTGTGTAACAGCACGAGCGTGCCTGACGGAAAAATCTAAAGAGAGCCAGAAAGGAATAGCAATGAGTTATCAGTTTAGCAAGGCCCAGGAGATGGTCAACACCGAGCGTTACCCGATGGCGGATCTGGATTCTGGCGCTGGCAAGACCCTGGTAGAGACCTGCCGGAAGGAGTTCGTCACGAACGGACTGTGCATACTGCCTGGCTTTATCCAGCCTGAAGCATTGGAGGCGTTGGCGGATGAAGCCAACCAGCTGCTGGACGATGCCTATTTTTGTAACAGTACCCATAACGCTTACCTGACCGAGTCCGATCCAGAGCTTGCTCCTGATGATGTCACTCAACGCCAGGAGGCCACCTTCGTCGGATCGGTCGCCTATGATCTTCTGCCAGATGGCGGCCTTTTGAAACGGCTCTATCTTTGGGATTCGTTGAAGTGCTTCATTGGCGGTATTCTGGGAAAAGAGCCGTTCTTTCGGTTCGCCGACCCCTTGGGTGCCTGTTCAATAAATGTCTATGTCGATGGCGGAGAGCATGGCTGGCATTTCGATGAGTCCAAATTTACGATAACCCTGCTGCTGCAGCAGCCCGATGAGGGCGGACTATTTGAATATGTACCGCAGATCAGAGGCCTTGATAACGAGAAAGAGATTGTTCAGGGTGTCTTGGAGGGTAATCGGCAAGGCGTGATGCAGTTGCCGTTTACACCGGGTACGCTTCTGATCTTTGCCGGTGACCAGACTATCCATCGTGTTACCCGGGTGAGCGGCACGATACCCCGCCTGGTGCCGGTTCTATGTTTCGGAGAAACCCCCGGCCTGGTAAACAGCGAAGAAGTGCGAAAACTTTTTTGGGGGCGCACCGCCACCAACGGCTGACGACACCAATCACGGGCACGCCAGTGGGGCTATCTAAGGGAGGCACGGCCTATGAGTTGATTGGCCCGCCAGTCAAGCCGGTCGTTGATATCCAGGTTGACCCCAGCGCGCTTTACGGTTTTCGGCGTGACTCTTTTCGACACCGCGGCGGATAGGACTAGCGCTGAGCCGTGCTCTGGCCTACCTGTGGGCTCCGGGCACCCAGACTGTCGGAGACTAAACTGATGATCTCGAACATCACAGCGGCTGCTGTGTGTGCGGTGATCTGATTGGGTGAATCCTTGGTAGGCATCATACAGACCACATCGCCACCGATAATATTTTTGCCACGTACACAGCGCAGCAGCCGCATGACTTCGTCCACCTGAAACCCCTGTACACCGGCCTCAATGTTGGCGACCCCTGGCGCTACCGCGGGATCCATACAATCAAGATCAAAGGTAATGTAGAGCGGCGCATCGCCGATCCGCTCATTGATGATCTGCATGGTTTGTTCTGACCCGATTTGCCGGTAGCGATCCATGGTGATGAGTTCATAGCCCAGTTCTTTGCTGGGATTAAGCCAGCTCAAGGTACGCGGGTTGCCGCGCATGCCGATCTGGACGCTGTGGCCTGCATCGATCAGGCCATCGCGAACAAGATAACTCGCCCAGTGGGCCGCTGACTTGACGGCACCCAGAAAATGCGGCACCTGCTCATAGGCGTCGGTGTGAGCATCAAAGTGTAGAAAGACGGCTTTTTTGCCCCCGGTCAGTTTCGCCTGTGGCCCCGCAATCGCCTGGATGATACCGCCGGTAACCGAGTGATCGCCCCCGACCGAGACCGGTCGGGTACCGGCCGCATCGATAGCTCGAAAAAAATTTGTGATGCGCTCAATGCAGGCCTCGTTATCATTTGCCTCCGGCAGCGGCACATCACCCAGATCATGGATACGATGTGAGGTCCAGGGGTCTAGTTCAAATTCCATGTGGACTCGCTTGGACATTGCCGAGACTTGACGAAGAGCGCGAGGACCCAGGTGCTGGTCTCTTTCTGTCGTACCGTTGCCGGTCGAGTGGGGCACACCGACCAGGGCAATATCGGCATTTTTCGGATCTCGATCCAGAGGAGCCCTGAAAAGAGTCGGGATATCCCACCAGTACAGGGATTCCAGCATCATCTTATCGGTGTCAGAAAGGGGTTCAACGGCCATGATGGTTTCCACAGCGGGTTAATGGGTCTGATTCTAATGTACCTGGCGGGGCAGATTCCCAGGGTCAAGGGACTGCTCTTAACTCATGATCTACCTTGCCCCCGGAGGGCAGTGCGCGCCTTTCAGCGTTGAGGCCAGGGTCTTGCTGGACCTGGCCGATATTCGTAACGGGATAATCTAGATTCGTCTACAGTGACACCCAGCCCTGGCACGTTGGAAAGATTGAATGACCGATCCGCTCCGTGCTGCCAATGCAGTGTGCAAAATTGCTCTGACGCACAGCTGAAACGGGGGAAGTACTCCACGCCAGCAAGATTAGGAATTACCGCCGCTGTGTGCATGCTCGCCGCAAGCGCCGGCCCTATGCTGTTGAAATTATGAATGGCCACCTTGGCGGATCGAGAGGCTGCCGCATGGGCGATAGATTGGATTTGCATGAGCCCACAGCTCGCGATATCCGGATTCAGAACATTAGCTGCCGCCTTTTCCAGCAATTGGCCGAATTGATCTTCCTGGCTTAGGGTTTCCCCTGTCACGATATCAAGAGTTGTGCTGCTGGTAATGCCTGAAAGAGACTCAAGATCGTCCAGGGGGATAGGGTCTTCCAGCCATTCGATCCCAAGTGTCTCCAGCTCCCGGCACGCTAATAGGGCTGAGTCGTAATCAAGGGCACGCCAGGCATCTACCAGAATCTCACAGTTGGGTCCAAGAGTCCTGCGCAGGATTTCAATATCGGCCAGCCCTTGTTCCACGGCCTGTCCGTTTAGAAAGGGGTAGACCTTTACTCTGAGGAACCCATCAGCAACTTGGCGTTTTGCGTATGCCGTGATGTCGTCAAAGGGTCTGTTTTTGTTGCTGTGACAGTTTGCGTACACCGGTATTTCTTCCCGGCACAATCCGCCAAGTAACTGGTAGACAGGTTTCTCCTTGTCTTTTCCGGCGATATCCCATAACGCCATCTCGATACCTGCAATTGCACAAGAAAGATGAAAGCCCACCTGCTGGTTGGCAAAACTGTTGAGGGCGTTGTGGCGAAACTCTGTGATCTTCCGAGGATCGGTTCCTTCAGTGTACCGGGCAATTGCTTTGATCATGGCATCAATGGCGTGCTCACAATCATGAGGGACAAAAGCTTCACCCCAGCCGATCAGGCCGGTATCCGTCTGTATCTTGATCAACAGAAAAGCTTTGCCCCAGGCCCAGTCGCTATCCGATATGCCTGCGGGAACGATAAATGTCTTAAAGCCCGATATTTTCATAATCGAAAGGATGACCCGGTCTGATGGCGCTTACAACAAAACAGATAATATTCACAGGGGTAAAACTATAACCCCACTGCAGATCGTGATGAACCGGTGCGGCGGATAAGATCATGCCCACAATAATCCTGGGGTTGCGCAGGATCTATCTAACTGAAAAGATCAATCCCTGATCAACAGATCTGCATCAGTTTTCACGCATGATCAAAGGGATTCACTTGAACGCTCCGTTGTTTGGTTTTGATAACTCGTACGCAAGATTACCGGAGCACTTCTTCGCACGGCTGTCACCCACGCCAGTCTCAAGGCCACGCCTTGTCAGCACCAACGAAGATCTTGCGGTTCACCTTAAGCTGGATCCGGCTTTGCTGGATTCTGCCGAAGGCACACAGATTCTGGCAGGCAATCGGGTACCGGGGGATGCGGAACCCCTGGCAATGGCATATGCTGGATTTCAGTTTGGCGGCTGGGTGCCACAACTGGGTGATGGGCGCGCCATCTTGCTGGGAGAGGTGGTGGACCGCGATGGGGTCCGGCGTGATATTCAGTTAAAAGGGTGCGGTCAAACACCATTTTCGAGAAACGGAGATGGTCGTGCGGCTTTGGGCCCGGTGCTGCGCGAGTACATCCTAAGCGAAGCGATGCATGCGCTGGGTGTCCCCACGACGCGTGCACTCGCAGTGGTCACAACTGGTGAGCAGGTCCGCCGGGAGCGCTCTCTCCCCGGCGCGGTATTAACCCGGGTGGCGCAAAGTCATATCCGCGTAGGCACATTTCAGTTTTTTGCGGCGCGCCAGGATACCGACGCTCTGAGACTGCTGGCGGATCATGTCATTGATCGTCACTACCCCGATACACGAGAAAGCGCACAGCCTTATCTGGCGCTGCTTGATGCCGTGGTTGATGCCCAAGCTACGCTGGTGGCCACATGGAAGCTGATCGGATTCATTCATGGTGTGATGAATACCGATAACACCTCAATCTGTGGCGAAACCATAGATTATGGACCCTGCGCATTTATGGACACCTATCACCCAGACAGGGTCTACAGTTCAATTGATCACGCGGGACGCTACGCATATGGGAACCAGGCACCCATTGCGCACTGGAATCTCGCTGGGTTTGCCCAGACGCTGATTCCCCTTATCGATTCTGATGCTGCGCAATCGCGGGAGATGGCACAAGAGATGATTAACACCTTCCCAGCTAAATTTGAGGCAGCCTATAACGCCGGCGTGAGAGAAAAGCTTGGCTTTCAATCAAGCAAAGAAGAAGATCCAGTCCTGATGGAAGATTTGCTCACAGTGATGGCCGATCACCATGCTGATTTCACGCTGGTATTTCGCAGATTATGCCTTCTTGAAACTGATCACCGTTCGGCCGATGGCGTCGTGCGTGAACTTTTCGATGAACCTGCCGCTTTTGATCAATGGGTAGTGCGCTGGCGAGCGCGGCTGCGTGATGAGGCAAACGGGGAGCCGGGACGCCAGCAACGGATGCTCACTGTTAATCCTGCTTATATCCCCCGAAATCACCGGGTCGAAGAGGTGATACGCGCCGCTGAGGATCATGGTGATTTCATGCCTTTTGAGAGACTTCATCAGGTGCTTCGAAGACCCTATGCTGAGCAGGAAAGCGCTATCCAATACCAGAACCCGCCGCGGCCTGAGGAGATTGTTCAGGCCACCTTCTGCGGGACTTGAGCGCGATTAAGGTCTATCAAACAGAAGTACCCGATAAATGTCAAAGCCTCACGGTTTGCAGTGCGCTTTGCATTGCCTGCGGGAGCGCAGCCCGTAGTGACGCGGCTGTATATTTCGAGCGTACGAATGGATTAATCGGAAAAAGCAGATTCTTTTGCCTTGATCATAGCGGTGATGACTTCGTTATAGGGCGCTTCTAGGCCCTGTTGTTTTGCGATCACCGGCACCATCCCGTTAATCGCATCTACTTCAGTTAGGCGCTTCGCTTTGAGGTCGAGCAGCATCGAGGGTCGGGCATCTGGCATTTTGCTGCCAAAGTTGCTGATGTACTGCACCGGGTCTTCAAATGAAAAATGAATACCTTTGGCTTTGCCCGCGCGGTAGGCCTCAAGGCCTAGATTCTTGGCAATCCCCCAGGTAACAGGGTCGGCCATGACTTCACCCAGGGTGCGATCAAAAGCGGCTGCCGCGCCGCTGAGCGCGACGTTGCAGATAAATTTCTCCCAGATGAGCTGATTGATATCGTCAAAGGTCTTGACGTTGAATCCCGCATCCTGCCAGACCCTGGCAATGCCTTCCAGGCGTTCGGTTATACCACCGTGCATTTCACCGAGACGGATGAGTTCCATGCCATTGTGATGCACATGGCCAGGCTCAGGAATGGAGGCGCCGAAGCCGCCGGCGACCCCCAGCAGAATGTTGGCACTATCGAGATTGTCGCTAATGCGCTCACCGGCGCCCAGGCCATTTTGTATCGTCAGTACCAGTGTTTTTTCGGTCAGGTTATTTATTAGGCTCCGGGCAGCAGTTCCCACCGATGAGGCTTTGGTCGCAATCACCACCAGATCACACGGCCCGGCATCGGTCGCATCGGTTGAGACCCGGATATTGGCGACAGTGCGCTCGCCACTGGCACCAGATACCTGAAGGCCGCGATCGCGGATGGCGTCAAGATGTTCGCGCCACAGATCAATCGCCCAGACCTCGTTACCCGCATCAGCAAGCAGTGCGGCGTAGACTGAGCCCATGGCTCCGGCACCAATGATGGCTATTTTCATAGGAGATGCTCGATAACAGTTGTGATACCCAAGTCTCGCAAACAAGGCCGTGCTCGCCAGAGCATGTTATTGAATCGGGGCGCCACCCTCGGCCTCCCGTCGCGCGACAAATTCATCCAGCGCCAGCGCAGTCTCCTCTTCCATTGCCGGGGGCTGATATTCGGCCAGCAGGCGTTTAACGATAGCAGCAGCGCGCTGCGTTGCATCTAGTGCCCCGGTTTCACTCCAGGTCTCAAAGTTGCGCCAATCCGATAGCATCGGGTGATAAAAGGCATGTTCGTATCGTTCGATGGTATGGCGGCTACCGAAGAAGTGGCCACCGGGCGGGATCTCGCCAATCACATCCACGGCTAATTCTTCTGGGGAAAGATCAATCGGCTTAAGCACCTCGGTTAATCCCTGAATCATCTCCGCATCGATAATAAATTTCTCGAAAGAGGCGCTTAAGCCACCTTCAAGCCAGCCAAGGCCATGATACACATACGTTGCACCGCTCATCAGGCATGCCCACAGGCACATCTGCGATTCGTAGGTTGCCTGGGCGTCGACGGCGTTAGAGGCATTGGCGTTTGCCGAGCGATAGGGCAGGTTATATCGCCTTGCCATCTGCCCAATTACGAGCGTGGTCTTCACATGCTCCGGTGTACCAAAAGCCGGGGCCCCGCTTTTCATATCCGCGTTTGAGACAAAGCCGCCATAAGTCACCGGCGTTCCCGGGCGGATCATCTGGCAAAAAGCTATTCCGGCCAGGGCCTCTGCGTTTTGTTGCGCGAGGGCGCCGGCAATGGAAACGGGTGCCATGGCACCAGCCAGTATGAAAGGCGAGATCATCAGCACTTGCCCGGCCCGGGCGCACTCAATCATGCCCCAGAGCATGGACTCGTCATATTCGCGAGGCGAGTTGGGATTTATCGAGGCAAAAACACAGGGCTTTTCGACAAATTCTTCCTTGCTTAGATTGTGCGCAATGCGGGCCATCTCCAGCACATCCAGTGTGCGCTGGCGATTGTGGTTGTACAACCGAAAGGTCTTGTCGGTCAGAGCGAGAATCGTGCGGGTCGCCTGCAGGTGGCGCACCGGCACCGGTATGTCGATGGGTTCGACGGGATAACCAGCGGAGCCATGTGCCACATTGATCATTTGAGTCAAGCGCAGAAAATTTTCGAAATCCTCGCGGTTGCCGCCGCGACGGCCATTCAACGTATCGGTGCTGTGCGGTGCACTGCTGACGCACGAGAAATTGATGTGTCGGTTACCCAGATGCAGATCGTGGGTCGGATTACGGGCGTGCAGGGTAAACCCAGATGGCGCTTTGGCGACATGGTCCATCAGCATGTCCGGGTCAAAACGCACCATGCCGTTGGACTCTCGTACGTCGGCCCCGGCGGTTTTCAGGATAGCGTGCGCCTGGGGCAAAGAAAACCGGACCCCGTGTTCGGCAAGCACCTTTAAAGAGGCCTGGTGCAGTGACTCGGCCTCATCCTCGGATAAGAGCGATACGGGATTAATCGGGTTAATCACCCCTCCCGTGGGCGATTGCTCGATACCCCGGGGCGCTTTACGTTTGCTGGTCTTTCGCCGGGCCATTTTTTGAAGGTCGCGTTTACAGAGTCAGCATCAGGTCGACTGAATGTGCCGCGAGTTTAACGGTAGAGTTAGACGATAGATATTATAAATTTTGACTTAATGCGATATCGAAGCGTCACCCACCAGATCAGTTTCACTTAACAGGATTCCATCTGCATCCGCATAAAGAAATTGCCCAGGATGAAAAACCACACCAGCAAAGTGCACTGGAATATCGGTTTGGCCGCCACCTTGTTTCGATGGTCG
>PVBE010427766.1_pt1 | contig 24585 bp, 16 predicted proteins | sample 1631181 | NCBI WGS metagenome assembly PVBE01 (sample SAMN08397723, study PRJNA350692) | Marine metagenome, whole genome shotgun sequencing project. | isolation source: water | place: Pacific Ocean | collected 2012-04 | reverse complement strand
TTTATCCCGATCGCGTTTTAAAAACACTGTTGTGACAAAACTCGGGTGCCGGTCAGTACTTCAAGCTTTCTAGGCGCTGCGTTTTCCCAGTGGGGGCCTGAGCGTTTCCATCAGGAACCGCAAGTATGCAGGTGAGGGCCGAACCGTCCATCGACCAGGTGGAGAGCCACCCTCCGTCGGCGTACTCGAACAGCAGGATCAGACTCAAGCCGTCGACGTCGGCGTGGCCGGGGAGGAGCACCCGCACGAGCACCGATTCGACGGAGCTGCTGCCGCCGGTCCAGACCCACAACCGCTCATCGTGGCTGCAGGAGACGACCGAATCGACGGCGCCGTCATCCTCGGTCCGATCGAGCTGCACGGGGGGGCCGGCGGGGACCTCGAAGCTGAACGCCCCGTCGGCGCCGGTGGTCTGGAACTCCGCCCCCACGGCCAGCTCGACGCCGGCAACGGGGACCCCGCTGTACTCCAGGACCGTGCCCTCGAGCGTCCAAGGCGGTTCCGCTTCCTCCGGCGGAGTGACCGCGTCGTCGTCGTCGGCCGCCTCGGGCGGACAGCCGATGAGGACCACGAGACTCAGAGCCAGAAGGAAGGACCGCCCCACGGCGCCAGGGTACCCCGGCATGTGGGTGATAGCCTGACGCAATGCGGGCGGGGTTCTTGGCAGCAACGGTGGTTCTGGGCGCGAGCGCGGCGGCGGCCGCCCCCCCGGCAGGACCAACCCCCACCGAGCGCATCGACCCGTTCCTCCGCGAAGGCGCCCCCACGCTCCCGTTCGAAGGTGCGCCCGATCCGAACGCCCCCGGTCCACGTCCCGCGCTGCTGCAGTTGGCGCCGGGCCAGGACGCCGCAGTCACCACGCTGGAGGAGGCGGGGCTCGAGTTCCGGCGCAATGAGGACGGAAGCCTCGTGGAGATCGGCGGCGTGCACGCCGTGGATGGGCCGATCGAGGTGCTTCGCGCGCTCGCGGCGGACGGCTGGCGCGTTCGACTGGCCCGCCCGATGCGCGGCCACCACCCCACGACCGCCGTCACGGGCCCCTTGAGCGAGCTGGACTCGTTGGTCGCCTCGGGCGCCACACCCGTGGACGGACCGTTGGGCCAGGGCATGACCGTGCTGGACGTCGACAGCTCGATCGACGTCTTCCACCCGCACTTCTTCCACGCCGACGCGGGCGTCGCGGTCTGGTTCGACGCCGACGACGATGGGGTGCTGACCCCGGGCATAGACGGCATCGATCGGGACGACAACGGCGAGCTGTCCGACGACGAGGTCCTGCAGTTGGGGAACCTGCGGCGGATGTGGACCGACCTGGACAGCTTCTCTGACATGGTCGACGGCGACGACGACACCCTCGACCCGGGGCGCGACTGGCTGTGGTTGGACAGCAACCTCAACGGGGTGCGGGACTACGGTCCGCTGCTGGGCTTCGACGACGACGACCCCGGCTTCGGCGAGCGGATCTACGCCCCCGATGATCTGGACGGCAACGGCGTCATCGAGGTGCCCGAGCGGCTCCTTCGGCTCGGTTCGTCGCGCGTCGTCGCGGTGACCACGGGGTTCCAGACCTACCGCCGGGGGGAGAACCTCACGGACACCGCCTACCTGAACACCTGGCGCATCGACCACGGCACCGCCGTCGGCGGCATCCTCGTCGGCGGGCAGCTCTACCCCCAGCCTCGGGTTCAGGGCTTCCTCCCGGAGGCCGACCTGTACCTCTTCGACCGCTCGTTCATCACCACCGCCGATTGGATCGAGGTGCTGGACCAGACCGTCGACGAAGGGGTCGACGTGATGCTCCACGAGTACGGTCGCTGGGTCGGCGACCACCTCGACGGCTCCAGTCCGATGGAGACCGCGCTGATCGCCCTGGCCGACAGCGGCGTGCCCCAGATGTGCCCCGCGGGGAACCTCGGCGGCTCCGGCAAGCACGGGTTCTGGAGCTCGGACGGAGAGGACGTGCTCTTCCACTTCCGCGTCAACAATTGGCAGGAGGGCGACATCCTCTCCTTCTGGCTCGACCTGCACACCGACGGCGTGGGCGTGGACCTCAGCTGCTCGCTCAGCGATCCGTCCGGCGACGCCTGGGAGGTGGACTTCTCAGGCGACGACGGCGTCTTCGGCACGCACGACATGTGGGGCTTCCAGTGGGAGTCCGAACGGGACACGTCGCTGTGGTCGGTGACGATGACCGGGGGGCCGCTGGCGGTGGGCACGTGGGTGCTGCGCTGCGCCGATGCGACCGCTGGAGCCCGCGATTGGCACGCTTACCTGAGCGACGGCACGAGCTGGAGCCGCGGCGCCTTCTTCCTGCAGGAAGAGGACAGCTCCAACATGACCCACCCCTCCACGTCGGACGCGTGCACCTCGATCGCGGCGTTCGCGGGGAGCCGCACCTACTACGACGGCGAGCAGGTCGGTGAACGGCACCTGTACAGCGGCATGGGCCCCCGCATCAACGGCGGCAAGACCATCGACGTCGCTGCCACGGCGGACCCATTCGCGCCCCAGCCGACCACCGAGGTCGAGGACGGCGCCACCCACCCCACGTACGGATACTTCGGCGGGACCTCGGGGGCCGGACCACACGCCACTGCGGCGGCGGTGCTGCTGACCGAGCTCTACCCGGAGCTGGACGGCGACGGCATCCGCCAGCTCCTGCGCGACGGCGCGCGGGTGGACGACATCGTGGAAGCCGACACCGACGCCATCCCCGACGACGCCTGGGGCTACGGCAAGCTCAGCGCCTACCGCTCCGCCTACGACGAAGCACCCGAAGCCGCCCCCGTGGTGCCGGTCGAGGTGGTCGCCGAACTGACCGCGGTCGACGACGGGGAGACCTGCCTCGTGACTGCGACAGGCACGGCGGACGGCATCCCCGACGCCAAGTTCCGCTGGGACGTCGACTACGACGGCGAGTGGGACACCGACTTCCTCGCCGCGCCGCACGAATTCGACGCCGCCCCCGGCGAAGTGAAGGTCGTGCGCATGCAGGCCGCCGCCGGCGGATGGTGGGTCGGGGGCACGTCGCTGATCTGGTCCGTCGACGATCCCTGCCCGGCCCCCAACGCCTGCTCCGGCTGCGCTACCGGGGCCTCGTCGAGCGCATCCGCGGGGCTGCTGCTCGCGGCCCTGCTGGCAGGAACACGCCGGCGGCGAAGGCTCATCGGATGAAGCGAGAGGCCCTCTGGCTGCTCGCAACGATGGCGCTCCTCGCTCCATCCCTCGCCGACGCCAAGCGGCGGCCCAAACCCCAGCCCCACCCCGAGGTCCTGACCGCCGAGGCCGGGGCCACCGTCAGGGCTCGTCGCTGCTTCGGCGCCGACCTCGGCTTCATCTATGTCCGGGAGTGCCCCACCGCATTCCTCGGTACCGGCCGTCTGCGATGGAGGCCGACCGGCCCGCTCCTGGTGCGTGCGCACGCGGCCCTCGGGTTCCGCCACTTGCGCAACACGGCCTGGGTCCATCTGTTCGCTGAGGAGCCCCTGGACGGCAAGTTCCCAACGACCGCGATCGAGTTCGATCTCCAGGTCGGCGCGGGGCTCAGCGGCGGAGGTCCGCTGACCGAGGCCCGGATCTGGGCAGGCCCCCGACTCGAGGTCGGCGGCACGACCCCCGAGACCCAGAGCCGCCTCGAAGCGCTGGACCTCGGCTTCTCGGCGCTGTCGGTTCTCTCCCTTGGTGGGGAACTTCACGGAGGGGTGGTGCTCACCATCCCGGGCGCCCTCCGACTCGGCTTCGACTTCGGCCTCGCCGTCCTCGGCGACGCGGCGTTCGAGTGGACGGACGAAGTGAGCGTCGATCCCGAACGACGGGAGGAGCTGACTCGGCTCTACCGCGACACCACGATCCGAACGATGTTCTCGGTCGACGTGGCTACCCCGGCCGAGGGCCCGGTCGGCTTCTTCGACGAACTGGGGGTCGCGACCGGTTTCATCGTTCCCAGCGCGGAGACGCAAGCCCTCTACGCCGATCTGGGCATCGATTCAGCCGACTGGTTCCACGCCTGGCCGGAGTTTCGCTTCCTCATCGGGGTGCAGCTTCGCCGCCCGCGTCAGTCGTAGTCCCCGGTCGACTGCCCGCCGCCGTCAGTAGCTCCACATCGAGATGGAGACGACCTGCCCGGTGGCGTCGAAGTAGAACGCGGTGTCGATGGCGTCGTAGGTCCAGCTCTCGTAGCCGGCGTTGCGGTCGCCGTAGACGTCCGTCGGCTCGCCGTAGGCGGCCTTGACCGCGGCGTCGACGGCGCCCAGGGAGACGCCTCGTCCGGTGTCGGCGGTGGCGGGGGGGAAGATCTCCAGCCCGCTGCACTCGTCGTCGGTGAACGTGGCGCTCACACCCGCGGCCCACCAGCCGGCGTACACGTAGTAGCCGTCCTCCTGGCGGTCCTCGAAGTCGGGGGCGCCGAAGGTCTCCTTCAGCGACGCCAGCGAGACGCCCAGGCCCAGGGTCTGCGTGTTGCCGCCCTTGGTGCGGTCGTCCGCCGGGGCCGGACCCTTGGTCGGGGCGGGGGCGGGGGCGGGGGCGGGTTCGGCCTCGGGCGCCGGCTCCGGCTCGGGGACCGGCGCGGGCTCGTAGACGGCGACCGACACCGACGAGTCCTCCTCACGACGCTGGTCGGGGAACGACGGCGGCTTCGTGCCGGCGGCGAGTTCGCCCAGCGCGATCAGCTGCTCGGTCGCTTCGCCGGCGTACTTCCGGGAGCCGAGCAGCTCCTGGTACAGCGCGACGGCGTCCTTCTTGCGGGACTTGTTGCCCGAGTAGACGCGAGCCCGGTTGGCCACGGCGTAGTCGGCCCCGGCGTCGGCCTTGATGGCCTTGCCGAACCACTTGTCCGCTTCCTTCATGTCGCCCTTGGAGGCGGCCACGGTGCCCAGGTTGTTCATGTAGCCGGCGTACTCGCCGTCCAACTCGCGGGCCTTCGTCAGGAGCGCGACCGCACCGTCGTAGTCACCCTCGATGCGCGCGAGCACGCCCATGTTGGCCAGCGCGGCGTCGCGGTTGGGGTCGATGGCGAGGGCCTTCTCGAAGGCCTGCCGCGCACGCGCCAACTGCGTCTTGTTGACGCCGGCGGCGCGCACCGTCACGTCGGGCTTCATGTAGAGCGCGAGCTCGGCGTGCCACGGGTCGCCGGTGCGGTTCTTGACCGCCTCGTGCAGGTAGCAGGTGCCGAGGTTGCTCCAGCCCGCGGACGACTTGGGGAAGATCGTGAGGAACTGCTCGAAGGCGGGGATGGCCGCTTCGTAGGCCCCCGCGCGGGCGTAGGCGACGCCGGCGTCGAACCCGCCGTAGGTCTCCTTGACCGTCTTCATGCCGTTGCGCAGCTCGCTGATCCGGTGCGTGAACGTGGGGTGGGAGCTGTCGTCCTTCATCCAGTCGGGGATCTCACCCACGACCAGCTTCATCGACTCCATCGCGGCGGTCGCCGACGACATCGGGTAGCCGGCGCGGGCGGCGTACAGAAGGCCGTACAGGTCCGCCTCCAGCTCCAGCTGGCGGCTGTGGCGGGTCATCATCCGCGACATGTCTTCGTAGGCGGTGCCCAGCCCGGCCGTATCGCCGCCGGCGTAGGCCGACTGGCCCGACGACAGCGCCTCCATCGCCGCGGACATGTTCATCGAGCTGGCGAAGTGGCGCAGCTGCACGTGGCTGATCTCGTGGGCGAGCACGAACGCGACCTCGTCCGGGGCGAGGTTGTCCAGCAACCCCTTGTTCACCATCATGAATCCGCCCGGCATCGCGGCTGCGTTCACCTCCGGGCTGTCCACCACGATGATGTCCCAGATGATGTCGGGCCGATCCGACGCGGCGATGATCCGACGGACGACCTCCTGCACCTGCGCGGTGAGCTCATCGTCCTCGAGCACGGGGAACATCCACCCGCTCATCTCCATGTAGCCCTTGCCGATCCGATAGTCGTCGGCGGCGGTGAGCGCGGTGGTGTTGGCGAGGTCGCCGTAGCCCACCTGGGCAAAGGCGAGGGTGGGAACACACAGGGCCACCACAAGGACGGACAGGGTCAGCGGGCGCATCGGACCTCCTCAAGTCCCCCCTACGGACCGGCAGGGCTCCAGAAGGTTCCCGAACGGCTCCGCGGGGCGGCGAGCGTATCACGCGGTACAATTCGTCCTTATGGCCGACGCGCCTACCGTCGAACGCCTCGGAAGGTACCGCCTGCGTCGCAAGATCGGCCGCGGTGGCATGGCCACGGTGTATCAAGCGGTCCAGGAAGGACCGCACGGCTTCGAGAACGAGGTCGCCATCAAGCTGGTCCACGGCGACCTCATCTCGGCCTACCCCCACATCCTCGAGATGTTGGTCGACGAAGCCCGCATCGCTGCCCGCATCAAGCACCCGCACGTCGTCCGCATCCTCGACCTGGTCGAAGAGGCGGAGCGCTTCTACATGGTCATGGACTACGTGGACGGGCTGTCGATGCGCCAGGTGCTGGACTGGGCCCGCGAGAACAAGCGCGCCATCCCCATCGGACCGATCCTCGAAGTGCTCGCGGACGCCTGCAAGGGGCTGGAGGCGGCCCACAACCTCAAGCGCTCCGACGGCGCCTCGCTGGGCCTCGTCCACCGCGACATCAAGCCCGGCAACATCCTCGTCAGCATCAACAGCGAGGTGAAGGTCAGCGACTTCGGCATCGCCCTGTTCAGCGATCGCATCGCCGAGAGCACCGCCCACGGACAGCTCAAGGGGACCCCCGCCTACATGTCGCCCGAGCAGGTGATGGGCGAGCCGCTGGACCCGCGCTCGGACGTCTTCAGCATGGGCCTGTCGCTGTACACGCTCGCGACCAACAAGCTCGCGTTCACGGCCGAGTCCCCCATGAAGATCGCGATGAAGATCGCGTCGGACCCGCTGGACGACCACGCCGAGGAGCTGGAGGAGCTGCTCCCCGGCCTCGGGGACGTCTTCGAGAAGGCGACCTACAAGGACCCCGACCGGCGCTACCAGAGCGCACGTGAGTACGGCCGAGCGCTGGCCAAGCTGCACGCCTCGATGGACGACCCCGCGACCATCCAGGACATGCTCAACGCGGCCGGATGGCGTCCTGCCGACCAGCTCCCCGAGGGGGACCGATCCGAGTTCCCGCAGGCCACGCGCAACGAGCTCAGCAGCGCGCTCATCGAGCCCGAGGACGACGACGAGGAAGACACCGACGCGGGCCTCGCGGCCGAGCCCCCGACGGTCGACGAACCGGCGGCCGAAGACCCCACCCTTCCCCAACAGGACGACGACGAGGTCACCGCCGCGGACGAGGACGAGCCCGGACCGCTGGACGACGACGGCGACGGCGACACGGCCCGGTTCGAGAGCACCCCGCCCGACTTCGATCTCGAAGCGACCCCCCTCCCCGACGGCGACCCGACGGTCGCGGGCCAGGGGCCGACCGGCTCCACCGAGTCCAGCGTCGAGCTGATCCTCCCCGGGGAGGTCGGCTACACCGGTCCGCCCCCACCGGCTCAGGCCGCCCCTGCGCCCCAACCCGCCATGCGTCCCCCGCCCGGCGCGCCTGTCCCCACGCCTGCGGGCCTGCGTCCGCCCCCGCCTCCGCCCGGGGCCCCGCCGGGACCGTGGCCGGGACCGCCGCCCGGGTCGCGTCCCCCCCCGCCGGGACCGCCGGGACCGCCGCTGCAGCGTCCCGCGGAGCAGACCATGCCCCCCGTCGGGGCCGCGTCCCGTCCCCACGTTCAGCCCGTCCGCGACTACCGCGGTCGGGTGGTCCGGAAGGCTCCGCCTCCTCCCGAGTCGCTCCGAGTGGGCGGTCTGGAGAAGGTCGGCGTCGCGGTCGCGTTTGCGCTGCTGTTCATCGCGGTGCTCGTCATCGTGGTGGTGCAGCTCAACGCCCCCGAAGTGGCCGATCCGCGCTTCGTCGCGGGGGAGACCGACCTCGCCGCGCCCGCCGCCGAGGCCGCCCCCGTCGCCGTTGCGACCCCCGCTCCCACCCCCACCCCGGCCGAAGCGGCGACGCCCGAAGCCGCGCCCGAAGCGGCCCCCGAGGCCGCCCCGACTCCCGAGGCCGCCCCCAAGCCGAAGTCCAAGGGCACGGCCGCCCCGGTCAGGGCCAAGGCCGAGCCCACGCCCGCGCACCGACCCGCGGCGAAGGTCAAGGGCACGCTGACGGTGAACACGTACCCGTGGTCGCAGGTCTTCATCGACGGCCGGGACCGGGGACGTACTCCGATCGTGCAGATGAGCATCCCCGCGGGCCCCCACCAGGTCCGGCTCGTGTTCCCCACCCGGGACAACGAGGAGCTCACCCGCGACGTGCAGGTCGAACCAGGCGAGGAGGCCAAGGTCGTCCACCGCATGGGGGACGGAGCCGGCCCGTGAGCGACCCCGACGACTCCTCCGAAGACGGCGCCCAGGCCCGACTTCCCTCCACCCTCCAGACCCGCAGCCGGGTCGCCCGCCAGCTCGAGGAAGACGACGCCGCGGTCTCGTGGCGCACCCCTCGGCTGCTGGATGCGGGGGAGAAGAGCGACGCCGAAGTCGAACTCCTCACCGACACGAGCGGACGCTACGAGCTGGGCGACGAGCTGGGCCGGGGGGCGATGGGCAAGGTCCACCTCGCCACGGACCGGGACCTCCGCCGGGAGGTCGCCCTCAAGACGCTGCTGCCCGAGGAAGCCAAGCGGCCCGGCGCACTCGGGAGCCTCCTGCGGGAGGCTCGCCTCGCGGGGAGCCTAGAGCACCCCAACATCGTGCCGGTGCACGAGCTCGGCACGTTGGAGGACGGGCAGCCGTTCTTCACGATGCGCAAGCTGCGGGGCCGCTCGCTGGCCGCGATCCTCAAGGGGCTCCGGGCGGGCGAAGAGGACACGGCCGAGGACTTCGGCCGGGTGCGCCTGCTGTCGGTCTTCATCCAGATCGGCCTGGCGATCGAGTTCGCCCACGCCGCCGGCATCGTGCACCGGGACCTGAAGCCCGGGAACATCATGCTCGGTGACTTCGGCGAGGTGCAGCTGCTGGACTGGGGCATCGCGCGGCGGGTCGACGAGCTCATCCCGTTCGAGGACCGGGTGATGACGCTGACGGGCACGCCCGGCTACATGGCGCCCGAACAGATCATGACCCAGGACGCACCCGCGTCCCCGCTCAGTGACATCTACGCCCTCGGCGCGATCCTGTACGAGATCCTCACCCTCCACCGGCCCTTCGAGGAGCTCGATCCCGAGGAGGTGATGGTCCGCTGCTGCAGCGAGGATCCGCCCGCCCCCAGCGACCGCGCCCCAACGCGAAGCATCCCGCGGGAGCTGGACGAGGTCTGCCTCAAGGCGCTGGCCCGCACGCCCGAGGAGCGCACCCCCTCGGCTCGCGCGCTCGCCCGCGAGGTCGAGCAGTTCCTCGAGGGTGTGCGGCAGCGCGCCCGCCTCATGCAGGAGGCCGAGGAGAAGGTGTTGGAGGGCCAGTCGCTGACGGCTCGGTACGACGCCCTCCGCCAGGAGCTCGCCTACGCCCGCCGCGAGGCGCGCGAACTGCGGGGCGAGATTCGGCCCTGGAGCCCGGTCGAGCACAAGCGCCCGATGTGGGAGCCGGAGGACCGCGCCAAGGAGCTGCAGGAGGAGGTCATCGACTCCTTCTCGGAGGCCTCCAAGACGTTCGCTGCGGCCATGGACCGCATGCCCGAACACGCCGAGGCGCGGCTCGGGCTGGCCCACCTGTGGTGGTCCCGGTTCCTCGACGATGAGCGCGCGGGAGAAGCGATCGCGGCCCGCCAGAGCCGGTCGATGGTCGAGCAGTACGACGATGGCAGCTTCCGCGAGCGCCTGCGGGGGCACGGCCGGCTGACCCTGCTGACCTCACCCGCTCAGGCCGAGGTCTGGCTCCATCCGTACGTGGAGAAGGACCGCGTGATGGAACGGGGCGAGGGGCGCTGCCTGGGCAAGACCCCGCTGCGCGACGTGCCGCTGCCGATGGGCAGCCACCTGCTGATCCTGAAGCACCCCGCCTACCCCGACGTGCGCTACCCCGTGGCGATCGGGCGGTCGGAGCACCACGAGGGCTACGTGCGCTTCTACACCGCCGAGGAGATCGGGGAGGACTTCGTCTACATCCCCGGCGGCCGGTTCCTCGGGCGCGGGGGAACCACCGAGTTCGGCGACACCGAGGACCTGCGCGAGGTCATCCTCCCAGACTACGCGATCGGCCGGCTCCCGGTGTCGATGCGGCAGTACCTGGAGTTCATCAACCACCTGCAGTCCAAGGACCCCGAGGAGGCCAAGGCCCGGGTGCCCCGCACCGCGATCGACGGCGCGCTGTGCCACCAGGAGGAGGACGGGACCTGGGTCCCGACGTACGAGATCCTGATCGAGGGCGGGCTTCAGGAGGTCTACCCCGATCCCGAAATCGTCTGGGACCTGCCCGCCATCGCGCTGTCCTGGGACGACGCCAACGAGTGGTGCGCGTGGGCCACGGAGCGGTACGGCGCCGAACTCCGCCTCCCCACCGAGAACGAATGGGAGAAGGCCGCCCGCGGAGTCGACGGCCGAAGCTACCCCTGGGGCAACGCCTACGACGCCACGTTCGCCAACTGGCGGGGCTCGCGGAAGTCCTACTCGCAGTTGGAACCGCCCGGCGCCTACCCGACGGACGTCTCTCCCTACGGCGTCGTCGACATGTGCGGAGGGTCCTCGAACTGGTGCGCCGGTTGGTACAAGCGCGACCTGGGTCTGCGTCCCCACCGAGGGAACAACTGGGCTACCAGCAGCGCCCGCTCGGTCGCCGAGCGCGGGGGCTTCTTCCCCAAGATCTGCACCGCGTCGCTGGGGATTCGCGTCGCCCGCACGCTCAAGCAGAGCTGACGCGTCAGTCGCGTCCCTCGAAGAACCGAGCCTTGCGGAATAGGTCGATCGGACCGAGGGTTCGTTCAACAGGCGAAGGAGAGCGCGGATTGTTCCCCGTGTCCCCTCCAAACTTCGCGGGTAGAGCCTCTTGATCCGTGCCGTCGCAGACGGTCCCCCCGCAATGCGGGTCTGCGGTGGCGTCCTTCGCTGACGGCGGCGTCGGGAAACCGGCGCCGCCGTCCCTGTTCTCGCTAGTTGCTGAGGATCTGCGAGATGACCGACAGCAGCTGCTCGCTGCGGAACGGCTTGGGCAGCAACGCCTGGATCTGGTTCTCCTTGAGGCGGGTCGGCGGAATGTCGGCCGCCCAGCCCGTCATCAACACGATCGGCACGTCGGCGTACGTCTCCCGGATGCGGGCCGCCACCTCCCAGCCGGAGATGTCGGGCATGCCCAGGTCCGTGAGGATGATCGAGTACCGCTGAGCCATCGCCGCAGCGACGCCCTCGCGGCCGTTCGCCGCAGTGTCCACGTCGTACCCGCGGCCCTCCAGGATCGTACGCACCACCTGGAGCAGATCGGCCTGATCGTCGATCAGGAGCACGCTGCGACCGTGGCGGGTCGGAGGCCGCTCGACCTCGGGCACCGTCGGCTCGTGGCTGCGCTGGAGCAGGTCCGAGCGTGGCGCCGGAGCGGGCTCGATGGGAGCCTCCTCGGCCGGCGGAACGATGACCGCGAACGACGAACCGTGGCCCAGCCGGGAGTCGACCTCGAGCCGCCCCCCGTGCTGCTGAAGCACCGACTGCACCAGGTGCAGGCCCAGGCCCATCTGGCGGTCGCGGCGGGTCGTGAACATCGCGTCGGTGAGCTGGCCGAGGTGGCCTTCCTGGATGCCGTCCCCCGTGTCGCGCACGGTGACGAGCACCTCTCCGTTGTTCGTCTCGCCGGTCTTGATCGCCAGGGTGCCGCCGTCGGGCATGGCCTCGACCGCGTTGAACACCAACGCCACCAGTGCGGCGCGCAGGTCCGAGGGCGAGCCGACCACCGCTGGGGGCTCCCCGGGCATCCACTGGACGTCGTAGCTAATGCCCTTGGACTCGGCCTCGTCCTGCCACCGGGCCCGCGTCAGGTCGAGCACGTCCTCGACGACCGGGTTGATGTGGAGCGGCCGGAACTCCTGGGTGGGCGCGCGGTGCCCCGCCATCTGCTGAATCTGGCGGACCTTGTCGGAGCCGCGCTGCACGGCGGCTTCGATCCGCTCGACGGCGTTCTCCAGATCGCCGGAGCCGTCACCGAATCGGCGGGCCACGTCGGCGCTGCTCTGGATCACCGCGAGCAGGTTGTTGAAGTCGTGCGCGAGGCCGCTGGCGAGCCGGGAGACCACCGAGGTCCGCTCCATCCGCTCCAACGTCTCTTCCATCTTCCGGCGGGCGGTGATGTCGCGAATGATGCCGTGCAGGCCCGAGCGACCGTCCCACTTGAGGGGGGCGGCGTGGACCTCGATCGGGAACGTGGTGCCGTCTTTGCGACGGACGAGGTACTGGGCGGCGCCGCGGAGCACACCGGAGGCGCGCAGGGCCATGTTGCGGAGCGCGCGCTCGTGCTCGCTGGGGTGGAGCACGTCCACGACCCGCAACTCCGTCGGGTCCGAGCCGTCGAAGCTGAACATCTTGGCGGCGGCGGAGTTCAGGTAGACGAAGGTGCCGTCGACCACGACGAACTGGCCGTCGGGCGACTGTTCCACGAGGAACTTGAAGATTGGATCGTCCGTCGAGTGCATCGCCACCGGGGGTTTCTACCCCACCGGCACCCTGCGCGCTATCCTCCGGCGCTCCTCGGAGAGCCCATGTTCGATCGCATCCTCATCGCCAACCGGGGCGAGATCGCCCGCCGCGTCTCGCGCACCTGCCGTCGGCTCGGCATCGAGACCGTCGCCGTGCACTCGGACGCAGACGCCGACGCCCTGTTCGTTCGCGAGATGGACGCCGCCGTCCGCATCGGTGAAGCCCCCGTGGCCGCCAGCTACCTGAAGGTCGACGCGATCCTGGAAGCGGCACGCCAGACCGGCGCCCAGGCGGTGCATCCCGGCTACGGGCTGCTGAGCGAGAACGCCGCCTTCGCGCGCGCCGTAACCGACGCTGGACTCGTCTGGATCGGTCCCCCCGCCGAGGTGATCGATCTCATGGGCGACAAGCTCCGCTCTCGGCAGCTCGCCACGTCCGCCGACGTCCCCGTGCTCCCCGCTTCGGGCTCCGTCTCCATCGACGACCCCGACGCCCTGGAGGCGGCCGGAGCGGCGGTGGGGTTCCCCTTGCTGGTCAAACTCAGCGCGGGCGGGGGCGGCATCGGCATGACCCGCGTCGAGGAGCCCGGCAAGCCGCTGCGCAAGGCGCTCAAGAAAGCCGTCCGCCGCGGCGAATCGGCGTTTGGCGACTCCACGGCGTACCTGGAGCGGGCCGTCGATCGTCCCCGGCACGTCGAGGTTCAGGTCCTCAGCGACGCCCACGGCGCCCACCTGCACCTGCTCGAGCGCGACTGCTCGATGCAGCGACGCCACCAGAAGGTGGTGGAGGAGGCCCCCGCGCCGGGGTTGTCCGACGAGCTGCGGCAGGCGCTGTGGGGCGCCGCCACGAAGCTGGCCCGCGCGGTCGGCTACCGGTCCGCGGGCACCGTCGAGTTCCTCGTCGACGGCGACGACTACTACTTCTTGGAGATGAACACCCGCATCCAGGTGGAGCACCCGGTCACCGAGCAGATCACCGGCATCGATCTGATCGAGCAGCAGCTCCGCATCGCCGCGGGCGAGGCGTTGGCCTTCGGCCAGGACGACATCGCCGGGGCGGGCCACGCGATCGAGCTGCGGCTGTACGCCGAGGACCCCATCCGGCACATGCCCCAGCCCGGCACCATCGAGCGCTGGGAGCCCCCCACCGGCGAGGGGCTGCGGGTCGATCACGCGTTGGAGACCGGCGCCGACGTGACCCCGTTCTACGACCCGATGCTCGCCAAGATCATCGCCCATGGCCCCGACCGCGCCACCGCCCTGGCCCGCGCCGCCGCCGCCGTCGACAGCCTCGTGCTGGACGGGCTGACCCACAACGCGCCGCTGCACCGCGCCATCCTCAGCGACGACGCCTTCGCCGCCGGCGACGTGCATACCGGGCTGCTGGCCGACGTCGTTGCCGCTATGGTCGCCGACTGATGTTGGACCTCCCCGATCGCGCCTCGGTCTACGAGGTCGGGCCCCGCGACGGGCTGCAGAACGAGCCGTCGCCGGTCCCCACCGCCACCAAGGTCGATCTGATCCAGCGGCTCGCCGCCACCGGGCTCCCCTACGTCGAAGCGAGCTCGTTCGTGCACCCCCGCTGGATCCCCCAGTTGGGCGACGCTGAAGATGTCTTCGCGCAGATCGAACGACGGGACGGCGTCCGCTACGCCGCCCTCGTCCCCAACATGCGCGGCCTGGACCGGGCCCAGGAGGCCGGACTCAAGGACGTGGCGGTCTTCATCTCCGCCAGCGAAACCCACAACCAGCGGAACCTGAACCGGTCGATCGAAGAGAGCCTGGAGAACATCCGCCAGATCATGGAGGCGCTCCAGGGCACGGGCGCGTGGGTGCGGGGCTACGTCAGCATGGTCTTCGGCTGCCCCTACGAGGGGCACATCCCGCTGGAGAACGTGCGGCACGTCGCCGCCGAGCTTCTGAAGCTGGGCGTCGACCAGATCTCCCTGGGCGACACCGTCGGCCACGGCACCCCCCGCAGCGTCAACGAACGCACCCGGGACCTCGCCACCGACCTGCCGGTGGAGCAGCTGGCGCTGCACTTCCACGACACCCGGGGCACCGCCCTGGCCAACGTGGTCGCCGGCCTGGACGCCGGGGTGCGCATCTTCGACGGCTCGATCGGCGGACTGGGCGGCTGCCCGTACGCCCCCGGAGCGTCCGGGAACGTCGCCACCGAGGACCTCGTGCAGATGCTGCACGGGATGGGCATCGACACCGGGGTGAACCTCGAGGCGCTCGTGGACGTGGCGCTGTTCGTCGAAGGTCGGCTCCGCAAGCGGCTCCCCGGCCGCTACCTGCGCGCCGCGCGTGGACTCTACGAAGGCTAGGAACCCCCGATGACTGATGTGCTGCTGGTCGAGCGACGCGACCACGTCGAGATCTGGACCCTGAACCGCCCCGAGGCGCTCAACGCCTTCAACAAGGCGCTGCTTCTGGCGCTGAACGCCGAACTGGACCGCCTCGCCGCGGCCGCGCCCGAGGACCTTCCCCGCGCCGTGGTGCTCGCGGGCGCTGGGGGCCGGGCCTTCTCCGCCGGCGCGGACCTGAAGGAGCGCAAGACCATGCCCCCCGCGGAGGTGCCGGCGTTCGTGGATCTGATCAGCGGCACGATGACCCGGATCGCGGAGGCGGTCGTCCCGTTCGTCGCCGCCGTCGGCGGGTTTGCGTTCGGAGGCGGCATGGAGGCGGCCCTGGGATGCGACCTCCGGGTCGTCGGCCCCAACGCCAAGCTGGGGCTGACGGAGACGCGGCTGGGGATCATCCCCGGCGCCGGAGGCACCCAGCGCTTGAGCCGGCTGGTGGGCACGGGCCGGGCTCGGTCCTTGATCCTGACCGGTCGACGCATCGGCGCCGACGAGGCGTTGCAAATGGGGGTGGCGGAGCACCGCGCGGACGACGCCCTGGAGGGGGCCCTCGCGATCGCGGGCGAAATCGCCAAGTGCGGACCCCAGGCGGTTCGAGCCGCCAAGCAGGCCATCGACGGGGGGTTCGATCTGCCCATGACAGAGGCTCTCGCCCACGAACGTGCCTGCTACGACACGACCCTCGAATCGGAGGATCGATTCGAGGCGCTCCGCGCCTTCGCCGAGAAGCGTCCCCCCGTCTTCACCGGGCGGTAGCCAGCCGTTGTATCATTCGGCACTGGGAGGACCCTGTTGTCGTCGGACCTCGTCGCCTGTCCTAAGTGCGGCCTCAACCAGTCCGCGCGGCACGCGTTTTGTGCCCGCTGCGACTGGTCGTTCGACGATCCCGTGCCTCCAGCGGCAGCCGAAGCTGAGCCGCCCCCGCCTCCGCCGCCCGCCGCGTCCCCCGAGCCGGAGTTCGAACCGGGCGCGGTGCCGCTTTCGACGCCCCCTCCGGCGGCGGTGGAGCGGCCCTCCAGCCGACCGGCGCGGGGACCGGTCACGGGACCGGGTCGCGCCGGCGCGGTGGCCTGGACCAAACCGGTAGGCAAGCCCTCAGTCACGCGAACCCAGCCGAGCATGCCGCCGGACACGGTCGAGGAGGCGCTGCCCGAGGCACCCTCGGGCAGCATGCCGGGGCGCGCCCTCGAGGAGAGGGACACGGGCCGCGGCTGGGGCGAGAACACGGGCCGGCTCACCCGCCGCAAGCCGGGCCTGGGGCAGGACCGAGGCTCGCTCAAGCGGCCCAAGGGGGACACTCCCACCGGGTCGTCCCCGCGGCCGGGCTCCGGCGCGGGGCGGACACCGGTCGACGAGCGCGAGCCCACGGCCCGGTCGCGCGCTCCCCGGACCTCCCGGCCCGGAAGCCCGGACGCGCGTTCGAACCCGGGCATGCCGGGCAGCGAGCTCCGCGGCCGCCCGCCCGGGAGCCTGTACGCCGACGAGGCGTCATCGCCGCCCGGCGATCCGTTGATGGCGGCGCTGGTCTCCGGCGAAGAAAAGGCCGCGGCCGAGCCGCCGCCGGTCCACCCGCTGTATCCGCACGGGATGCCGTCCGACTCCGAGTTCGGGGCCGTCGACGCCGTGCCCCCCGCACGCCCGACGCTCGATGATGACTCCGGCGGGACCACCCGGGGCCCCGCGGGCCCCCGGGTGGTCCCGCCGAGCACGGGACGTCGCACCTCGACCATCGGCGGACGGCGTGGCGGCTCGGTGGCGGGCAAGCGCGATCCTCGCGGCAACCGCGTCGCCAGCCCACCGTCTGCGCCCGGGGGGATCCTCCCGGACTCGCCGCGACCCGAGGCCCACGAGACATCCACCCCCACACCGCTGGATCGAAACACCCAGCCGCCGGGGACGGGGCTGTCAGCCGGCGCCGCCGAGATCGGGCCTCCGTCCGAGGATCCGCTCGCGGACCTGCTCCCCGACCTTCCGCTGCCTCCCCCTCCCGACCTGGAGAAGCAGTTCGGGCGGTCGCGAGACGACACCCGCAAGACGATCCGCACGGTCCTGATCGCTGTCTTTGTCGTGGTGCTCCTCGTCGCCGCCCACGACAGCTGGAGGATGCTCGGCCACATCGGGAGCTTGAACGCCGTGCTCGAGACCGGCCAGGCGACCCCCGCCCTCAAGCGAAAGCTGGACGCGGAAGTGTCGCGCCTGGGGCTGACCTCCTCGTTGGAGCGCGGCTGGGCCACGATCGAGGGCGCCAACGACCGATTCCACATCGGGGTCGAGGTGCAACACCGCATCGTTGGCGTGCCGATGACGTACGAGGCCTCCAAGTCGGGCCCGTTCCGGGTCAAGAGCAAGCTCCCCACCCTGGAGTACTTCACCGACGGCGGGTGGCAGCTGGACGATCCCGCCAAGCAAGCGCTGCGGGAGTACCAGGCGTCTCGACGCAGGTAGAGGCTCCACGTCGAACGGCGGCCGGAGCGGCGTGCTTCGTCGTGCTCGCGCTGCTGTGCAACGGGTACGAGTACGGCGTCGCCGATCACGGAACCCACGTCGCATTCCTGGACCCCGGGCCCTGGGTCGGCGACCTCCTCGCCCACGCCGCCCGCGCGCACCCCAGCCTGCTGTGGATGCTCCCCGCCCCCGGACCGCGGGCCGCGGGCCTGCTCCACCTCGCGGTCCTGTTCGCCACCGGATGGGCCCTCATGCGGCTCATGGCAGCGCTGGAGGCCGACGAGGCCGCCCCGCTCGTCCTGCTGGTCGGCGCCGTGGCGTGGCCCGTGGTCGGGGGCGTCGACACGTTGGACCCGCTGCTGCTGCCCCGCGGCGTGGCGCTCCCGATGGAGCTGCTCGCGGTCAGCTGGCTGCTCGCGGGTCGATCGACGGCCGCGTTCGCCCTGGTGGGTGCGGCGCTCTGTGTTCACGCTCCGTCGGCGGTGGCGTGCGCTGCCGGGATGGCGGCCGCAGCAGCCCCGGAACGAGACCCTCGGCAAGCGACGCGGAACACGGGCGCGTTCCTCCTCGGCGCGAGCCCCGTCGTCCTCCTCTGGATCGCGACCGGGGGACCCTCGCAGCCGATCGTGGACGAGCTCTGGGCGCGGCTCATCTACCTGCGGGCGGGCCACCACCTGGACCCCGCGGTGTGGCCAATCCGCGACTTCGTCGTGACGGGCGTCTTCCTCGCGGCCGGGTTCGCCTTCGCACGACGAGCCGAGGTCCGCTGGTTCCTCGTCGGGACCGTCGTGTACGGGACCGTCGGCGTGGCCCTCGGCCTCGCGGGCTCCTCCCTCGCGCTGCAGCTGGAGCCGGCGCAGGCCGCCCGCCTCGTCGTCGTCGTAGGCGGGGCCGCCGCAGTGGCTCGGATTCGCCGCCCGTGCAACGTCGGGGTCGGTTTGGCGTGCCTGCTAGCGGCTGCTGCTATCGGCCGCTGGTCCCCGGACGGAGACCGCGCCCACTTCCACCCCACGGGTTCGCCGGGGCCGGAGCAAGAGCTCGCCCGAGAGCTCGCGAACCTGCCCGTGGACAGCCTCGTGATGGTGCCGCCCCACCGGTTCGATTCGGTCCGGGTCGTGGCCCGACGCGCGATCTTCGTGACGTGGAAGGACGGGGGCGAAGGGCTGTTCGATCGCAGCGTCGCGCTGGAGTGGAAGCGACGGATCGAGGTGGCCTGTGCGTGCCTGCCGCTGGACGAACCGCTCATTGCGGACCGGCGCCCAGGGGCCCGCGGCGCGGAACTGCGGCGGCGGATGGAGGCGGGGATTCGAGCGGCCTCCCCCGAGCAGTTGATCGCGGCGGCACGGAGCGAAGGGGTGACCCACGTGGTCTTCGAACGAGGCGACGGCTTCGAGGTCGTGCCGGTCGACTAGCGCCTACTCCCCCACGCGACGGAAGCGCGTGATGACGCGAGCGCAGGCGGCCTCGCTGGTCCAGTTCGCGTCGAGCAGATCGACCTGGTGCCGCACCTCGCGGTCCTCGGGGCCGGGCAGGGGGACGACGCGCACGATCCGCCGGGTCTCGAACGGCGGGCTCCCGCCCCCCACCGCTTCTTCCACCCGCGCGAGGCAGTCCTCCAGGTCGTGGGTCGTTCGTGCTCGAGCAGCCGGAAGACCCGCCAGCCTTCGTCCAGGAGCCGACGGGTCTGCTCCTGATCGCGCCGCACGTTCCGCTCCAGCTTGGCCGTCCAGTACTCCGGCGGCTCCGCGGAAAGACGTAGTGGGTGGGGCAGCCGTGCCAGAAGCAGCCGTCGACGAAGACGACCAACCGCGCTCCCACGAAGGTCAGGTCAGGCCTGAACCCGAGCACCTTGCGCTGCTTGCGGTACCGCAGGCCGCGCGCCCAGAGGCGGGTGCGCAGGAGCTGCTCGGGACGCGTGTTGGTGCTCTTGACGCGCGCCATCTGCTGGCTGCGGGACAGCGCCATGTCAGCCCAGAATCCGGTCGACCCAGGCGGTCAGCGGCGCGGTGTTCGACGGGGTCAGCGGAATGGCCCCCAGACCCGCGCCCGAGATGGCGGCGAAGTGGGGCGACGCCAGGAAGTCAGCGTTCCGGTCGGCGTTCATCGGGAAGAGGATCACGGCCTCGACCGTCTCGCGCTCTGCGTTGGGACCGAGCATCAGCGCATCTCGGTAGCGGTGCAGCACCTGGTAGCTGTCCGACGGGGGCGCCGCGCCTCCCTTGGCCACGCGGTACTTCGCGTCCAGGGCGTAGACGGTGCGCGAGCCGTCCGGACGCTCGATCTCGATCACGTAGTCCGGATGCTGGTCCACGAGGATCCAACGCCGGTGCGCCAGTTTGCGCTGGCTGGCGAGCTTCTTGAGGTACGGGTTGAAGTGCAGCGTCGCGACGCCACCCCCGCGGCGAGCCAGCGAGAAGCGGAAGGTCTGGCCGTCGACGAACCGGATCACGGCCGTCCCCACACCGTCGATCGCGACCGCATCGTCGGGCCCGATGGGGTCGGCCTCGGCCTCCTCCAGCGCCTCCAACAGGAAGAGCAGCCCCCACGCCTCGTACAGGGTGCTGAGCCGCTTGATCGGCAGGTGCAGCGACGAGCCATCGAACCGGAGCCCCCGGTCCACCGCCATCAGGGCGCCGTAGGCCGCGCGGTACCCCGGGGTCCGGAGCAGGCGGAGCGACGAGAACCCCACCGGTACGGGGCCGGAGACCCCGCGCAACGGGGCGCGGTTCAGCAGCGCCGCCAGCCGCTCCTCCATCTGCTCCAGTTCGGCGGCGCGGGCCTGACGTCGGGGCCCCGGGGTGCGCACCGGCGTGGCAGCGGCGGCCTCGTCGAGGGCCCGTCGCTCCGCCGCGACGATCGGTGCGAGGCGGCGCAGCAGCGCGAGAATGCGGAGGCGCAGCCAGCGGTGCTCGGGCACGTCGGAGGACGGCTCGACGACCGTCGTGGGCAACGTGGATGCCCCCCGTCCACGCCGTCGTACGGCCGCGCGGGTGGCTGCCGTCACCCGGCGGATGCGATGGGGAGCCAGCTCGGTGGGCTCGGGCCGGAGCATCCGAAGAGGCCGACGGGCCGCTTGGGCCAGCCCCCGCTCGAGGCGCGGAAGCAAGCGTCGGAGCACGTGGAGCCAGCCCGGTCCCTCGCCTCGCTCGGGGCGGCCCTCGACCCCCGCGAGCGTCGGCGCGAGCCAGGACCAGGCGACCCCTTCCGCTATCTCGTCGAGCGAATCGCGCATGGCGTGGTAGTCGGCGCGGTAGTCGAGCTTGCTGGGAAAGACCTCCACGTCGACCGTCAGTCCCGGCGCGTCCCTCACCTCGACGACGAAGCGGCTGAGGCCGGCCCAGGACTTGAAGTTGACGGGCCCGGAGACCTCGCCGGGGGCTTTGCGCAGGAGCTTGCGACGCAGCTCCGGATCTTCGTGCCAAAGCGTCAACCGACGACCGGGAATCAGTGACCGGGCATCGACCCGGTACTTCGTCTCCTCGAACAGGCGGGGCTGGGCCGACGGCTCTCCGATGCTCGCGGTGACGGTGCCCCCTGCCCCCCGATCCGGTCCGTACCAGCGGAACCAGACCGCGGCGGTGCGAACCTCGAACAGCGGGGCGTCAGTCACAGCCAGTACGAGGTGAAGCCTTCGCTCTCCAGCCGGTCCCACATGAGGCAGAGGCGGGCGGTAGTGCGCGGGTAGGCGAGGCCGGCAGTGGGATGCACCTCGGGGTGTCCCGCGTCCCTCCAGGCGGCGACGAGCTCATCCCGGGTGAGGGTCTCGTCATCGCCGTCCGAGCACCAACCCAGGAGGTCGGTGAGCAACCGGGAGATCGCCGCTGAGCCACCCTCGATGCGGGGAAGGATCTTCATCAAGAGGCCGAGATCCAGCGGGTCGACGGCGTTGCCGTCACCGTCCTCGAACAGCGACGTCAGGGGCAGGGCGTGGACCAGGAAGAGCGACAGCTCGTCACGCACCCGAAGCCCCACCTGCAGCGACGCCTTGCGCAGGAGCCGGTTGATCTCCTTGAGGACCTCGATCGCGCGGTCGATGACCAGGTTCTGCTCGTCCGAGAAGCCGGCATCCAGCGCGACCCGTCGCGCCACCGGGGCCCAGGCCGCGCTGCCCAGATCGGCCACGTCCCCGGGGGTCTTCAGCGAGCCGAGACGTTTGGCGAGGTCCGGGCTCGACATCTCGATGGTGAACGCGCGGTCCAGTACCTTCCGACTGAAGCCGTGGGTGCTCTCGTCCATGTTGACGGTGCCCACCACGAGGAGGTTCGGCGGCAGGGTCACCCCACCCCACTCGTCGGCCGCCGCGTCCGGGAGCACGCCTTGGACCAGGGGGTTGCTGCGCTCCTCCATGCCGCTGAGGGCCTCGGCGAAGTAGTGCTCCACGCGGGCGAGGTTCATCTCGTCCAGGAGGAAGAAGTGCTCCCGCTGATCGGACGCCGCGGCGTCGCGCGCGGCCTTCAGGAACGGGCCCGGGCGGAAGGTCCCCTCCAGATCCGTGTAGCCGATCAGCTCACTGGAATCGGTCCACGCGGGCGTCACCGCCGCGACCGCTCGCGAAGCGCCCGTGACCGATGCGACCCGGGTGGGGAGCAGGGACTTCCCCGTGCCCGAGATGCCCGCGAGGATCAGGAACGGCTTGGTGCGCGCAGCGGCCACGAACGCCGCCAACAGCCAGGGCTCGAGTTGGAACCCCGTGTCGGTCAGTTCGCGGAGCACCCGCTGGAGCACCTCCGCGGACGGTCCCGTCGGCATCCCGTCGCTGCCCCCGCCGGGCTTCGGCGGACGGTCCGGAACTGGCGGTACGTAGTGCGTGTAGGGCTGAAACGGAACGATCGCCGCCAGTGCCTGGCGGGTCCCCGGCGCGGCCCGCTCCAGCGTCTCAATCAACGCCGAGGGCGACTGCCCGGGACCGGTCTTGAGCTCCTGGATCGTCTGGTTCGCGAACGACTCGATCCCCAGGACGGGCATGCGCGCGACGTGCTCGTACAGCGCCGGCGCGGTCTTGATGAGGCCCAGACGAGTGAGGCTGCGGGGGAGGGTGTACTCCACCTGCACCGTGACGGCGGACTCGTCGGCCCAGGACTCCACCTCCGCCTTGTAGACGGTGCCGATGGCCCGCAGCCCTTGCTTCCACTCCGTCGGCGCACCCTTGTTGTTGTCCGAACCCAGCCAGACGAGCACGCCGTCCCCCTCCTTCAGGTGGCCGGGGACCTGCTTGCAGGAGGCGTCGATGAGGAAGGGAAGCTCGCGGCCCTCGTGGATGTCGAGCGCGTCCTGGGGGACGTCCTTGCCGATCCGAACGACGAAGACCGCCACTCAGCCCTCCTTCTGGGCGAGCTTCTCCAGCGCGTCGTGCAGGGGGCCGAACAGCGTTCGGTTCTGACTCTTGACCCGCCGGAGGATCCCCTCGGCGGCGTTGGGGCTGAGGAAGTAGCGGTCGCGGACCTTGCCGCGCTGGATGATGTCGCCGAGCGTCGCCATCACTGGCTCGGCCGGCGCCGCGCTGGGCCGACCCTGCACGCCGCTGGTGGCGAACGCGACCCCGCCGGTGGCCCACTTGTACTTGGCCTCCTGGTCGATGACGCCGTGCAGCCGGGTCAGCTGCAGGGGCTGGGCCTTCTTGGTGCGGAACGCGGGCTCGGCCTTGGACAGGCTCTCCACGTAGCGGCGGGCGCGCTCGGTTGCGTCGATCGCCAGGGCCGTCTGCATCGGGGTGATGCGGGGCGGCGCCTCCTCCAGGCTCTGCTTCAGGCGGGCCGCGACCCAGCGCACAACGTCCACGGTCACGGCGTTGCCGAGGGCGTGGTAGCGCGCGGTGTCGATCTCGTCGGGGTCGAGCTTGGCGTCGCCCGGCAGCAGCGTCCAGCCGACCGGGAAGCCCTGCAGCCCCTCGCACTCGGTCGGGGTCAAACGACGGACACGGTCCTTGTAGCTGACGTAGGAGCGGCTCCAGTCGGTGCCCGTGTGGCGGCCCGACGTGGCGGCCAGGCAGTAGCCCACCCGGGGCACGACAGGGAAGCCGGTGTGCTGGTCGTCGGGGGTGATGAAGCCGGCGCGGGAGCCCGCGGGTGTCTTGGAGCCTTCGGGCTCGAACAACGCGTGGGCGGCGATGTCGGCGGTGCCGTACGAGGCGACGATGAACGTGCGGGGGCGCGACTGGGGAGCCCCGAAGTAGCGGCTGTTGACGACGCGCCAGGCGACGCCGTAGCCGAGCCCCAGGAGGCGGTCGAGCACGAGGCGGAAGTCCCGCCCCTCGTTGGAGTTCAGAAGTCCCTGGACGTTCTCCAGGAGGATCGCGCGCGGGAGGCGCTCTTCGACCAGCTCGGCGAAGCGGAAGAAGAGCCCCGAGCGGGCGCCGTCGAGCCCCGCACGCCCCTTGGCGCCGCGGGCGACGGAGACGTCCTGGCAGGGGAACCCCGCGGCCCAGACGTCGGCGTTGGGGATCTCCGCGGCGGTCACGTCATTGACGATGTCGCCGCGCAGCATGGAGTCGGGCCAGTGCCGCTCCAGCACCTTCTGGCAGAAGGGGTTGATCTCGCAATGGAAGACCGACTCAAAGCCTGCGCGTTCGAAGCCGAGGTCGAACCCGCCGATCCCCGCAAAGAAGGAAGCGAGCCGGAAGGGGCGCGGTGCTACAGCGGCGCCAGCGGCGGCGCCTGCGCCGCTGACGGGGACCTGGATCGTCATGGCCCCGGAGTGTACCGGGGTCAGCCAGATCGGCGACCGCTAGTTGTTCTGCGCGCCGTCCTCGATCCACTCGCGGATGTTGTCGCGCGTGCCCTCGTCCAGGCAGCAGCCCGTCAGCGGCATCTGGCTACCGCTTCCGCCCACGCCCTCGTGGGTGCCGTCGAGCTTGTTCATCACGTAGCTGTTGGCTGCGTCGCTGGGCTCCACGCGAGCCATCGTGGGGAGCTCGCTGGAGGCGACTCCAACCCACACGTCGTACAGGGTCTGCTGGTCGCCGTTGAAGGCGAAGCCGGTGCTGTGCTCGGTGCCGGCGTGGCAGCTGCAGTTGGTGCTGACCACGTTGTCGAAGACCCAGCTGAAGGTCGTCAGCTCGACCGCGTCGTCGTCGTCGCCCGCGCTGGAGTCGTCGTCGTCATCACCGGCGCTGTCGTCGTCGTCCGTCGCGTCGTCGTCGTCCGTCGCGTCGTCGTCGTCCGTCGCGTCGTCGTCGTCCGTCGCGTCGTCGTCGTCGGC
>PVBE011532509.1_pt1 | contig 24604 bp, 22 predicted proteins | sample 1631181 | NCBI WGS metagenome assembly PVBE01 (sample SAMN08397723, study PRJNA350692) | Marine metagenome, whole genome shotgun sequencing project. | isolation source: water | place: Pacific Ocean | collected 2012-04 | reverse complement strand
CTCTGCCGTCGGCAACTGACTGAATACCCTCGATGAGCTGGATATAGCCAGTGCACCGGCAAAGGTTGCCGGAAAGTGCCTCTTGGATCTCAGCGCGGGTCGGCCGGGGCGTTTCACGCAACAGCGCGAGTGAACTCAACATTCTGTATATGATATTTCATAACTTGAGGACCATCGGGTCTTCGTGAAATCCGCTGCTGTCCGGACGGACGTTGAACGGCCGAAACGCGACAAGGGCGAGCAGGACAAAACGGGAGCTACGCGGCCTCCTTCGTGAACGAAAGACGCTACGTTTTCAATCGATAGGCTCCATCCGCCGCCATATGATCACCGCATGCGAACATCGCAAACGACGAAACAATGCTATTCGTCAGTGAGGAGAGGCAGTAGCGTTCGGTGCGTGAGCCGATACTGTCCGGCGCCTCGTTGCACCCAATTTTCAAATTCGTGAGGAACCTGGGAATAACAGGGAATTGTCAGGCAAGAACGTGTGACGCCGCCCCTTCGCCTGCGATGCGGCCGAGGACGACCGCCGTCAACAGGCCGTTGCCGGAGAGATACCCCCAATCCGCCGGTCCCGAAATACCGCATGCCGCACCGCCGCCGGCGAACAGGTTGAGAAGCGGTGTTCCTCCCTCGTCGAGAACGCGGGCCTTGCCGTCGACGACAAGACCGCCCTGGGTGTGAAACAAGGATCCGGTCACACGAACGGCGTAATAGGGCGGTTTCAGCGCCGGCTTGGTGGTGAAGTCGCGGCCGAAGGCGTCCTGTCCTTCACCGACGGCGAAGCAGTGTAGCTCTTCGATGGTAGCGGCGAGGTTGTCGGCGGGAAGTCCCGTCGCTTCGGCCAGCTCGCTTGTCTCGGCAGCGCTCCTTATGGCGCCTGCGTCCTCGGCCTGGCTGTAATCCTCGAACTCCCGGCCCAGGGCATGGATGCGATTGTCGTAGATGTCCCATGCGATGCCCCCGGGTTGGGCCAGGACCCGGCGTGCTTGTTCCGAGTATCCGTCGTGTTCGTTGGAGAAGCGCCGTCCTTCGGCGTTGACCTGGAAGCCCCCTTCCATCATCAGCGCCCAGGTTACGAGGATGCCGTGGGGATGGGCCACCGAACCGTGACCCTGGTACGCCCCCACGTGGCGAACCCCGGCCCCCAAGTCCCGGCCCCATAGGACGGCGTCACCCCGGTTGCCCGCATGGCCGAAGTAGTTGGCCTCGGCCATGTCGGGGATGTAGCGGCGGATCATCTCGGGGTTGCCGCCGTATCCGTTGCAGGCGAGCACCAGGGCCCCGCAGCCCAGTGACTCCTTTGTCCCGTCGGGACGCTCGAAGGCAAGCCCCCGGAGCCGCCCGTCGACGTCGGCATAAAGGGTAGTGGCGTGGGCGTCGGTGATGACGTCGACGTCGGCCCGCTCGACGCCGGCGGTCAGCGCGCCGATCAAATCGGCGCCGGCGCGCGACGGCGGCGCGTGCATGCGCAGACACGAATGACCGGGATAGACGAACCCCTCGACCAGGGTGAGCTCGACGCCATGACGATCGGTCAGCCAGTCGATGGCGGGACCAGAGGTGCGGCACACCGCCTCGACAACCGCCGGGTCGGCCTCGCCGCGTGCCTTCTTCTGGATGTCGGCGGCCATGACCTCGGGCGTATCCTCGATCCCCTTGGCGCCTTGCACCTTGGTGCCGCAGGCCGGGATCATGCCGGATGACAGTGCCGTGCTGCCGCGCGGCACCGGGTCGCGCTCAAGTACGATGACTTCGGCGCCGCGATCGGCGGTGGCGAGTGCCGCCACCATGCCGCAGGCGCCACCGCCAACGATGACGACGGGCACCGTGAGATCGAAGGCAACCCCGTCGGCGGGAAGAACGCTCATGGCGACCCAGCCACCCGGCTACTGCTGTTCATTGAAGGAGGCGAGGATTTCGGCGCCGGTCGCCGACCACACCCCGTCGTGGCCGGCGACATAGGCCAAGGCGCTTTCCAGGGCCTTGATGCGGTGCGGCTGGCCCGACATCCAGGGATGGATGGTGATGGCCATGATGCGCCCGCCCGCCTTAGCGGCCTCGTGGTAGAGGAAGTCGAACTGGTCCCTCACCTGATCGACGAAAGACTGTTCGCTGTGGTGGTAGTTGAGCATGATGGTCTGGTCGTCGATCTCGTGGGAATGGGGCATCGAGTAAATGGTGCCGTGAGCCGTGTTGAGAACGTAGGGCATGTCGTCGTTGTTCCAGTCGCAAACGTACTGGGTGCCTTCGGCGGCGATCAGGTCGAGGGTATTCTCCGATTCCGAGCGCGCCGGCGACAGCCAGCCGACGACCTCCTGGCCGGACGCCTGGCGGAGCGTGGTGACGGTATGGCGGACCTGGGCCGTCTCCTCGCCGATGGCTAGGCCGCCGTAGTGGAGCTTTCCCATATCGACGCCGCCCGCGATGATTTCCCAGCCCCGCTCGTTCACCTGTTCGATGAGGAACGGGTAGCGCTCGGAGATGGCGGCGTTGACCGCCACCGACGCCCTGATACCGAGCCCGTCGAGGACCTTCATGATGCGGAAGATGCCGACCCGGCTGCCGTAATCGCGCAGCGTGTAGTGGCGCAGGTCCGGGTACGGCGTGACCATGCCGCCGGGCGCCTTGAACGGCTCGGCCGGCTGGTCGAGGGGGAAGAACTCCAGCGCCGGCACCACCCAAAGCGCGATGCGGGCGCCCCCCGGCCAAGTGACCGGTTTGCGTTCGCGCAGCATCGACCATTCGTAGCGGTCGTGGTCCATGCCGTGCCGGCGCTTGGGGTATTCCAGGTAGTCGTAGGGCAGGCTCATGGCTCAACGCTCGTTGTGGGCGGCGATGGCGGCGACGGCTTCGTCGTAGTGGTGCTCGTAGTACCACTCGGCGATCTCGCGGCCCGTGGTGATCCATACATCGTCGTGGCCGGTGATGTAGTCGAGGGCCTCGGCTAGGGCTTTAATGCGGTGCGGCTGGCCGACGGCATAGGCGTGCAGCGGGATGCACATGACGGTGCCGGACTCCGCGCCCTCCTCGTAGAGCTGGTCGAAGTTGGCCTTGAGCATGTCGGCGTAGCGGCGCGGCGCGGCGAGATGGACGTTGTAGACGATGATGTCGTTCATCTCGAGGGAGTAGGGAATGCCCATGAAGCGGCCCTTCTTCACCTTCACCGGCTGTGGCTGGTCATCGCAGAAGAGATCGCAGGTGTAGAGGATTCCGTACTCGGCCAGGAGATCCATGGTGCGCTCGGTGTGGGTGAGGGCCGGCGCCAGCCAGCCGGCGATGCGCTGGTTTGTGTGCTTCTCCACCGTCTCCAGGGCGTCCTCGATGATGGCGCGTTCCTGCGCCTCGTCCATGCCGTAGCAGTAGCGGGTGTTGTAGATGCCGTGGGAGAAAAACTCCCAATCCCGTTCCACGCAGGCCTCGATGATCTCTGGGTGGTGCTCGCACAAAGCCACGTTGAGCGAGACGCTGCCGCGCACGCCGAAGCGGTCCATCACCTCCATCATGCGCCAATGGCCGGCGCGGTTGCCGTAGTCACGCTGGGCATAGGTGAGGACGTCTGGGGCCGGCCGTGGCCAGGGTGCGCGAGACGGATTGATCGGCGGATCGAGCTCGTAATACTCGATGTTGGGGGCCACCCAGAACGCCACCCGCGCGCCGCCCGGCCACGTCAGCTTGGGCCGGCCCACGTAGGGCCAGTAGTCGTAGAGGCCAGGATCGTTTTTCATCGCCGGTGTGTCAGTCATTGGAAGGCTGGTACTCCTTCAGGTGGTCGACGACCTCCGCCGCCGCCATCACGTCGGCGTATTTCACGGCCATGTCGTAGAGGTTGGCGAAGTGCGGGCTCTCGTGATTATCGGCGACGCATTCCTCGGGCACGACCGTACGGTAGCCGTGCGACAGGCTGTCGACGACGGTGGCGCGTACGCAGCCCGAGGTGGAGCCGCCGGTGACGATCACGGTATCTACCCTGTGCCACACCAGGAGCGACTGCAGGTTGGTCTCGTGGAAGGCCGAGGGCATGCGCTTAACGAAGACGACGTCGCGCCCGTGGTCGATGTCGAGTCTGTCGTCGAACTCGGCGCGGCGCGAACCGACCTTGATGTTCTGCAACGAATCCGGGGTGTCCGTGCGCGTCCCCCAGACCCCGCAGTCCTCGCCCGAGTCCATGAAGGCGACGTGGGTCCACACCACCGGCAAGTTTTTCGAGCGGGCCAGGGAGGCGATCTCGTTAACGTGGTCGATCTGCCGGGGATCGGTCTCGTAGGCGGTCTTGAACTCGCCGAGGTTGGTGTAGGCCATCTGCAGGTCGACGTTGAGGATCACTGGCTTGCGGCCAAAGCCGAAGCGCGCCCGGGTGGGGTTGGCCTTGGCCTCCTCGTAGATCTGGCGCGCGGTCTTGTCCGATTGTTCCATGGAAGCGTCCTCCCTTGCGGCGCGGTCCGGCCAACCCGATTGTAATAACGCGACCCCTTGGGGTGGGCGGGAAATAGTCCTACGTCTCGTTTTCTCCATCATAGCGCTTGCCTGCAGCCAGCATGTCGTCGGTTCCGACGAGGCCGGTCAACGCGTCGAAGTCAAACATGCGCTCGGCGAAAGGCGCCGTCGTCCCATGCTCCTTGAGGCTGGCCAGATAGTCGCGGGTGGCGTGGGCAAGTGCGCGCACCGTGCCGCCGGGAAAAATGACCAGCGAGAACCCCATGGCTTCGAGTTCGGCCGCCGAGGCCATCGGCGTGTGGCCACCTTCCACCATGTTGGCCATGAGCGGCGCCTTGGAGCCCAGGCGCTCCGTCACCCGGCGCATGTCATCGAGCGATGGCGGGGCCTCGACGAAAAGCATGTCGGCGCCGGCTTCGGCGTAGCGCTCGGCGCGCTCGAAGGCGGCGTCCAGCCCCTCGACGGCGATGGCGTCGGTGCGCGCGATGACCAGGGTGCTCGCGTCATGACGGGCGTCCAATGCCGCCTTCACCTTGCCCACCATCTCGTCGGCCGTCACCAGGGCCTTGCCGGCGAGGTGGCCGCAACGTTTTGGCGACACCTGGTCCTCTAACTGGATGGCGGCGGCGCCGGCGCGCTCGAAGGCGCGCACCGTCCTGATCAGGTTGAGGGCGTTGCCGAATCCGGTGTCGGCGTCGACGATGACCGGGATGTCCACCCGGTCGGTGACGAGGGCCAGCGTATCGGCGACTTCACTCATGCCGACCAGCCCGATGTCGGGACGGCCGAACCGGGTGTAAGCGATGCTGGCGCCCGACAGGTAAGCCGCCGAAAAGCCGGCGCGTTCCACGAGCAAGACGCTCAACGCATCGAAGACCCCTGGCGCCACGACGATGCGCTCGTCGGCGAGCTGTTGGTTCAAGGTCGGTGGCGCGTTCATGGCGTCATCCCCGGCCGCCTTGGGCGCCGCGCCTTTTCGCCAGATGGGGGACCAGGCCGCCGTCCCGTACCATCTCCATAAGGTGCTCGGGAATCCCTTCGCAGGCGTAGCGCCCGCCGGTCGTGAGGTTTTGGATGTCGCCCGCTTCAGTGTCCACGGTAAGGCGATGGCCGGCGCCGATGCGCCCGGCCTCGGCGCAAGCGAGGGCGGGAAGGCCGAGGTTGAGGGCGTTGCGGAAAAAAATTCCGGCGAAGGATCGGGCGACGACGGCGGCCACGCCCAGGTCACGCAAAACTAGCACCGCCTGTTCGCGCGACGAACCCATTCCGAAGTTGCGCCCGGCGATAACCACGTCGCCAGCCTCCACTCCGGCCGCGAACTCGGGGTCGACCGCTTCCAGGCAATGGGGGGTCATCTCCTCGATGGGGCCTTTCATGTAGATGCCGGGCGCCAGCACGTCGGTATCGATGTCGTCGCCGAACACCCAGGCCCGTCCCGTCGCCGCTCTCATGGCGCTCTCCCTTCCAGGAGCTCGCGGGGATCGCTGATGCGTCCGCGGATCGCCGACGCCGCCACCGTATAGGGCGAAGCCAGGTAGACGTCGGCGCTGGGCGCCCCCATGCGCCCCTTGAAGTTGCGTGCCGTCGACGCGATGCACACCTCGTTCTCGGCCAGCACCCCGGCGCCATAGCCGGCGCAGGCGCCGCAGCCCGAGGGCATGAGGATGGCTCCGGCCTCGGTCAGGGTGGCCAGCGTGCCGTCGGCGGCGGCCTCGGCCGTCGTTCGCGTCGAGGCCGGGGCGATGAGCAGGCGCACGCCCGCCGCCACCCGGTTTCCCTTCAGTACGGCGGCCGCCATGCAGAGGTCGACCGGCTTGGCGCCGGTGCAGGCGCCGATGTAGGCCTGGTTCACGGCGACGTTTTCATAGTCGCCGACGGCGGCGGCATTGGCCGGGCTGTGGGGCGCCGCTACCTGCGGCGCCAGGCTGCCGGCGTCGAAGTCGTGGACGGCATGGAAGGTGGCGTCGGCGTCTCCCTGCCAGGAAGCGACGTCACCGGGGTCGCCGCCGTTGGTGCGGATGTGATCGGCGGTCACGGCATCGGGCGCGATGATGCCGGTCTGGGCGCCGAGCTCGGCGGCCATGTTGCAGAGCGTCATGCGCTCGGCCATGGGGAGCCCCTCGATCGCGTCACCGGCGTACTGGACAACCCGGTATTCGGCACCCTCCATGCCGAGGCGGTGGCACAGGAACAGCATGATATCCTTGGCGCTCAGCCTTCGGCCGAGTCGCCCGCTCCACCTCACCAGGATAGTCTCCGGCACCTTGACCCAGGTCTCTCCGGTGACCAGCACGCCGGCCATCTCGGTGGCGCCGACGCCGAACATGAAACACCCGAAGGCGCCGCCGGTCGGCGAGTGGCTGTCGCCGCCGACGACGAACATGCCAGGAAGCAGGTGTCCGTGTTCGGGCAGTACCACGTGGCAGATACCTTGCATGTCGTAGAAATTCGGAATGCCGTGGCCGGCCACCCATTTGCGGGTGAGGTCGAGGATGGCGGCACTTTCCGCGTCCACCGCCGGGACGTAGTGGTCGGAGGCGACGACGGTCTTTTCGGCGTCCCACACCTTGGCCTGGAGGCTTTCGAGGATCGGCGCGACGCGCCGGGGTCCAGCGGAATCGTGCATCATGGCGAGATCGACCGCGCACGTGACGATGTCGCCGGGCGTGACCGCGTCCCGGCCGGCGGCGCGGGCGATGATCTTTTCGGCGAGGGTTCGGGCCATGGTCACACCCCCAGGTAGGAGCGCTTGAGGTCCGGATTTTCGAGAAGCGACGCGGCCAGCTGGGCAAAGCGCTCCTCAAGGCGGGGGAACACCTCGGTGACGCGCTCCAGGTTTTGCGCCCGGTGCTTGCGCCCGCGCCGGTAGCCGCCGAGTTCGAGATCCTCGCGCACGGTCATGTTGGGAAAGACGCACCGCCCCTCGGGCACCTGGACGAGGCCGAACTCGACCACCCGCTCGCTCGATGCGCTGGTGATGTCGGCGCCCTCGAAGGCGATGGCCCCGGCGAAAGGCCGGTACAGGCCCGACATGGCGGCTTGCTCCATTGCTTGATGGATCGCGGCGGTGAGATTAGTCATGCCCTACGACTATCGTGCTATTTCTTTATCCGTGTTGATCTGAATCAAAGGCATCTGTTAGATGGCGTGATACCATACTGCACTACGAACAAAGGTGCAGTGGGGTTGGTGCGGGAAGAACGATGTCATGAAAGGGTTGTCGCATTACCTCTTTATTTTCGTCGTCGGCGCATCGCAGGCAATCGCGTTTGATGAAACCCAGTTGGAAAAACTCAAATCACGAAATACTTGCGAAGGGTGCGATTTGGCGAAGGCAAATTTGGTTGGAGCAAATCTGATCAGGGCAAATCTGATTGAGGTAGATCTAAGCGAGGCAAATCTGACCGGAGGAAAGCTGATCGGCGCTAATTTGACTTGGGCGGGCCTGAACAAGGCAAAGTTGACGGCGGCGAATTTGGCCGGGGCAAAATTGAGCGGAGCAAATCTGAGCGGAGTGAATCTGAGCGGGGCAAACCTGGCCGGGGCAAAATTGACCAAGGCAAATCTTAGCGAGGCAAACCTGATGGGGGCGGACTTGAGTGGGGCAAGACTGAGAAAGGCTGATTTGAGTGGGGCAAGACTGAGAGGAACAAACTTGAGCGGGGTGGATTTATCGAAGACGTCCTTGAAGAACACGAATCTGAGCGGGGCAATTCTGTGTCACACGAAATTGCCGGCAGGCGAGGACAACACGGGCTGTAAATAGTTAGGTTTCCCTGAGGAGGTTGGGCCTCACTCCTCATTCCGTTTCCCGGGCAGGCCGGTCCGGGTGCGGCCTTGTCCGCAACGCCTCACGTGCCGTTGCCACCGTTACTATCCACCTTGTCGATGAGCTCGAGCAGCCGTGGAGGCGACATCGGCAAGGATTGCGGGCGCACCCCGATAGCGTTGCCGATGGCGTTGCCGATCGCTCCGAGGGTAGGCACGACGGGAACCTCTCCCACACCGCGCAGGCCGTAGGGATGCTTTGAGTTGGGCACCTCCACGATCACGGTGTCGATCATCGGCACATCGGATGCAACAGGCATGCGGTAGTCGAGAAAGCTGGGGTTTTGCAGGCGGCCGTCTTCGCCGTAGACGTATGCCTCGTTCAGCGCCCAGCCCACGCCTTGCACGGCACCGCCCTGATACTGGCCTTCCACCTGCTGCGGGTGAATGGCCTTGCCGGCGTCCTCCACCACGGTGTAGCGCTTGATGTCGACGCGGCCCGTTTCCTTGTCAACCTCGACATCGACGATATGCAGGCCGAAGCCCGGCCCCTCGCCGGTGACGTTTATCTCGGAATGTCCGGAGATGGCACCGTGGGATATGCTGGTCTTGGCCGCGATCTCGGCGATCGAGAGCGGTTCGAATTCACCGACATTCGAGCTCGACGGGCGGCAATACCCATCCCCGAACACGACACCTTCTTTCGGGACGTCCCAGATTTCGGCGGCGCGCTTTACGAGTTCGGCGATCGCCTGGCGCGCCGAGTCGATGATCACCATTCCGGACGAGAACGTCGTGCGGCTGCCGGCGGTGACCCGGTTGTTGCCGAGCGCGCTGCTGTCACCAAGAACCGCGCGCACCTTGTCAAGCGGGACCCCGAGTTCTTCGGCCGCCATCATGCTGATCGAGACGCGCGAGCCGGCGACGTCGGAAGTCCCCAGCAGGATCGTCACCGAGCCATCCGGCGTGATGGTCAAAGAGCCGGTCGTATCGCCGCCCCGGTTGAACCAGAACCCCGAGGCCACACCCCGGCCCTGACCCTCGGGAACCGGCGAGGTGTAATGATCGCATTTCTTCGCCGCCTCCAGGGTCTCGACGAAGCCGATGCGTCCAAACGTAACGCCATAGAGCGTCGTGTAGCCCTCCACGGCGGCATTCTTGAGACGGAAATCGATCGGGTCCATGCCGACCTCGTCGGCTAGTTCGCCGACAATTCCTTCGACCCCGAAAACAATTTGCGGCACGCACGGGGCGCGGAAAGCGGCGACCTTGGGACGGTTGGACACCACTTCGTAGGCCACCGTCTTGATGTTTTCCAGCGCATAGCGGGTGAACATTGCCATCGGTCCATTGAAGAACATCGATCCGGTGAACGCACCGGTCTGGAACACGATTTCCGCTTTCGCCGCAACAATCCTACCGTCCTTGGTCGCACCCATCTTGATCCGGGAACGGGTTGCCGCAACCGGGCCGGTGCTTCGGAACACCTCGTTCCGGGTAAGCACGATCTTAACGGGTCGCCGCGCCTTCCTCGACAGCACTACCGCCACCGGTTCAATATAGAAGCCGACCTTGCCACCGAACCCACCGCCCATTTCGGACTGGGAAACCCGTATTTTTGACGAATCCGTCTCCAGAATCGCTGCCATCTGGTCACGGTAAGCATGCGTTCCCTGGTTGCAGCACCACACTTCGATGCCGCCGTCCCCACCGTAGCTCGCGACGCAGCCTTGCGGCTCTATATAGCCCTGATGCATAGGCTGGCTGTCGAACTCCCGCTCGATGATCACATCGGCTTCGGCGAAGCCTTTTTCGACGTCGCCCATCGCCAGGTCGAGGCGTTCGACGACGTTGGTCGGCTTGTCTTCCGCTCCTTCGACACCCTTGGTGCGGAGATGGTCGTGCAGGATTGGTGCATCCGGCTTCATCGCCTCGATCGGGTCGATCACGTGGGGCAGCACCTCGTATTCGGTGTCAATCAGCTTGAGGGCCTTCTTGGCAATCGATTCGCTGGTTGCCGCCACGGCCGCCACCGCATGGCCTTCATAAAACACTTTTTCACGGGCCATGATATTGCGGGACAAGTTGCCCCATTGCGTTCCCTGTGGCAGCTCGGGAAAGTCCAGGTGGGTGACGACGGACTTCACGCCAGGCAGAGCTTCCGCCTTCGAGGTGTCGATCGATTTCAAAACCGCATGCGGGTGGGGGCTGCGTAGGATCTTGCCGAACAGCATGCCCGGCAGGATCAGGTCGGCGCCGAACTTGGCACGGCCGACAACCTTGTCCGGCCCGTCGTGCTTTATCGGATTGGTGCCGACGATCTTCAGTTTCTTATCGGAACTGAATCCGCTTTCTTCGAGGATTGTCGCCATTTCAGCCTTCCCTCATCTCTGCCGCCGCCGCAAGCACGGAACGGATTATTTTGTCGTAACCGGTGCATCTGCAGAGATTACCCGCCAACCAAAACCTGATCTCGGTTTCCGTCGGATCGGGGTTTCGTTCCAGAAGTGCCTTGGCCGCGATTAGAATGCCCGGCGTGCAAATACCGCATTGCAGCCCGTTTAGCTCAAGAAATTTTTGCTGCAGCGGGTGTAGTTCTTTTCCATTAGCCATGCCCTCGATGGTCTCGATCGACTTGCCGTCGGCCTCAATCGCAAGTACCAGACAAGAGCACACCAGACTACCGTCGAAAATAACGCTGCAAGCGCCACAGTCTCCGGTCGAACAGCCTTCCTTGGTTCCGGTCAGTTCCAGTTCACTGCGCAATACATCGACCAGCGTCTGGGTAGTCTCGCACAGAAATTCGTACTCATCCCCATTTACGGTGGTCGTTACATGAACCTTTTTTGCCATCAGTTTTTCCTGGCCCTTTCAAGCGCCTTTTCGGCGACGCGGCGTGCAATGACGCCTACTGTTTTGATTCTGTATAGCTTTGTACCCCGTTTATCGCTGATCGCATCGCAAGCCAAACTTGCCGCCGTGGCCAATTTGGCCATCGCCGCGTCATCGACTTTGGAGCCGATCAGGGCATCGGCGGCTTGGGCCACTAAAAGCGGCGTCGGTGCGACCGCACCCAGTGCGACACGTGCCGCCACACAGGTTCCCGTATCATCAAGCGTCAGGTTGATACCTACAGCCACGACGGCGATATCCATCTCGGTTCGAGGTGTGAGGCGCATGTAGCAATCGCCGGAATGTGGCGCACGAGGTGGAAACAAGAATGAAACGAGGATTTCTCCCTGGGCGAGAGACGTCTGGCCCGGGCCGGTGATAATGTCCTCGACCGGCACCTCTCGGGATCCACCGGGACCCACGATGACCGCGACGGCTTGCGCCGCGATCAAAGGGGGCACGCTATCAGCGGCCGGAGAAGCGTTGCAAAGATTGCCTCCCATGGTGGCACGGCCCTGCACCTGGACCGAACCGATCAGCGCAACGCCTTCGACCACCCCCGGCCAAGCGGCGTTAAAAGCTTCATGGTCCACCAGTTCCATGCCCGTCACCGCGGCCCCGATACGGAAACCGCCAGCTTCCTCCGTGATGGTACGCAGTTCGGGTATGTTTTTGATGTCGACAAAAAGACTAGGCTCTATCAAGTCAGCGTGAAGCTGCACCAAAACGTCCGTGCCACCCGCCATCACCCTTGCATCCCCGCCCGCCTCGACAAGCAGCGATACCACTTCGTCGACGGTATGCGGTGCCACGTAACCCTCTTCGGCCATTCCTGGTCTCCCTGATTGACTTGCCGCGACGGACGATAGCACGTTTTAAGGTGGACCCTACACCGTTGGAAGGAAGGGCCGGCCCGGCCACGGCCCCCACATAGCAGAAGCCGGCTCATCCCTGGGTTTACCGTTGGATGGTTCGTTGTAGCCGGTCTGGCGCTCGAGATCCTTCATGCTTTTCGACGAACCCGCTTCGGCCCTGGATACCGAACTGGTGGGGGGGGACTTTGTGGTGATAAAAGAGCTAGCCTGAAACGCGCTCATCACGGAGCAATCGTTGTGAAGGCCGATCCGGTCACCCTCAACGTCCTCATCAACGCCTTCCACGCCATCGCCGAGGAGATGGGGATCATTCTGCTGCAATCGGCGCATTCGACGGTCATCCGCGAAGCGCGCGACTGCTCATGCGCGCTCCTCGACGCCAAGGGGCGCATTATCGCCGAAGCCGAACACATCCCGATCCAGATGAGTTCCCTGTCCCTGCCCATGCAGGCCTGTCTTCGCAAGTACGGGGGGCGTATCGGGCCAAACGAGGTGTTCGTCACCAACGACCCCTACATTGGTGGCCAGCATTTGCAGGACATCACCATCTTCACCCCCATCTTCGCTGGCAAAACCTTGATCGGTTTCGCCGGCAGCATTGCCCATCACGTCGACATCGGCGGCGGCTCTTCGGGGCTCACCCTCGATGCGCGCGAATTCTACGAGGAAGGCCTCCGCTTCACCGCCCTGAAACTCAACCGCCGGCGCGACTTCGCTCCCAACGGAATCTTCCACGACATCGTTTTCAGCAACTTCCGCGCGCCGAAAGCTACTTGGGGAGACCTCCACGCCCAATTGGCGGCCAACGAGGTCGGACGGCGGCGCATACTCGAACTGGTCGAACGTCACGACACGGAAACCTTGGCGTTTTATGTCGAGGAGGCGATGTACTATTCGGAGAAATTGATGCGCGCCGCCATCGCGCGCCTCCCCGACGGCAGGTACACTGCGGAGGATTTCATCGACGATGGCGTCGTCGATCCCAAGCCGATTCCGGTTCGCGTCGCCGTTCGAGTGGAGGGTGAGAATCTGCATGTGGATTTCGAGGGATCGGCGCCGCAGGCGAAGGATTTCCTGAACGTGCCGATCGGTTCCACCTACTCGAGCACCTACAGCGCGATAAAGATGGCCCTTTCCTCGGGAGACCGGGCGATACCTGCCAACGATGGCTGCTATCGCCCGATTTCCATTGCCGTTCCCGAAGGATCGATCGTCAATCCGGCGTCTCCGGCGGCGGTGCGGGCCCGGATGTGCGGAGCGTACCGAGTCTTCGACGCGCTGCTTCTGGCGCTTCAGAAGGCGATCCCCGAAAGAATTCCAGCCCTTGGATTCCACGCCAACACCACCTCCGGTCTGTCCCGGTTCAAGGACGGTGAGTTCAGTATATTCATTGAGGACATCGGGGGCGGCTGGGGAGGATATCCCGGCGGTGATGGCGCGGATATGTTGGATGTGCCGCTCTCCAACTGCCTGATCACACCCAGCGAGGCCGTGGAGTCGGATCACCCCTTTATCATCATGAAGCGATATGAACTGCTTCCGGACAGCGGTGGCGCCGGATGTTACCGGGGAGGGTTGGGTTCGGTGCGCGAGTACGAGGTGATCGAGGACGGGGTCGAATTTTTTGGTTATTCCGACCGCCACCTTTTCGCACCGGCCGGCGCCGCCGGCGGGTGTCCAGGCTCCACGGGGTCATTCTCGATATTCCGCGACGGAGCCGAGATCAGCCTACCCTCGAAGACCCGTCAGCCACTGAGGAAGGGGGATGTGGTCCGGGTCGTGGTCGGTGGTGGGGGAGGTTTCGGGGATCCGCAGGACCGGCCCATGGAACGAATTCTGGACGACCTTCTCCAGGGCAAGATAAGCACGCAGCACGCGACTGCACACTATCCGCAGTCCGTGGGAAAGTTGCACGGGCGAGGACGGCATGGGAGGTAATAGCGGTCAATTCAGGATAGGCATCGACGTGGGCGGCACATTCACCGATGTGGTGGCCCAGGATGGCGACGACTTGCGCGTGCTCAAGGGACTGACGACCCCTGATGATCAGTCGCTAAGCGCCGTCGATACCGCGGTGCAACTGAATGAACCGTTCTCCGCCGTCCGTTCCATCATCCACGGCACCACCGTCGCTACCAACGCGATCCTGGAACGAAAGGGCGCCCGGTTGGGTTTGATTTCCACAGCTGGATTTCGTGACATCCTGGAGTTCCAGCGTCAGGACCGTGGCAATATTTGGGATCTTTTCACCCGCAAGGTCGTGCCCCTGGCGCCTCGTCATCTTCGCCATGAGGTCGACGAGCGCATCCTTGCAGACGGCAGCGTGTACCGTCCCCTTGACCCGGAGAGCGTGCGTGTTGCCGCCAAGGCGATGATGGCCGAAGGCGTGGAGGCAGTCGCCGTGTGCCTTTTGAACTCGTATGCCAATCCGTCCCATGAAGCCCGGGTCGAGGCCATGTTGGCCGAGCTCATGCCGTCGGTCTACGTCGCCACGTCGTTCCAGACGGCGCCACACTTTCGCGAATACGAGCGCATGAGTACGACCGCCATATCGGCCTATGTCGGCCCCAAGGTCAGGGGGTACCTGTCACGTTTCCGCGGACGCTTCGCCGAGCACGGATTCGGCGGCGACATCTACGTCATGTGTTCGAACGGTGGCGTGCTCCCACCGGAGAGCGCCGGTCTCCATGCCGCCACCACCTGCCATTCGGGGCCGGCGGGCGGCGTTCTGGCCACTCTCCGGGTCGCCCGGCAAAAGTCCCTGAAGAACGTCGTCTCTTTCGATATGGGAGGGACGAGCACGGACGTCTGCCTGATTTCCGGGGGGCGGGCAAACGTTTCCACCCGTTTGCGCATCGAGGGACTGCCGATCACTCTTCCCATGTTTGCCATCGAGACCGTGGGCGCAGGCGGCGGATCGATTGTATCAATCGACGAGGGTGGACTGCTTACAGTTGGTCCGCAAAGTGCCGGCGCCAATCCGGGACCGGCCTGCTACGGGGGAGGGGGGAGCCAACCGACGGTGACCGACGCCCTTGCCCTGATCGGGCTGCTGCGCGCCGAAACCTTCTTCGGTGGCAGGATGACACTGGATACATCGGCCGCCGAAGACGCTTACGCGCCGCTTGCCCGGCGGATTGGCGACACGCCGCAAGGGATGGCTGAGAAAACCTTCACCATCTCCAACACCAAGCTGGCCAGTACGGTGCGCGTAGTCTCGGTGCGAGAGGGGTACGATCCGCGAGACTACACGCTCGTGGCGTACGGAGGGGCCGGTCCCCTGCACGCCTGTAGCGTCGCCGCCGAGCTCAGCATCAAACATGTCGTCGTGCCCTGGTTTCCAGGCGCTTTCTCCGCCTATGGATTGCTTTGTGCCGATCTCAAACGGGATTTCGTGCGCACCCGCCTGACTCGATTTTCACGCCTCGCCGATTCCGACCTGCGGGAATGGCTTGGCGAGCTTCAGGCCGAAAACGAGGGCGAAATTCAGGCTATTGCTAGGGGGCGGCATCCACGTTGGCGGTTCACAGTCGATCTCCGCTACGCCGGCCAGGCATCGGAACTGGCGGTGCCCGTACCCCGCCTTTCACAACTGAAGTGCGACACCCTTGCGCGGCGATTTCATGGGCTGCACAAGGCGAAGTTCGGTTTCGCGGACCGACAAGCGGAGATCGAGTTGGTCAACTTACGCCTGGAGGGAAGCGTGGCGGGCGCCGAGTTGACGTCTTCCTCCCCGGCCGTAGGGCCCGCTACGGCACCCAGACCACAGAGCGGGTGGTTGGCTTTGGGCGGGAAACAAAAGTGTGATTTTTTTGATCGGGCCGACCTGCCGGTGGGGACGGAATTGTGGGGCCCGACCGTGATCGGCGAATCCACGGCAACCACTTTCGTTCCGCCAAACTGGAAGCTCACCGTGGACCCTTACGGGAACCTGGATCTGGTGGGGGTGTAGGGCGGTCGTTACCGACAATGGGTAGGGAAGCCAACATGAACCTTTCAAATGCCATCGACGACGATTACGTCATCTCGGTCGTGGAAAAGCTGGTTTCCCTGCCTAGCGTATCGGGGGCCGAGGACGCCATATCCAGCTGGACAGCCGAAGAACTCCGACGACTTGGCCTTGCGGTCGTCGAACAAGAGGTTTCTCCGGGTCGGCGTAACGTCCTCGCCACGCTTGAAAGCGACCGTCCAGGCCCGCATCTCCTTTTCAACGGGCACCTGGACACCCTGCCCATTCCCGAGGGCTGGTCGACGGATCCGTTCTCGCCTCACCGTCAGGGGGACCGACTGGTAGGCGCCGAGATCAACAATATGAAAGGCGCCGTCGGCGCGATGATCGGCTGCCTGTCCGCGCTGAGCCAAGTCACCGAGCACTTGCGTGGCCGGATCACCCTGTCGGCGGTGATTGGCGAATGCGATGCCCTTGGGTTCGGCACCCGCCACATGCTGGACCAGGGGTTCACCGTGGATGCGGCGATCAACGGAGAGCCCACCGACTTGAAGGTGATGACCAACCATTGTGGAGTCACCCAGTTGCATCTCGTCGTACGCGGTCAAGGCACCCACGTCTCCCAACGTGGCGACGGCGTCAACGCGGTGGCCAAGATGGTCGGCGTTCTGGCCTACATGAGCGAAGATATCGTGACCTTTACCCCGCACGAGGATTTTCCCGAACTACCGACCGTCAACGTCGGGCTCGTCAGGGGTGGGACCATGGCGTCAATACTGGCGGCGCGCGCCGAGGCGATGATCGACGTTCGAACAGTGCCGGGAATGACACCCGACAGCGTCCTCGACGATATAACCAGCCTGGTGGCGCGCTTGACTGCGGAGGATCCGACGCTAGATGCGGACGTGGAGTTAGTAGGTGCCCCGGAATTTATGCAACAACACCCCTTCCAAATGTCGGCCGACGAACCAGTCATCGATGCGGTGGCCGCGGCCCACGCCGCGTTGTGCGGGAGCCGCCCGTATGTAGGCACGTTGTTTCCGCAGGTATTTTTCGGTACCGACGCGTCGCACTTGGCGAGGGCGGGCATTCCGACCGCCATCTACGGCCCCGGAAAGGTGTCAGACATCAACGTCGCCAACGAAAGCATGGCAATCGCCGATTTGTTGCAGGCGTCCCGCGTTTATCTCAACAGTTCATTGATCATTTGCGGGCGCCGGGAAACCGCTGATATCGGTAAGACAGAGTGACACGACAGAGACGCTGCCCGGGCGCCGGTTCCTTCGCTCCCCACCACGAGCACGTCGGTGTTCACCACGCGGTCGAGCGCCTTATTCAGGTCCGGCGCAATCGGCCTCCTATTCCCACTCAATAAACCAAGGCCAAATTAGCAAAAAGTATGGAACGGAGGGATGCAATAGAAAATAAAGGGCGCGAAGTTAGGAAATTTCTTAAAGATGTTAAAACGGAAAAGGTCCAATATGGGTTATCGTTGATTGGTGTCAATCCATCGGAAATAGTAAATCAACAGACTATTCAATGGCCAGAACCGTATTCTGGGAGCTGGAACTATACAGAGCGTGACGATGGAATAATCTTGGGATATCAGCATGTCAGCTTAATTCCTGGTAGCTTTGTAGTTTTAACTTGTCCCTCTTATAGAATGTATACTTATGAAGCTGGTTTTCTGTATGATGCTCCGCTGGATGTTAACCGCTGTGAAGACGCCATCAGAAACCTGGAGGTAAAACCTATAAAATTATTATTTAATGATGTAACCGACATCACTTACTCAGACGAAAAAATAACCCTAACTGCAGGAACATCCGACTCATATGGAGAGATATCCGGCACAACAACAGACTCTTCCTTGAGTTTAGACGGTGGTGCCCTTGGCGGGCCTATTGGTTCAGGAACATTTGATGGGTCAATCTCAATGACTGGGTCTCAAGAAGGTGTGATAAAAGAAATAACAGCTGAAGCTACAATCAAGATACTTACGAGGAATGAGGTTGAGCCATTAAGAACTAAACTTATACCTATCGATATTAATAATAAGGAAGTGATGAGTGATTTACACGATCGCCCAGGTCTCTTTTTGGAGCAGGCAACTGAAGACGAGATTGAAGTTAAAAAGCTTAAAGACCTCTATCAGTCGATGAAAGCTAATCTTCAAAATAAGATTAACTATGAACATGAATTAAAAAAAGTTGCTAATAACGACAGGTTTGCGTCATCAGACCTATCTGATGATGCATATAAAATCTTTTTAACAACAGATTTCGAAATTCAGAAAAACGATGTCCTTGAGAAGTTTGTAGTGGATGAGAAATTATTTGGTACAGTTGAGGAAGCTTTGAAGCATGATGATGAATTGTATAAGAACCGTTAAATATGTTGTGGCGGGGGGTTGGGGTCGCAATAAGCAGCACATTCCTTGATTGCATCTGGGTAGTGAAACCCAGATGACTGGGTGACGAAGAACCTGCACAGGGATTGTTGTTTACAATAAGAACGCTACTTCGACGCAAGTTTGAAAACGCCAAAAAATTTCATACTGTTTTCAGGAGGTATTTCAGACTTCGACGCTACTTCGATGCATCGGTTGACTTATAAGTAATGGAGATTAAACGATAAAGTGTTGTGGTCTTACTCCCGTCCCGCGGATTGCTCCGCCTCTGACCCAAGCCCGGCCAATTCCTCGAGCAGTTGCCGGAGCGCCCCCTTGCGGGCCTTTTGGGCTATGATCTCGGGCGTTGATATCTCCAGGGCATCCTTGGGGCATATCTCCACGCAGGCCGGCCCCTTGGCCCGGTCCTCGCAAAGATCGCAGATGACGGCGAGCTTGGTATCGGGGTTGAGGGCGATGACGCCGAAGGGGCAGGCATCGATGCAATGCGCACACCCGTCGCAATGGCTGTTATCGACCATGACCAGCCCATTTTCCGGATTGATGACCATGGCGCCGGGCTGCGGACAAATATCCACGCAGGCCGGCTCGGCGCAAGCGCGACAGGCGATGGAGACCATGAGGACCGGCTCCGTGCGCACCAGGCGGATGCGGGAGCGGAGGATATTGGCGGCCTCCTCCTTGACCACGGCGCAGGCAAACTCGCACATCTGGCAGCCGACGCACAGATCGCGCACGCACGTCACGAATTGGTATCGGGGCGGCCTCGACGGGTAAGGATCGGGATTAACGGACGATTCTTCTCCGATATTAATCTCGCTCATCGCTTCCTGCCGTATGCAACGACTTCCTTTTCCGGCGTCCTGTGTACGGGATCGACGTCGAAAAGGGTCGCCGTCATTTCCCCGTCAACGTTTTGCAGGCGAATGTTCTTCAGCCAATCGACGTTGTCCTTTTGCGGAAAGTCGTAGCGATACAGCGAACCGCGGCTTTCCGTTCTCATCAAGCTTGCCCGTGCCAGCATCTCCAGGATGTCGACCATGTTCTCGTTCTCGAGCGCCATCATCCAATCGCGGTTGTAGATGCGCTCCTTGGTCCTCGTCGCCTGGTTGGGAATGTCCTCGCTGCGCATCGGCCCGATGTGCTCCAGGGCTTTCTCCAGCAACTCGCCCTTGCGGACCACCCACACGTTTCCGTCTGCTTGCTGTTGAATTTTCTTTCGGAGTTCCACCGGCGTCGGGCCGGCCGAACGCTCGAGAGGGCCAAGCATCTTCTCGGCGAGCCGCTCAATCTCCTCTTTCCCGGGCTCGGGAGCTTTGTTCTCCCTGACGTATTCCGAGGCGAACCTTCCCGCCCTCGGTCCCCATACCTGGGTCATCGTCAGCGCGTTGCCCGATATCCGGTTGGCGCCGTGGATGCTCGCCGTCCCCTCGCCGGCGGCGTAGAGCCCCGGAATGTTGGTCTCGCAGCATTCGTTGATGCGGATGCCGCCATTCCAGAAATGAGCGCAGGGTCCGGTCTCGATCGCCTCCTTCGTGGGATCGGGCATGTAGTCGCGCATGTCGAACCCGCCTTCCTTCCAATCGGCGTTGCACGGGGGGAACCACTTGGCGGAGAAGTCAATCAGGTTATCCGGCAGGTGCTTGAAAGACAGGTAGGTGCCGCCGTGGGGACTGCCCCGTCCTTCGGCGACCTCGGCCGCCGCCGCGATGCAGTTGATGTCCCGGGTGCTCTCCTCCATTCGTTCGGGGTCCCATTTCGCCATGTAGCGCTGGCCCTGCCGGTTCAGCGCGTGGGAGTCGAGCATATAAGACATCATGTAGGGGAAGTAGTTGCCGGTGACTGCGGCGGGATGAATCATGCAGTAGGGCAGGAACATGGCAAACTCCATGTCCTGGAGTTCGGCGCCAGCCCGGTACGCAGCGGCCATGCCGTCGCCGGTGATCTCATCGGGGGCGGTGATGAGCGAGTAGACCCTCATGGCACCGCCGGTACAAAGGATCACGGCATTTGCCCGAATGAAAAGAACTTCGCCGGTAGCGAGGCAGACTCCCACCACCCCGGCCGCCTGGCCGTCGCTCACTACCAGGTCGGTCATCATGAAGTGTTCGAGGAAGTCGATCTTCCTTTTCTTCATCTGCGCCACCAGAACCCGCGGGAACTCGGTCCCCTCTACCCATAACCCCCTGGGATACCGGTGCCCAGGGGCGTGGTGCATCTCGTCCACTTTGAGGCCCCAATCGACGAGATCCTTTACCCGCGCACTTGCCTCCTCGGCATGTATGGCGACGAGGCGCTGGTCGTTGATGTACTCCCCTTCGACCAGCATGTCCTCCATGAAGGTTTCCGGCGTATCGCGCACATCGCCGGGGAGGTCGAAGAGTTCGACGAGACTGCGGCTGTCGACATCGATATCGGCGCCGGCGGTCAGCGTCGCGCCGCTCTTTCCGGCATAGCCCTTAGTTGCCACCAGGACCGTAACCCCGCGATCGGCGGCCTCGATGGCGGCGCGGGCGCCGGCCCCTTCGCTGCCGATGATGAGGAGATTCGTCTCCACGACCCTGTCGACGAGAGAACCCGACGGATTTGCCATGTGCCTACCTCCCTACAACTCTGATCGATCCCGGTTGTTCGGATCAATGGCGGCATCTTGCGCCCGGCGGCGCCACAACCGGGCGCCTCGCCGGTCCGCGGCCGTCTCGATCCGGTAAGACCTCTAACTTCCGAGGAGCTTCCCCATTTTCCTGCGTTTGGGCCTGGACGTGTCCACCACCAGGTCTCGGATGAGTACGGAACCTTCGACCGGCTCGATCGTCACGTCGCGCTCGAACTTGGCGATGCACGTCAATTCGACCGCGCCGTCGATGAGCACGTCGCACGCGTCACACTTGCCGATCCGGCACGAGCTATAATAAGCGATGCTCGGGTCGAGGTGTTCGTGGATGTAGTTCAGCGCGTTCATGATGGTCCAGCCTTCCTGGTGCGGAACCTCGAACTCATCAAACCGTGCCGCCTCCTCCGATAGGGGGGCGCCCCGCTTGATGCGCAGCCTTATGCTGTCTTTACTCTTTGTTTCCATGTATCCCCCAAACACCGTGCTCAGAAGCGATTGACTGCTCTCGCGTACGGGCCAAACCCAACGATGCCGTTCCTTCTCTAACCCTAGGCGGGCTCGTCCAGTGCATCCATCAAAGTCCGCAACGCGCTCTGGCGGACCTTGCCCGCCACCACGGCGGGCGTGGAGACCTCCAAGGCGTCCTTGGAGCACATCTCGACACAGGCCGGTCCCGCGTCACGTCCCGCACACAGATCGCAGATGATCACCCGCTTCGTTTCCGGGTCGAGGAAGATAACGCCGAAGGGACAAGCGTCGATGCACCACCCGCAGCCGTCGCAAATGTCATTGTCGACGTCAATCAGGCCGTTGTTCGGGTTCACCGCCAGCGCACCGTCACGCGGGCACACCTTCACGCAGGCTGGGTCCTCGCACCCTCGGCAGGCTATCGAGATCATCAGGATCGGCTCCTGACGTATGACGCGAATTCGCGAGCGCAGGATATTGGCACTGTCGTCCTTCACCACGGCACAGGCAAACTCGCACAACTGGCATCCGATGCAGAGGTCGGGATCGCACACAACGAGCTGGGCGCGGGGCGACAGCGGCACATGTGGCGGCGGGCTCATGCCGTCTCGCCAGACAGTCCGAGGCGGTCCTGGGTCGCCGGCGCCACTTCCCCCTCCGCGGTCCAGCCCCGGGCTTCGTAGTAGTCCGACACCAGCAGTTCGAGTTCCGCCGGCGGCAGCGAAACGCCTTTCCCGGGCCCATCCGGGATGGGCTCTTGCATTAGCCGCGGCGGCAGGCTGTCAAGCTCGCGCGTCCATCCCTCGCGGACGTTGAACATCTTCTTGAGGTTGGAGATGCGCTCGCCCGCCTCAACGAGTTCCTGGGCGCTTACGTCCCAGCCGGTCACCTGGGAGTAGAGCCGGGCACCCTCCTCGTGCAGGTCCATGAAGCACCCTCGCAGGAACTTGCAGATGCCGAGAGCATCGAGGAGCACGGCGACATCCTCCTGGGCCATCGCCACTTGGCCACGGCCCTTTTCCGCCTTGAAGCGGTCGACCTTGCCCTTGAGGTCCGGCTCGTAGGCCAGCGAGCGGTTGTGGCATCCCCCGCGCGTGCCGACAGCGAGGCCGAGCGCATACGTCTTCATGCCGCGCGGGTCGTAGCCCGGCAGCTCCAGCCCCTTGCTGTGTATCGCGAAGTAGTCGCTGTCCTTGCCCACTTCCTGGGCGGCCCGCCTCGATCCCTCCGCCAGGATCTCGCCGAGCCCCTCGCGCCGCGCGATCTTCGGGATCATCGCCACCATGGCATCGGTGTTGCCGAACCGCAGGTCGATGCCGTCGTCGGGAGGAAGCAGTCCCCGCTCCGCCGCCTCCATCGCCCAGGCCAGGGTTACGCCTGTGCTAATCGTGTCCATGCCGTGCGTGTCGCACAGCTCCGCGGCGCGGATGACGGCGGGCAGGTCGTCGACGTCGCAACACGGACCGAGTGCGAATAGGGTTTCGTAGTCCACCGAGACCCGTGCCCCCGCATGGGTACCCTCGGCGACCTTCATGATCTGCTCGCAGGCGATAGGGCACGCCGCGCACGCCACGGTCTTCTCATGGTGACGGCGGTGAAGGGTCTCGCCGGAGATGCCTTCGGCCTCGTCGAGCGCCGTCCTTTTGAAATTGCGCACTGGGAGGACCCCGAGGCGGTTCAGGGTGAGGACGTTGCCGACCGTCCCCGGTTCGCGGTACTTGCCGGTCGCCGGACCCTGTGCTTCAGCGATCAAGTCGCAGGAGGTCTGGTAGACGGCGGCGTTGTCGGCGACCGCCACGGCACCCGATCCGCGCACGGCGATGGCCTTGAGGTTTTTCGACCCCATCACCGCCCCCGGCCCGGTACGCCCGGCCTGTCGGCCCCGGTCGTTGCCGATGCACGCGAAGCGCACGAGATTCTCGCCGGCCGTGCCGATGGCGGCGACCCGCACCGCCTCGTCCCCGAGCTCCTCGCGGATCGCTTCTTCGGTGGCGAAACACTCCTGGCCCCACAGGGCCCGGGCATCGCGGAAATACACCGTGTGATCGTCTATGAACACGTACGCCGGCGCGTCGGCGCGCCCGCTTATCACCACCGCGTCGCAACCTGCGCGCTTCAATGTGTGGGAGAAGAAGCTCCCGGCCATGGCATCGCCCAGCATGCCCGTGAGGGGGGATTTGGTGGCGACACAGTGCTTCGCCGCCGCCGGCACGATGGTGCCGGCAAACACGCCGCAAGCGAACACGATGACGTTGCCCGGCTCCAGAGGGTCAACCCCCGGCGCCAGGTGGTCGTAGAGCAACCGCACGGCGAGCCCGGACCCCCCGAGGTAGGCGCGGAGCATGGACTGAGAAAGTTCAATTTCTTCTGATTTGCGTTCCGTGAGGTCGATAATCAGAGCTTTTCCGGTGTAGCCGTTCATCCACTTCCTCCAGCCAAGGCCGACATCAGTAACACCCGAGCTCTGTGGGGGAGTTCGAGGTCGTCGTCCTCGATGGTCTCCTTCCCGTCGAGATTCAAAAGGATATAGGGCCGCGCCGACCAGCCCTCGGGATCGATGACGGGGCCCCGCAAGGCCGGATACGACGTCGCCAGAGCGCGTAGCATGTCCCTGACCGTCGCCTCTTCCTCCAGCTCCAGTTCGACCTCCGCGACGCTGGCAATCCGCCTCGCCGAATCAAAAAGCTCCACCACCAGCCGCTTCATTGGCGTGTCCTCAACCGCTTTTCCACTGCCTGACCCATCTTCCCGCCGGACGCCAGGCCCCGCCTTGATCTCGCCCAATGGGGTGAAAGCGCCCAACCCTACGCCAATGGCGCCCGCCGGGAACGTTACCAAAGCCTTCAGGTCGCTATCGAGCATAGGGTAACGGCCCAAACGATGACGTTTCCGGGCGTTTAGACCGTACAAGCTAGCCGCCGAGTCGTTACTTGATCGAAGTCAAGGGGTGTATATCGAAGGGTGTTGCAAAATGCTAGCGACCAACAGGGGAGGAACGACAATGAGTAAGCACAATTGTGGGCCGCACGTTGGAAAGGCCCTTGGGAAAGGGGTCTCTCGCCGATCGTTTATCAAGGGCAGCGGCGGTGTGGGTCTCGTCCTGGCCGCGGGGATTGCCCCGGCCTTTATTCGCGAGGCGGGCGCCTCCAAGTTACGCGACGTCTCGTTCATGCTGCCGTGGCTATTCG
>PVBE010190390.1_pt1 | contig 24611 bp, 29 predicted proteins | sample 1631181 | NCBI WGS metagenome assembly PVBE01 (sample SAMN08397723, study PRJNA350692) | Marine metagenome, whole genome shotgun sequencing project. | isolation source: water | place: Pacific Ocean | collected 2012-04 | reverse complement strand
CATAAATGGATAGCAACTAACGATAGGAGTTGCGCTCGTTAGAGGACTTAACCTAACATCTCACGACACGAGCTGACGACAGCCATGCAGCACCTGTGCAATTGTCCAAGTAAACTTGGAAAGCCATGTTTCCATGACGGTCAAAAGCATGTCAAGCCCAGGTAAGGTTCCTCGCGTATTGTCGAATTAAACCACATGTTCCACCGCTTGTGCGGACCCCCGTCAATTCCTTTGAGTTTTAGTCTTGCGACCGTACTCCCCAGGCGGATCACTTAACGCGTTAGCTACGATACTAATTCTGCAAGCAGAACCAACATCTAGTGATCATCGTTTACGGCGTGGACTACCAGGGTATCTAATCCTGTTTGCTACCCACGCTTTCGTGCCTCAGCGTCAGAAGAGGACCAAGAAGCTGCCTTCGCCATTGGTGTTCCTCTCGAGATCTACGCATTTTACCGCTACTCCGAGAATTCCACTTCTCTCTTCCTCCCTCAAGCTCTTCAGTATCCATTGCTGGTCTCCGGTTAGGCCGGAGGATTAAACAACAGACTTAAAAAGCCGCCTACGCACCCTTTACGCCCAATAATTCCGAATAACGTTTGCACCTCTCGTATTACCGCGTCTGCTGGCACGAGATTAGCCGGTGCTTTCTAAAGTGGTACCGTCATCCCCATTCTGTATTAGAGAATGGTCTTTCTTCCCACTCCACAGAAGTTTACGACCCTAAGGCCTTCATCCTTCACGCGGCGTCGCTGCGTCAGGCTTTCGCCCATTGCGCAAAATTCCTCACTGCTGCCTCCCGTAGGAGTCTGGACCGTGTCTAAGTTCCAGTGTGGCCGATCACCCTCTCAGGTCGGCTAACCATCGTCGTCTTGGTAGGCCATTACCCCACCAACAAACTAATAGTACGCAAGCTCATCCTTTAGCGACAGCAAAGAGGCCATCTTTCTCCCCGAAGGGACTTATGCAGTATTAACCTCAATTTCTCGAGGGTATTCTTCACTAAAGGGTAGATTCTTACGCGGTACTCACCCGTCCGCCGCTGTACTCGTTTCCGAAGAAACTTTCTCGCTCGACTTGCATGTGTTAAGCGCGCCGCCAACGTTCATTCTGAGCCAGGATCAAACTCTTCGTCACAAAAATTATAAAACTAAAGAAATTAAATTGGTATACGGAAATTTTTTCCATATACTGGCTTTCAAAACAAACCAAAAATTGGCTTTGTTAAAAAAATCAGATTATTCAGACTATTTAAATTAATAAAAAGTCGTTTATTTACTTATGAATTTCAAAGAACTTAAAAAATTTTTTCTTACTACATTCTCTTTTTTTCGCCGCTCGCTTTTTCTCCCGAGCAACTATAAATAATTATACCTCTTAATCGCATTGTGTCAAACTTTTTTTAAAACTTTTTTAAACTTTTTAAAAAATCGCTAAAAGTTATTTTTTCTTCTGCAAATCGCCTGTGCAAAGCACAAACAACAAACAGAAGCTTTTAACACAATCTACATAAACAATTATAGTCATTTTTTCATAATATACAACCAAAACTTTGATCGAATATTTAAAAATGACTTAAGCTTTAATATGAATTTTCTGCTCAGAAACTGAGCTAACTTGAATACCTTTTTTAAGAACTTAAAAAAGATCTGCCTGAAAGGTGCCTATTTAAAACACCAAGAAAAACTCGCATATCTCGTAGTCGATTTTCAGTATGTAATGTCAACAAATAATAGAATATCATATTGTTACTCTAAGTCAACATATATTTTAAACTAATTTTAAAGTCGCTTGCCAGAGCTACTATTCAGCGAACATTCGCAAAATTGAAAATTGCTTTTAGGGCCTTTTTTGCCTCTTCAAAGTCATCGTTAACAATGCTGTAATCATAGAACTGCTCGATCTTTTCAGCTTCAATCTCTTCAATAGCAAGTGCTAGACGTCGCTTTATGGATTCTGGACTGTCAGAGGCCCGTCCAGCAAGGCGTTTCTCAAGTTCTTCAACACTTGGCACCTCTATCCATATAAGGACTGAAGGTGGATACTCCTGTTTTACAGCTTTAGCCCCTGCCCTATCAAGGATAGCTATCTGAGATATACCCTCATTAAGCCTATCTAAGGTATATCTAGGTGAACCATAGTAATTACCATAGGTTCCAGAGTATTCGAGAAAGTAGTTTTGGGTTATTTTAGCCTCAAACTCATCCTTAGTAAGGAAATGGTATGATTTACCGTCAACTTCGCCCTTTCTGGGCTGCTTGGTGGCATAAGTGATAATACGCTCTATCTTGTCGCTCTGGCCTTTTTCAGCCATTACAGCGTTAACTAGCGTAGTCTTACCTGCCCCTGAAGGAGCTGAAATGATGAATAATTTACCTTTTTGTATGTTCATAGGTATAGCCTATCAAATAGAGAAAGAAAGACCATCATTCAGATATGTAAAATCCCTTATATAATGTGGTGGGTGCTTATTCTAGTCTCAAAACATAAGCCATGCTATACTAGAAGAAATAAATTAACCATAGGAAAGAACTAGATGCTCATAGATGATTTACGCCAACAGCTCAAAGATCGAGAGGCTGACATACACACGATTAAGACATTTTGGACGAATGCCAAGATTGAGCCTGAGCTTGAACAGCTATCAGCTATAGAGAACCAAGAAGACTTCTGGCAACATCCTGACAATATAACAATCTCTAAACGCTTGTCAGCTATTAAGCAACAACGCGAAGCATATCAAAATGTAATATCTGGATACGAAGAAACTCTTGAACTACTAGACCTCTTTGAGGCTGATGAAGCCGAACTAAAAAAAATGGCTTCTGACATTACTCAGCTATGTCGAAACATTAGCAAGTTCAAGATCGAACTCCTCTTAAAGAACCCTGAAGACAAAAATGCATGCTTTATGAGCATCAATGCTGGTGCAGGTGGTACAGAATCTCAAGACTGGGCAAACATGCTATTACGTATGTATACTCGCTTTTGCGAACGTGAGCGCCTAAAAACAGACATTATCGATTATCAAGCAGGTGAAGAAGCTGGCATCAAGTCTGCTACCTTATATGTAACAGGTAAAAATGCATACGGTTTATTAAAGACAGAAAATGGTGTTCATCGATTGGTAAGGATATCTCCTTTTGATTCTAATAAGCGAAGACACACTTCCTTCTCTAGTGTTTCGGTTACTCCTGAACTTCAAGAGGTTGAACTTGCTCCAATTGAGCAAAAAGACTTACGTATTGATACCTACCGTGCAAGTGGTGCAGGAGGACAGCACATCAATAAGACCGAATCTGCTGTACGTATCACTCATATTCCAACTAATATTGTAGTTCAATGCCAAAACCAACGATCACAAATACAAAACCGTGAAACAGCAATGAAGATGCTTCGTGCCAAACTTGCACACAAACAACGTGAAAAAGAAGAGGCAAAGGCCCAAAAAGGAACCGCTGAAAAGAAAAAAATCGAGTGGGGATCTCAAATACGTTCTTATGTCCTTCATCCATACAAAATGGTCAAAGATCATAGAACATCACATGAGTCTTCACAACCCGATCTTGTTCTTGATGGTGATTTAATTGATTTCATTGAACAGTATCTCGTTCAATAATTTTCTAAACCTTTTACTTTCTCTGAGAAAAATTATGAAAGTAAACCATAGCTGCAATTCGTGTGCTCATATCTACAACGCCCAAGGCACCAATAGCATAAGCAAGTTTTTTTCGCTTTCTTGTATATGCAGCTTTCACTCCAGCAGCATAAAAAGGTAAGTACACTACTGACGATGCACCATATCCCTTTAAAAATTGTGGCGCTTCTCTCCTAAAAACTTCTGCAGTTGGATTTTTTTCTTTTTCTATAAAGATACGATTTGCCAACTTCCGTAATACAGGTGCTGTAAGCGGAACGACTCCAGCAATGAATCCCACTTGAGCCACATCGTTACCAACAGCTACCTTAATCAAACTACAACCGACAATAAATAGAGTTAATATTTTTTTCATAATTATAACTTTTTAATGATTAAAACTTTTAAAAGTATAGCACTGACATTAATAAATAGAACGCACAATCATCCACAAAGAATTTGAAGCGAATACACCTGACCAAAATGGATACCACCGCTCTTTGTTTTTACTCATCAATGAAAACACTCCCCCTGTTATAAGACCAAGCGAAACATTAAGCGGCATTAATAAGCCACCAAGAACTAACATTGGATTAACATTACAGTAATGCAAAAAACCACCATAAATCATTCCAACTAAAAGCGCATACATATCAAACTGATGAATATTAATTAAAAGAGCACGCGCTTGCGCACGCTGAGCAAATAAATCTGCAGACCCTAAACCAAAGCTATTAATCAATAACCAAAAAACAATCCCCGCACTCAAACCACCTATAACCAGACCTAATAATTGATACCTGCGCATGCTGCAATGAGGAATATTGGCAAGTTGTGCAAGCTTTCGTCCAAACATAACATCCGTAGCCACCCCCGAAGCTATCTCTACAAATGTTGCTATAAATACAAGCTCAACATAACCCACATTAAACAAGAACATTGCCGGCACCATTACAAAGGTTGCAAAGCGCCCCAAAAGTGCAAGCCCCGTTCGTCCTGCAATCATAACAACTTGAAAAGTACATATAAGTGTAAAAAAAAGAAGATAGACAAACATCAGTACCGAAAAGTGAAACTGCTGTAAAAAAACAAACGATAATACAAAGGAGAATGATAATAACTTTAAACTATACCTATCAACAAAGCCCTTAGCACAAATCTTCTTATTCCGCCATAAAACTTTACATCCATTAAAGCATGCTTTAAACAAAATCTTAGGAAGATAAATCAACGATTGTATTGCTGTTACCATAACCATTCCACTACAAAATGCTAAAAGGTAATCGGAATCAGATAACTGATAAAAACCAACCACCTTAATAGGATCTATAAAAAACACTTTTGAAATAACACCAATTAAAAGCGGAACGGCAATAAGATGTCCTGTGACAAATCCAATAGCCCAAAAACTTGGGAACAAATCAAACCGTAATAACGGGATCTGCAACAACGCCATGCCATTCATACTACCAAAGAAGTATGAATTACATAAAACAACGGACCGAGTAACCAGTCCGCTATAACCAAGCATGCCTTCTTGTAAAACACAAAGAGCAAGTGTCCCAAAAAAACCTGTAACCATTTCATACGCTCTTTGTATTTGATCTTGAGCATGCAACATCCTATACACCAACTGAGCAATCGGAAACTCCAAGCGATGTCTTATCAACCATCTATCCTCAAAAGCATCTGCTATCCAAAAGCCATACAACCCACTCGATAAAGAAAGCCCTGTCACAATAACCACAAAAAGCTCTGGCTCTGCCATCCAAGAACAAAACAACTCGGGTTTGAGAAAATATAAGGTCGGCAAAGAAAAGGCCAGCGCTGTAGCCAAAATACCCCCAATAGATGCACTAGATACGATCAGAAAGATAAGCGGCGCCAAACTTTGTATTGATGAAGTGATAAACAACCTCAATAGTAAAGTTACCCCTAAAACCAGAGTAGAGGCTATCCACGGCCCTATAGGAGTCGCCATTCCAATATAGCTCATTATTCCAGTGGATATTATAGAAAATAAAACACTCAAAACAATACCAATAGCACTTACCATGGCGCTTATATACCCTCTTTTCCTTTTTTAAACTAGAGCATTTACCACTATAGCAAATATTTCCCTAAGGTAAAATCAATCTTAAAGGACTTGTTGACATATTTGGCTACTCTGCAATAATAAAAATAAGGGGTTTGAATAGTTTTTCTATATAGAATTATAAAATGATAGGGAACATATATGTATTATGATGAAGAGTTATCAGCACTAGAAGCAACAAGTTACCAATCTATGTCTCTTGCAAGTAAAAGCGATGATCTATCTTCTTCTTCGATCATAATCATCAATGGTGATTCTCCAGCTTTGCAAAACAAAATTGCTAATGAGTTGCAAAATCTTCTTTCAAAAAAGTTTGTTCATATAAACATCTATCAGAAGCTCGCACAATCAAATTCTCAACATCCTCTTTCTTCGAATGAACTTTCACAAGCATTGCAAGATATCCATAAAGAAATTATTTCTTTGGCACATAATGGCAACAACCTGATCATCAGCCATAACTCAATCTTTGCCTCAGAACAGTCAAGCTTGTACAAATCACTCAAACGATTCTCTCCATACTGGGTAGATCTTGAGAACAAAAAGGCGCCAGAAGCGCCTTTAAACCTGCACTTAAATGTAAATGCACTAAGCGCAACACAAGCAACCTTCATGATCTACAACTCTCTAATCGTCCATCTACAACAATAGCTACTGCTGGCTTCCTTAAGGAACTTTGACAACAACTATTCCTTTCGGCACTCTCTAATAGAAATAACAACACAAGACACAACATCTAGGAAGCCAATGAAAAAATTACTAACTCTATCAATAATACTATTCTCATTTAGTTTCATTTTTGGAAAAGATGAAGACAAGGAACTTGTTCCAGGAGATAATCCTGTGAACGGTAATCTTACCTTCACACGAACTGCTCCAGCTCGTTCAACTTCATCTGCAACACTAGCATATCTTGCTGCAGAAGCTATTTACTCTCAAGCTCAGCGAAAAGTATCCTCTCTAAGTCTTGAAAGCGGACTGGAACTCGAAGAACAAATCACAAGATTAGAGCAAGTAGAGACCATGCTAGCACGAGCAGGTTCCCATCTTGGCCACAACGAACAAAACGTTCTTAGTCGAATCAATCGACTAAAAAGAGGTGTAACACGTCGTATCGCTAGAACAAGACGAGTATAACACCCTTAACTCACCCTTTCCAAACAAATAACCGACCGATTTATTAAGAAGCTTTTGACAAAAATAGCTCATTTTTGGTATTCTCTAATAGAAATATGTATTAAAAATTATCTATAAATGGAGATATCATGAAAAAATTATTAATCCTATCAATAGCACTACTTTCATTCAATCTGGCCTTCGGAAAACAATGGGTAAAAGATGCTGTTGAAGAACCTGCTTCCGCTTCTACTTCAGTCGTTGCTACAGCCCCAGCGCCGGTTGCTGCCCCAACCCCTCCAAGCCTCGCCCAAGGACTCTATACTGCAGCCAACAATAGCCTAAGCCGAATAGTACCGAACGCTCTTTCCCAACAAGAAGAAATAGGTGTTTTAAATGAAGCCTTGAGTCTACTAAGTCAAGCAAGACGTAATGCCCAACCACACGAAGATGCACTAAAAAGAGAAGCCGCAAGAAAGCATGACAGGGTAAGCAACCGCCTCAATTTTCTTGAAAGATTACTATCAGAAGAAACAACCGAAGTTGCCCCAAATACTGGGGGTCGTCAAGCAGATCGAGTTAATCGCGTACTTTTCCCTCCAAATGATGGTGAACACTAGGCCATCATCTTCTCACAGGAAGTTTTAATAACAGTATCCACTTAAACTCTCATACAAAAAATAATGAAAAAATTATTAATCTTATCTTTAACACTACTCTCATTTGATATTGCCATTGGAAAAAGATGGGTCAAATCTCCATCTTCACGCCCATCAACAAATAATAGACTATCTAGCAGAAGAACAAGACACTTTAATCCGAACTCTCCTCAATATGGTATACAACGTTTTCATCATGCAATAGAGGAGCTTCGTCAGATAGGACCAGAAGGTCGCGGCGAAGCTAGACAAGAAACAACAGCACTACGAAGAGTTCAAAACACATTGACTCAAGCTTCTAGTCTTGTTGGACTGTATGACATGAGAATACAAAATAGAATTACTCGAGAACAAGACAGAGTTGCAGCTCGCATCAATAGACTAAATCCCGAAACTCTACAAAGGCTAGAGCAAGTTCGCCTTCATGGACAACCTCTTCAAGAATCATCTAGTTGCAATACAGGTACCGAAGAAGAACAAGGTAGGAGTAGACAAGAAATCCTAAATCGTCGTCGCCTACAAAGATTAAGACAAATGCACAGAGACCTAGACCTACCGTAATAAATTATGAAAAACTTACCTTTAATTATTTTTACCATACTAATAACGCCCTTATCAATTATGTCAGAACCTAGTTCTGAAAAAAATATAGAGCTACAACGTCAAATGTGGGACCGTGTCATTCAACAACGTTCTTATTTTTTAAAAGAAGCATTAAAAAGCCATAGCTACAAAAAAGAAAATATTAAAAAACATCAATATCGTGGTGAACGTAAAAAGCGTAAAATTGAAATTGCACGTTTACGCATGATAGCAAGACTGAGCCTCGAAGTAGATCCATCTTCTGAATATCAAGAAAAAACAAGAAAAATGGCTCTTACAGGCAATACAGCAACACTCGTTACCCTGCTGCAAGCGAGCGCCGATTTAAAAAAAGAAGAACTACAAAAGGAAGAAGCGCTATTAGAAGAGCTCGACAAATTCAGCCTTTCTAAATAAGAAAATAACTATGAAATATATAATTTATTTACTTATAATTCCTTTTACCATCCCCGCATTATCAACAGCTGCTGGTAACAAAAATAATATGGTAGTACAAAACTCTTGGAAAGAAGTCACCGCGGATCTCATAGCAGAAAGCAAAAAAGAAGTGAAAAGCTGCCACGCTTTTGCTGAAGCTTTCCTAAAAAGTGGTGATAAAAAAACAGCTCAGTTATGGGCAGTAACTGCTGCTAATAAAAAAAGACAATGCTTTACAGATCTAGAAGATCTTATAAGAATAAGACTTGCCTGCCAAAAGCTTACTCTTGAGCAAGAACAACTATGCCAACTTCAAAACACTGCCCGTACCAATCCAAAACAAGCACTAACTTTATTACAAGCCATGAAACGAGAATTGAACAACTGTGATTGTTAACTAAAATAATGTTGGTAGATCTTTACCTGCCAAGAAATGCATATGAAGATGAAACACTCGCTGACCAGCTTCATGGCCATTGTTAACAAGTAGTCTAAATGGTATATCACCCTCTTGCTTAGATAACGTTTGTGCTGCAAACAGCATATTACCTGCAAGATTCTGTTCATCACTTTCAAATGCACGAACATCGACAACATGTTTCTTTGGGATAATAAGATAGTGTATTGGAGCTTTTGGAGCAATGTCTTCTAAGACAATTATATCATCTGTTTCTAATATTGGTTTACTAGGAATATCACCAGCAATAATTTTACAAAAAATACAGTCTTGCATTGTCTCTCCAATAGAATTTGGTGCCAAGGGTCGGACTCGAACCGACACGGTGTTGCCACCGCGGGATTTTGAATCCCGTGCGTCTACCAAATTTCGCCACCCTGGCTTCTTATTTAAAAAGTATCTTAGAAAGGCCTTTTCGTCAACCAAAACCCTCAAAAACTGCTTTACAAGTTCTAGGTTTCTTCATAAGCTAATTAAAAGAGGGCTTATCTGTAATAGCTAAACGTGAGGACCTTATGATCTACAAAGGCCTACATGCAGCACAGATAGGGGTAGGAGCTATATCGCTCCAATAAAAATTTCTAAAAAAACACAATTAGGACCATATTATGAAAAAAACACTTCTGTTGAGCCTTGCGCTCGCAATACCAATGATGCATGCAATGACTAATGAAGAAGGAAGTAGAAGGAGACTTAGCAGTAGTAGCGTTAATCTTGAAATGGAAAAACGTACTCCATGGAGAGAGCTGCCAGCTCAAGAAGATGAAAGTCACCCACTTTATATTGCTCATAAACTATTACAAGCAAAACGATTTGGATCCGAATTAGAATATGCCTTTACTAAGTGGGCACAAAAAAATATGTATAAGTCAGAAAGCGGTTCTTTATATGAACACAAATATTTAAGTCTTGAAGATCTAGCACAAGGTTATGTATTGGCACATCGTGGATATATTACTGATCCAGAGACACCAAAAGGTGATGGTAATACACCTTCAGAAACATTACTTCATTTTGCAGTTCGAAGTGGTGCACTTGATATCCTTACTGAGTTTACGCTTCCAAGCGAGAAAGTGTTAGACAGTTGTAACACAAGCAGACTAACGGCACTCGATTTAGCCCAAAAAAAGGACGCTGAAGCTAGAAAAAAAGGTACGGAAAGTGATAGAAAAAAAGCTCTTTCCATTTTAAACTACCTACAAAAAGCTGTTTTAGATCCTGCATATGAAGAAATAGAAGAAAACTTAAGTCCTCCACCATCACATTAATCTACCCTAGTTGTGCACTCATAACATCCGGCATGCTCAACAATGGTACGTATACAGATATAACAAGCACTGCTATAAATATTCCTAGTAACAGCATCAACGTTGGTTGAATAATCATAAGCAACGTTGATAGCCGTCTCTGACTTTTATCAAAATAAATATAAGACAACTCAGAACAAACACTACTCAAACTACTTGTCTCTTCTCCAACATGCACTAATGCTAGTGCTTGATGATCAACAACACTACCCATTGCAATCACTAACGACTCACTTAATGAGTATCCCGTTTCAATAAGAGGACCGACCTGTGAAAGCTGACTTACAATAACCGTATTATCAATAGTTAAAACAGCAATCTCTGTAGCTTTAAGCAGTGGAATCCCACTTGCACACAAGGCACTTAATGCCTGAAAGTAATATGAATACGCATACTGCCGTACAATCTTTTGGTAAAAAGGAATATGTAAAATAACCTTATCGCGCAAACCTTTCCAGTTGTCTCGTGCAAAATATATACTACAACCGTAAATTCCTGCAATAAATATCGATAAACACGCTAGTGTAGAAAATCGCATTGATAAGTGACTTATATAAAACAACCATTGCGTATGAACAGGTGGGGTTTTATCAATAAGTATAAAAACCCGCTCAAATGCCGGTACTAATGCAATAAAAATAATACTAACCACTGCAATAAAGAATAATAATGTTATGCATGGCATGATTAGTAATGAGCGAAGTTTCTTATAAAACTTAACTCGTGCTTGTAGGTATGTAGACAATTGATCCAGTGAGTCTGCAAGCCCCGATGAACGTTGACCGACTTGAATCAATTGTAAAATTAACATATCAAAAATCTCTGGAAATGCTTTAGCACTATCATACAATGACGCACCACGGTCAATATTAGCCTTTAACTCATTAGCAACATCACACAACTTGCCATATCCTTGCTTACTCAAAATAGATAATACTTGCGGCACTAAAAGTCCTGCTCGCAAAAGCTTTGCAAATTGTTTAAAAAATGCTGCTTTCTGCGCTAATGATATTGTTCTTGCCCATTGATAATCCGGAACTAGATCAGCCCGAACCAAACCAATCTCTTGTTTAAGAAGATATTCTTGTAAAATCCGCTCTGATGATGCAAACATTTTTCCATAGAAATTTTTACCGGTAAGATCAATACCATTCCATTTATAATACGGCATATTAACCTTTTTATATAAAATTTTAAATTTAATGTATTAAAATAAAAATCAAATACGTAATCAAGGAAGAGAGTATGAAAAAAATAATAAAAATTCTATACATTTGTATTGTATTGAATATAACACCTATACATAGTTACAATCTGGTTAACCCTACTGAAGATGATATAGCTAATATATTTATGGGGGCAGTTGAAGCCCATAACTCGACTAAAACAAGCATTTTCATTAAAGAACTAACTGGAAACCACAAGTCCAAGCCCGCTACAATAAAAAAAACATTTTTAGATGCGCTTAATAAAGCGGACGAAAGTCTCAAAAAAAAGGTTGCAGAATTAACTGCTGAAAATAAAAAACTTGCTGAAAGCCTTAAAAAATTACCTGATCCAAAAAGTTTAAATCTACAAGATCTAATTAAAACGGTAGAAGATCTACAAAAATTAATAAAATAATTAAAAGGAAAAAAAATGAAAAAATTAATATTACTTACAACAGCATTAGCAATTACCATCAATACACAAGCCGATCTTGCATCAATGACCGATCGATTAAAAACTTTTACAAAACAATTAACCGGCTTTACTGAAAAAAAAGAAAATCTTTCTCAAGCAATAGCAACACTTGGATCTGATTTAAAAGCAAAACAAGAAGAATCTGCAAGTAAAATTAGTACGTTAGAAAAAAAGCTTGCTGCAGCAAAAGGCGACCTTACTACCAAAACAGAAGCCCTTAACAAAGATCTTACAGCAGAAAAAGCAAAGGTAGCTGACCTTACAGCTAAGTTAAAAAAGGCACCTAATGCTACCGAAGTTAAAGAACTAAGAGCAGAACTTAAGCTAGCTGAAGAAAAAGAAAAAACTCTCCAAGGAAAACTGAAACAAGCTGCCACAGATAGTGCTGAAGCACAGGGTGATATTCTCAAAAGACTCAATGCAGAAAAAGAAACTGTAAAAACCCTTACAGCCCAACTTGCTACAGCTAAAAGTGATCTCACTTCCAAAACAGAAGCCCTCAAAAAAGACGTTGCTGCAGAAAAAGAAGCTGTTGCCAAACTTACTAAAGAACTAAGCAATGCCAAGGCTGGTCACACAACAGAACTTGGAAAACTTAAAGAACAAGTCGCAAAACTAGAAAAAGAAAACAAAGCGCTTATGGACGCTATTGGCAATCTACCTGATGTAAAACTAACATTAGATGACCTTGATACAAAAATTAAAGCACTAACACCAGCTACAGCTTAAGAATAAAAAAAAGAGTGTAAAAATGAAAAAAATATCATTACTTATGGTCGCTTTAGCAATAGCGCAAAACTTACCTGCTGATGTACAACAATCAACAAACAAGTTGGAAACTTTGGCTGCAGAGCTCAATAAATTCACTAAAAAGCGTGGAAACCTACTAGAAAACGTAAAAATGCTTGAAACAGGCCTACAAAGGCAACAACGCCAAACCGACACAAAGGTTAAGGAGCTTCAAAAAGAACTTACAGAAGCGAAGTCTGGTCACGAAAAAAAAGCTGCGACCCTAAAAAAGGCTCTTAAAGCTGATATAGCTCAAGTAAACTCTGAAGTTACGAACATGCAACAAAAAATTGAAGCGCACATTACACAGCTCAAAGGAAATAAATGATGAAGCATCTTAAATACATAAGCTTTGCTTTTTTACTTATTAATACAAACACATATACTCAGGAACCAACCACTCCGTTTGAAGAGCTTTCACAAGACTGTAAAACCTACCTTGGTAAAGCAGCAGCTATCAATGCAGACCTTGGTACACAACTGAAAGCGCTACAAGAAGATTACGCAAGCCTAAAAAAAGATCTTACTACTCAAGAAAAACTTGCTAGTAGTCTTGCCGAAAGCAATAAGAAAATTGCTGCTGAAAGTGCTGCGCTAGATAAATCATTAAAAGATATACACCAAGGGAAAAATCTCCCTGTTAGTATCAAAACAGAACTAGAATACCTAAGAGAAGAAACCGTAAAGCAAAAAAGTCTTATCTCACAACATCAATCTAATGCTCAAGCAAGTGCTGCTAGCGCTAAAGACTTTGAAAAAAGATACAAAGAAGCAACCCTTAGCCTTAAAAATTCAAGAGCGGAAAAAAATGACCTAGAAAAACTACTAGAACAACAAGACGAAGATCACCAAGCCATAAAAGCAAAACTCCAAAAAGAACATGCAAAAAATCTCGAAAAGAGCATTAGGGAAACTAACAATGAAAACAAATGGCTTCAAGATGAACTTAAAGCTACAAAAAAGCAATTGCAACAATCTCAAGGTGATGCCCAGCTTGCAGCACAACTTGGAAAAACACTACAAACTGAACTTGAAGGCTTTACTAAAGCTGGTGCAACAGTAAAAGAATTCAATGAAAATAAAGAAGAAATTGATCAACTTTCCAGCCAAATCGATTCACATCTAACTGATATAGAAAAACTTAAAACAAAAAACAAAACTCTCGACAGAGGCCACAGAGACCTCCAACAAAAAGCTCTTGAAAAGGATGCTAAAGTAGCAAGCCTAGAAAGTCAGCTAACTACTAGTAAAAGCGATGTTGCAATGCTAACAAAGCATACAGAAGAACTAACAGCCCTCAACAACGAATACAAAAAAAACGTACATACATTAAAAGAAAGCGCTGAAGAACTTGAACTAAAAGAATCTAAGCTAAGTATGAGTGAAAATGAACTTAAAGGTGAAGTGAAAGCATTGAAAGAAAAACTTGCAGAAAGTAGTACCGCTAAAGCGGATACAACTAAAGAAGTAGCCTTCCTTGAACAACAATTAAGTAGTGTTAAAACCTTACAGACAAAACTACAAAAATTAGAGGCTGCTGTTACTGCTTAAAAAACACTCGCTTGATGTTCAATGCCAACACGATTAAGAAACTGCTCATAAGAGAGTTGAGAATCAATCTTGACTCTCTTATGTCTTTGTTTATCACCACTTAATAAATACACATCACATAACGGTACACCAACCGCCTTTGCGACTAACTTTAATAATTCTTGATTAGCACGACCACGCTCTGGAGCGCTCTTTAAAAAACACTTAAGCGTTCCGTTCATCTCAAGCGCCCATTTATTACGACCAGAAGAAGGAACGACCTTAACTTCAATCACAAGTGCCATTAACATCCTTAAGCAATTCAGGATAATCAGTAAAAATACCATCAACACCCATTGCCAAAAGTCGATCAACCTGATCTTTTGTATTGGCAACCCAAGCATAAACCTTCATGCCACGTCTATGTGCATCATCAACCAACTCTTGCCTTAAAATCGCCCTATTAACATTAATGGAATATGCTCCAACACGTTCTCCAAATTCAGCATATCCAATAGGTATACCTGTAATAATTGTAGCACAGTTAATCTCTGGCAGTTGCTCTCGAAACGGCAACAATGAATAATGATCAAATGAAGATATTAAAAAGTCCCCATACTCCCAACCCTTGGTCTCAACATACTCTCTCACAAGATCGACAACCTTCTGGGCAACGCCCTCAGTCACCTTCAATTCAATATTAATTTTACAGCGACGATCAATAGCATCAAAAACCTCACTCAATGTTGGTATATCCTGGCCATCATTGAGTCGGTATTGCTTAATCTCATCCAGTGTCATTTCACATACCATGCCTGTTCCATTAGTGGTACGATCAATAGTATCATCATGCATAACAATAAGCTCACCTGTTTTACAGGGAACAACATCCAATTCAACCATGTCTAGACCACAATCAATGCCATACATAAATGCATTAATACTATTTTCAGTAGTAGCATCTACAATGGAACCACGATGTCCAATCGTTAAAATATTATGTTCTTTCATATAATTACTACCTATAGAAAGCAAAAGCAAACTTAAAATCAGTTGCTTATAAAGCATAAAACACCCTAATATGTACCTAATTATCATTCCTATGGATATAGTATACCAATTAAAGTTGATTTCTGACCATAAACCTTTAAACTAATAGGTAATCAGACTATTTGTTTGGAGAGATGGCTGAGTGGTCTAAAGCGCTCGCCTGCTAAGCGAGTGTCGTTTTACGGCGCGAGGGTTCGAATCCCTCTCTCTCCACCAAAAATTGAAATGCGCCCATAGCTCAATTGGATAGAGCATCAGACTACGAATCTGAAGGTTGAAGGTTCGACTCCTTCTGGGCGCACCATCTTTAAACAAAAAAATACATAAATGAAAAAACCTCTCATTATCAACAAACCGTTGAATATAACGTCAATGGATGTTATCCGACAATTACGCAGAATAACTGGTATAAGAAAAATTGGCCATGCCGGAACCCTTGATCCACTAGCAACAGGTGTCCTCATCATATGTTATGGCAAAGGAACAAAGCAAATAAACTCGTTCATGGATATGACTAAAGAGTATGTAGCAGAAATCAATCTATCTGCATTCTCTGAAACAGATGACGCTCAAGGCCCAATCGATCTAATAGAAGTAAACCATACTCCAACGGGACAAGAAGCTGAAACAGTAATACAAAAATTCATTGGTAACATCGAACAGATGCCACCACGATACAGCGCTCTTAAAGTAAATGGGCAAAGGGCGCACAAGCTCGCGCGTGAAGGCAAACCTGTAGTATTACAACCAAGACAGGTACAAGTAGATCATATAGATATTCTTGCTTATGAATGGCCATTACTAACTATAAAAGTCATCTGTGGAAAAGGAACCTATATTAGATCATTAGCTCGAGATATTGGTACTGCATTACAGGTTGGAGGCTATCTTACCAAGCTAGAACGAACCGCTATTGGCGAGCATACACTGAAGAACGCAATTGAGTTAGATGACAGTGAAGCAATTAAAGATGCTTTAGATCTTGATTTATCGTCTCAATAGGGTATATTTATAATAACATTTGTGGAGAGATGGCAGAGTGGTTTAATGCGACGGTCTTGAAAACCGTTATCTCGGGGAACCGGGATCGAGGGTTCGAATCCCTCTCTCTCCTCCATCTTTGTAAAAAAAAAGCGGACTGCATAACTTGCAATCCGCTTTTCTCTTTATATACTTTTTTTTTATTTTTAGTGACCTGATGGAAAATCAGACCAGTAAGGGGGGTTGACAACGCTACGACCCCATGCTTGTTGAGGGCTATAAGGAAGAGGCTTATCTTCTTCTCTTGCTGCCCCTACATCATCGCCAACTTTTTCAACATGTCCAGGAAATACAACAAGATCTGTCCTATCTCCAACAGCATTGCTTTGCTCTGTATGCTCTTTACGCTGTCTGCTTACTTCTTTCTCAAGAACTTCCAATCGCGCAGCAACATCAGTAGAAGGCTTCAATCCATTAGCTTCTTCCAATAAATGTTCTGCTGTTTGAAACGGAGACTCTGCAATCTTTGCCATAAGCCTTTTTAGCAAGATAGTCCGAACCTCTTCTCTTCTAGCTTGAGATAAAAATCTATTTCGATTACTATTCAAAAGTGGTTTTGCTAAACGACCTGAAAAAAATTCTGAACATTTTTCTATTCCACTAACTAACTCTGGTGCAGTTCCTAACAACTCTAATTGCGCATCTGGAGTTAAATATTTCCATTTTTTTTGTAGATGATTATACCCTCGAACAGCTCTACTCAAAGAGTTCACACTACCATCAGATAAAGACAACTCATGCAATCTTTGCACCAACAATAAACCTACATCATCCGGTTTTTTCCGTAAAATATCACCCTCTCTTAGATCCAAACTTGTAACACACCGTTTTAATCCTTTGCGTCGTCCTGAAAAAGGTATCGGTGATAATCGTAAATAAGCCACCGCAAAAGATAAGCACCCAACTGAACTCGGCGCTTTTTCTTCATCATTGCCTTCTTCTTGTTCGTTGAGCTGGCGAACTGCTTTTGGAACAATAATTCTTCTTCGTTCCCCTGGTATTGTTGTCCACGGTCTGTTTTCTGGAAAAAAACATTGGCCTTGAACAACCAAGCATGGCCCAGGACTTACAGATGACTCACGATACATAGCACTAGCAACGCTAACCATCAGCGACATTGCTAAAAGGATTAATTTCTTTCCATTCATAACTTCCCTAACATATTTCATAAACTTTATAGCTGTTTTATTTGATAACATAAGCACTATCATTCTAACAAAAAAGTTAATTTACGTCAAACAAAACACCTACAACAAACACTTATTCTTACCTAATTTGCTAAATAGAAAGTTATAACAACCGACTCTCTAAACTTATATATCTCAACAAAACATTTTTTAACCAGCGTGTGGAAAATCATGCCATAGAGGCCTTAGGTCTCTTTCTTTTTTTTCTTCAACATACGCAACTGGTACATTTCCTGAATTTGGAAAAAGATCTCTAACGGGCTCTAACAATCTTTTATTTGCTGCAACACGAAGCCTTCGCATTGCCTCAGTAACAACTTGCCCCTCATTATCAGATTCAGTCGACACTGCAATACCCACACAACAAAACAATAAGCTCATTACTACTACACGAAAACTGTTCATAAAAACCTCTAAGCATTTTTTTGTTATGCATTAATAATATTAAAGAATAGTGTAAAGCGCGACCAAAACTTGTCAAGTAGAAATTAATCTCGCCTTTGTCCGAAAAATCGTAATAAATATAGAAATAAGTTAATGAAATCTAGATAGAGCTTTAACGCACCAATAATTGCAAGATTACCCAATGAAGCTCCTGGCATCTGTTGCCCTAGGCGTTTTATCTGTTGAACGTCATAAGCTGTTAACAATGTAAAGATGATAATACCAGCCATAGAAATAAGATAATCAAAAGCACTACTACGTAAGAACATATTGATAAATAAACTTACAATCAAACCAATAATGCCCATGAAAAGAATACTTCCCATAGAACTTAAGTCTGCTCGCGTAAAGTAACCATACACCGCCATTGTAGCAAACATGGCTGAGCATAATAGAAATGTCATAGCAATGGATTCATGAGTGTATTGTAGGAAAAAAATGGAAAATGTCACTCCTGTAAGGAATGAATAAAACAAGAATGTAATTATTGCTGTTGAATATGACATCTTATGAATACGAAAAGATAAATAAATAACCAATCCTAACTGACCCAAAAACAACGGTATCATTACCATTGGATTTTTGAAGACAAATGTTAGTACTGGAGGATAATTTGCAATACCCCATGCTGTTACACCAGTAATTGCCAATGCTACAGTCATCCAAGCGAACACTCGATGTAAAAGTTGAGAACCACCCTTTTCTGATGAATAATCTGAATACATCATGATCATTTTTCCTATTTTTAATATAGTTTTAACTATTTTCTTATACATATCATAGCAAAAACTACTTTATTATATATAGACTAGGAACAAAACTTATAAAGGAGAATTTCAATGAAAGCTATTTCGTTTTACGTTGCTGCGGTTGCAGTACTTATCTGTGCTAACTTTTCATCTCAAGATTCTAACGAACTCAAACAAAACTGTTCAGGTAAAATTACCTACTATGGCAACAGCAAGCATGACACTATCGTGGATATCAAGGTTGGCTCTTCAAGAGGATCCAGTTCTAATACAGGAATAAAATTTTATATGATCCCAAAAAGAAAAGACATAAAACATGATAACCTTGCATACGACGAACTCAAACTCAATCAAATAAGCTCAATAACAGTCCTTGGACACACTGAAAAAGAAATGACTCGTATTGATAAAAAAGACTTTGTTAATGTAAACGTTGTTGTGCATCTTCAAGGCGAAGGTACTAAGGCAATAAAATACATGGTTCCAGAAGATATCAAAATATACGGACGTAAAAAAGGAACTGGTGCCAAAGGCCGTTACCCTATCTCCTCAGTATCTAAACTTGAAATGGAAAGCTGTATAGAAGAAGGCGCCGCTCTCGATCTTGATAAATTATGCAAAAAACACGAAGAGAAGTCTGATGTGGCTCCAGCCGCATAAACATGCTATACTCACGAAAAATATATATTATCCATTAAGTCAAAAAGGGCGCACTATGGCTATTGAATTAACTGATACAAATTTTAAAGATACAGTAAAAGAATCTGATAAACCTGTAGTTATCAAAGCATTTGCTACATGGTGTGGGCCATGCCAACAAATGGAACCTATCTTTCATGAAGTGGAAAAGGAGTTCGAAGGCAAAGCAACCTTTACAACCCTCGACGTTGATAACGCTCGCGAACTTGCAATCGAACTTGGAATAACCTCAGTTCCAACCACTATCTTATTTAAAAACGGTGAAGTAAGCAGCAAAGAAGTAGGATTTATCAGCAAGGACGACCTAACATCCAAGATCGAAGCTTTCCTAGGCTAATACCAACTTAACCGGCAAAAAGACCTAGACTCTTTACTTCTTGATGCAAAATAATTCATAATAGTATTGTATTTAAAAATGGAGAATACTATTATGAAAAAATATTTGTTATTACTTACACTTGTTTGTTGTGGCTCAACATATGGACGACCATTTAAAACCACTTCCAACTGGACTACGCTTCGTGAAAAAGGCGTTACCAAACAACGCTATGAAGATTTAGAAGAGCTTCCAATGATTGAAGAAGTTCTTGTGGAGGAGGAACAATGAAAAAGCTCCTCCTTTTAGCATTACTAATCAGTGCATCATTAACAGCTGTCACCTATGATCGTAAATTTGATGAAGACTATGGTTCTCGATACAAAATTAAAGCAACCGACCATCGTGAACTAAACAGTGGTGTTCATACATATCACTTTTAAGAGCCTTTTTTATCCTGGACGTTAACGCCAATCTCTTGCAAGCGATCTCGTATAGAATCAGCTCGTGCCCAATCCTTGTCAGCTCGAGCCTGGACACGGTCATTCAATAGCTGTTGAATTTCTGGTGTCATTGCAACCTGCTTTTCAATTATCGGTGCAAGCGTAATACCAAGAACTCGCTGTAAGAAAGCTTTAACCAATACCAACTGATCTGGTTGCAATAACTTAATGTTTTCAAACAAAACACCCAAGCACCCTGCTACATTAAGATCATCTTCCAACTTAGCAAGCATCTTCTGAACAACCGGATCTTTTTTAATTTCATCATCAGTGATACTATCACTCGTCTTAACAGGTTCAAAAGCTGTACAAAGTCGTTTATACGCTGTCCCCGATGCCTCAACATCCTGTTGTGAAAAATCTAAAGGAATATTGTAGTTATGACTTAAAATATAATATCGCACTACCATAGGATCAATCTCTTTCAGCACATCCTGCAATGTAAAGAAGTTACCCAATGACTTGGACATCTTCTCTTTATTGATTTGTACAAAAGCATTATGAACCCAATGTCGTGAGAACGGAGATCCGTGCACACCTTCTGATTGTGCTATCTCATTTTCATGATGTGGGAATATGAGATCCATACCACCACCATGAATATCAATGTGAGGCCCCAAAAATGTCGCTGCCATAGCAGAACATTCTATATGCCAACCTGGCCTACCAAAACCCCAAGGGCTCTTCCAGAATGTATCCTCATCCTCTTTCTTCCATAATGCAAAATCTAGAGGGTCCTTCTTTTCTTTATTTACTTCAACACGCGCACCGGCTAGTAAATCATCAATGTTACGTTTAGACAGTTTTCCATAATCAGGAAAGCTTCGAACTGAATAGTAAACGCTTCCATTGGCCTCGTATGCATGTCCGGCCTTAATCAAAGCTTGAATAAATTCGATAATCTGCGAAATGGTTTGTGTTACACGAGGTTCTATATCAGGATTCAAACAGTTAAGTTGTTGCAGATCTTGATGATATGCGTCAATGTATCGCTGAGCAATCTCAGTATACTTAAATTTATCTTTAAATTCTTCTTCTGCCCGCTTAAGCAATTTATCATCAATGTCTGTAAAATTTCTACAATAAGTAACATCATAACCAATGAATTTTAACAAACGATACAAAATATCGAATGTAATATAACAACGTCCATGCCCAATATGAGCGTAGTCATATGGCGTAATACCACAGACGTACATGTTGATCTTATTGGCTTGTACAGGCTTTAATTCTTCAGCTTTTCCGGCGAGGGTATTGGTAAGTTTCAATTTAATATCCATATCTTAAAAATTGTGTTGTATTAATTATGCCTAAATTTTGGCCAATTTTCAAAAACATAGTATTCTAAGGAAAAATAAACAGATAGTTATTCCAGACTACATAAAACAATTTGGCTTTGATAAAAAATGATAAAAAAATCCGGTTTATGTGTGCTACTTTTTTTGTTCAGCACCATCTGCGCAGCAGACCAAGAGAAAGTAGTAGAAGCTGAGGTTACTCAAACCTCTAACAATAATGACAGCACTTCTAATGATCAAGACTCCAAAAAAGAGATCATAGAACCTACCAATAGCGATGAGGACACTACTGAAGTAAGAGAAGAAGAAATACCCGAAGAAACACCACAAGAAATTGCGCTGCAAAAAAGAGTAATTCGCTCTATAAAACTTGTCCGTCGAAATAAAAACAAGTATCTAACCAATGATGCTATTTTAAGTCGTATCCCATTCAAGGTAGGTGAAGTTTTCAATCCAATTAAAACCAACCAAGTCATTAAAAACTTATACAACCTTGACTACTTTGACCAAATCAAGGTTACAGGAACACCTGTAGGATCTAATGAAATAGACTTATTTGTTATACTTGATGAACAAAAAGAACTCTTAGATGTCATCATTATTGGTAACAGCCATGTAACCATTAAAGACATTGAAGACGCCACTCAAATATCTGAACTCAAGGCAATAAACCAACGCAAGGTTGACTGGGTTATTAAAAAGATTCGCGATCTTTATCTAAAAAAGGATTATCACAGGGTCGATATCATCTCAAAGATTGATATGGAAGACAGTAAAGCCATCGTAACAATCGATATTCAAGAAAATAAGCCTGTACACATCAAGCGTGTAATCTTTAAAGGCAATGAAAAACTATCTGACAAAAAGATCCGTGACTTTATCCAAACTAAAGAAGACTGGATCTTTAGCTTCATGAATAAAGCTGGTAGCTATCAAGAAGAAAATATTGATATTGATAAGCGCATCATTGAACAAGTATACAAAACGTATGGTTACATTAACGCTAAAGTAACCGACGTCAAGGTTGAACAAGACCCTTCTGACCATGAATTCATTATTACTTTCACCGTAAATGAAGGTAATAAATTCAAGATCAGTGAGGTTACTGTTGACGGTAAAGAGATTCTTAATGAAGAATACCTTCGTGCAATCCTACCTATACATCCGGGACAAATATACTCTCACCGTAAAATGTATGACGCTATTGAATTACTCAAGGATACATGGGGAGAACATGGTTTCATCTTTGCTGATGTACAGCCAGACATGAATCCTGATATGGAAAATAAAACTGTACAAATACATTTCAATACAGACCTTGGTAACAAAGTACACTTAAATCGTGTAAGTATTTCAGGAAACCAAAAAACTCGTGACTATGTTATTCGTCGTAAACTTATCTCGCTCTGCGAAGGTGATCTTATTACCAAACCAAAAATGGATCGTACAAAAGACGTCATTGAAGGACTTGGTTACTTTGAATTACCAGACGGTGTTAACTGGAAGATTGTTCGTGTTGGCGATGATAAGGCTGACTTAGAACTTGTTCTTAAAGAAAAGAAAACTGGTAAGGCTAGTGTTCAGGTCGGTTATGGTGCAACACCGCCAAAGGGTGGAAATTCAACACCAACCGGTGGCTTTAACATTGGTGGTTTCATTCAAGAAACAAACCTTTGTGGTTGGGGTATGACAACCAACCTTAATACCAACTTATCCAAAGAACAATACAGTTTCACTGGTGCTATCATTAACCCGTATTTCCGACGTCGACCTTTATATACAGAGTTTGATGCTGGTTATACTATAACTGATTGGACGCAAGAACTTAACTCTATCCAAAGCTTTAATGAACGTGACTTCAACCTTGCATTCTTTACTGGACTCATTGTAAAGCCACTTCCAGATACTCTATTCAGGTGTGGGTTTGGTTATGATCATATTACATACTCCAAAGATCCAACAGTAAGTCCTGATCCATTTGCTTCACCAGCAAACGTCGTTACTTTCGAGAGAATTGTTAAAGGTCTCTTCCCTAAAGGAAATGTATTTAGTATTGAACCATCTATTTCACAAAACCTTAAAAACCATACATTACACCCAACACGAGGACACCAATGGACTATCAACTCCAAGCTTGGGTTCTCTGATTCACAAAGTAAGGTTGGATTTGTGAGGGTTGAAGGTGACTTTAGTTGGTACACTCCACTGATTGGTGAAAACCGTATGATCTTTGGTTTCCACTGTCATGCTGGACGTATCTTTACATGGGAAGATCGTAACATTCCATTCAATGATGTATTCCACGTTGGTGGTCCAATGACAGTTCGTGGTTTTGACTACGGTCAAATCAGTCCGTCAATTGTACTTGGTAACACACGTAACCCTATTGGTGCTAAAAAATCATTCGTTATTAACTTTGAACTTATCTTCCCTATAACACCTGACTTCTCAATGAAGGGCCGCCTATTTTACGATGGTGGTGCTGGTTGGGATGCTCCAGGTTTACACAATGTAACGTGTGAGGAAGCAGCTCCTATCTTACGTAACAACAGTTTCCAATATCGACACTCTGTTGGTTTTGGTATCAGTATGTTACAGCCACAACCAATGAAGGTTGATTTCGGTCTCAAGCTTGATAGGAAAAAAGGCGAGTCTGAGTTTGAAGTCCACTTTAGTGCATACCAAGAATTCTAAGTTATTGCTGTTGTATCTTTAGTTCTTGATACAACAATCGTGCAAAAGCATAAAAAACTCTTAAAGTGTCTCTTATAGAAAAGGCTTTTCTATAAATATAGCTATGTACAATTAAAAAGTTCTGTCATACAAAAAAATCTTCTCTTTTGTATACAAAAAAAGTAGAGTGTACATAAATGTATGGGAGAAACGTTTAGTCAACTACTCCCCCCTGAAGGAGGGAGCTTGTAGCTGAAAGGAATTTTTCGCTACAATAGGCAAGTTGACAATTTGCCCAAATGCAAAACCATTGGCCTTGCACCATATATTTTTTATATTACGAGATGCATTCAGATCT
>PVBE010158334.1_pt1 | contig 24615 bp, 20 predicted proteins | sample 1631181 | NCBI WGS metagenome assembly PVBE01 (sample SAMN08397723, study PRJNA350692) | Marine metagenome, whole genome shotgun sequencing project. | isolation source: water | place: Pacific Ocean | collected 2012-04 | reverse complement strand
TGTTGCGGCCCGCCACCCAGCCTTCCAGCCGCGCCCGATCCTTGGGAGACAGCCAGACGCATGATCCATTCCTCATCCCTCATGACTCGCACATCCACGAGCCAAAGGGAATCCTTCCGTTAGAGACAGAACACTAGCGTTCTGCGCGGCCGAAGGCATCGGCGATCCGGAACGAGCGGTCCCCCCGAGAGTACGGGAGCTGGCGAAGTCGAATGTGAAAGAGACAGAGCTGTTCTATGACGTCGACCTGGAGTCGGTCCCGATCAAGCCGCAGGCGATTGCGCGCGCGGTGACCGAGGTGTGCGACGAGGATGTCATAATCTCCGTCGGCGCCGGGGCGCATTCCCAGTACGCTAATCACATCAAGATCCACAAGCCCTACGGCTACGTGAAAGGGATCGGGACGGGGGCGATGACGTTCGCCTTCATCGCCGGGCTCGGCGCCAAGCTGGCTCACCCCGACCGCAAGGTCGTGGTCAACATCGGCGACGGCGACTTCGGCATGATGACCCAGGAGCTCGAAACGTCGGTGCGCGAGAACATTCCGGTGGTGGTGCTGGTCTACAACGATTCGGGCTACGGCGCGCTGCGCCTGTTCCAGAAAACCCAGCACCAGGGGCGCTATCTCGGCTCCGACCTCGGCGAGACCGACTTCGCCAAGCTCGCCGAGGCGTATGGTGCGCGCGGCGAGCGCATCGAGCAGCCGGGCGATCTCAAGCCTGCGCTCGAGCGCGCGCTGGCCGCCGACGTGACCACCGTGCTGGATATCCGCACCGATCCCTGGCAGGTTCACTATCGCGCGCCCGAGTTCAAGGACTTCCATATGTTCTAGCCTTGAGCCAATGGTGAAACGCGGCACGACGCCGACACATTTTTCCAGGATGGGAGATCGTAAAGGATGAAGCTCTGGACCGCCGGCGTTGCTCCGAACCCCCGCCGCGTATCGATCTTCATTGCCGAGAAGGGCATCGAAGTTCCCACGGTCGAGATCGATCTGGCGAAAAATGAGCACCATGATGCCGAATTCATTGCCAAGAATCCCTTGGGGCGCGTGCCCGTCCTGGTGTTGGACGACGGCTTCTGCCTCGCCGAGTCGATGGCGATATGTCGCTATTTCGAGGAAATCCACCCGGAGCCGCCGCTCTTCGGCACAGACGCCAGGGACAGGGCGATTGTGGAGATGTGGGGCCGCCGGATGGAGATCGAGATCTTGCTCAACATGACCGGCTGCTTCAGGCACACGCATCCCTATTGGGAGGGGCGCATCGAGCAGGTCGAGGCCTATGGAGAGCTGTGCCGGCGAACCGCGGCGGACAGAATGAAATGGCTCGACGGCGAGCTGGCGGACCGCGAGTTCATCGCAGGCCCGGCCTTCACCGTGGCCGATATCACCGCCATCTGCGGTTTCGGCATCGGCCGCGCCGCCAAGATCCGGATCCCCGAGGAGCTTGCCAGCCTGACGCGCTGGCACCAGACGGTATCGGAACGGCCAAGCGTCGCATCGACCTCACCGTCGGCCGGTAAGGGCTAATACCAAACTGCACAAATCGAGACTCATGGCACATGTTTCGAGACGCTCGCTTCCCGTTCGTTCGCTGACAGATCCAGCGACGCTCGCGGTGATCGCGAAGCGGCTTGGCCTGGCTTTCGAGGCCGATCGGCTGGTGCTCTTCGCGAACGAGCTTGCTGATTTCGACGACGCCTTGACGGCCGCGCGACCGCTGGCCTTTTCGCTCGACCCGACGACCGGCCACCGGCTGCGCCTCGTCCGGGCCGCCGGCGGGTGAGCGATACGGTTGCCGGGCTGTCCCTCGACGAGGCGTCGAGCGCGCTCGGATCACGGCGGGTCTCGGCCCGCGAGCTGGTCGACGCCTGTGTCGCGCGCATCGAACGGCTGCAGCCTGCCATCAACGCCTTCCTGACGGTCGACCGGGACGCGGCGCTTGCCGCCGCCGACGCCGCCGACGAGCGCCGTCGGCACGGCGTGGCGCTCGGACCGCTCGACGGCATCCCGGTGGCGCACAAGGATCTGTTCGACCGGGCCGGCCGGGTCACCACCGCCGGCTCGATCATCCTCGGCGATAGACGGGCGGAGGAAACCGCGACCGTCATCGCGCGGCTCGACCGGGCCGGCGCGATCGAGCTCGGGACGCTGAACCTGGCGGAGTTCGCCGCCGGCGCGACCGGGCACAACCGGCACTTCGGCGACTGCCGCAACCCGTGGAGCCCGGACAGGATCCCCGGCGGCTCGTCCAGCGGATCCGCTTCCGCCGTCGCCGGCAGGCTCGTCTACGCATCGCTCGGCACCGACACTGGCGGATCTATCCGCCTGCCGGCCCACTTCAACGGCGTTGTCGGATTGCGCCCGACCCAGGGTCGCGTCAGCCGGTCGGGCATCTTTCCGCGCAGCTGGGCCATGGACACCGCCGGCCCGCTGACCCGGACCGTGGCCGATGCGGCCATCGTGCTCGGCGCGATCGCCGGGCCCGACCCGGCCGATCCGACCACGGAAAGCGTCCCGGTCGACGACTACCGGGCCGCCCTCGACGCGCCGATCGGGCGGCTCCGCGTCGGCGTCCCCGAAAGCTACTTCTTTGACCAGGTGGACGACGGCATTCGGCGATTGCTCGATGCCGCGCTGAAGACCATCGCGGACCTCGGCGTAACCGTGGCTCCGGTCGCTGTGCCGGACCCGGAGCGGCCGTTCCGGCTGGCACAGATCGTCGCAAAAACCGAGGCGGCGGCGATCCACCAGCAGTGGATCCGGCAACGGCCCGGCGACTACGACCACGGCATCCGGGAAGAAATGGAATCGGGCCTGTTCGTCTCGGCGGTCGACTACCTGGACGCGCGGCGCGCTCGAGGCCCGGTCCTGTCCGAATGGCTCGACGGCCCGTTCGCCGAGGCCGATGTGTTGTTCACGCCGGTCATGGACGACCCGACGCCGCTTCTGTCGGACTGCGCGCCGACATCGCCGGATGCCGCCGCCAAGATCATGGCGCGCTTCGGCCGGTGCACGCGGCCGATCAGCTATCTCGGGCTGCCGGCCCTGGCGGTGCCCTGCGGCTTCCAGCCCGATGGCATGCCGGCCGGGTTTCAACTGGTCGGCCGGCCGTTCGGCGAGGCCGACCTGCTCCGGCTCGGACATGCCTACCAGCAGGTGACGAAGTGGCACGACATGGCCGCGTCGCCGGCATAGACCGGGACCCCATCGGGCAAGCCGGACCGACGCTCAGTGCCGATCAAGCCGCATTTTCCTGTCTTGGTCTGATCATCCAGACGCCGCCAAGCGCCAGCAGCGCGATAATCGCCGTGATGGCGGCGAGCCAGGTGCCCGCGGCGACGAGCGCGGCGGTGCTGGCCCACAGGATCGCCGAGAGCGCCTCCGCCAGGGTCGCGAGGCGCGACGGGATCTGACGCCGTCGCATGCCGTGACGGCGCGCGAGGCCGCGAAACCAGAATTGAATCATGGTTCCAGAGGAGGCGGAGAGGACGATGCCGAGCGCGGCGATGGCGGCGAACTTGGGCGCGGCCAGGGCGAGGGCGACGAGCAACGGCGCGACCACGATCAGGACACCGCCAAGGACGAATTCGATCTTGGCCGAGAAGATGGCGCGCGCCTCGATCGGGGCGGAGGCCACGAGGTCCGGAGCGTCCTCGCCCGAGACCACGAGCCAGGAGAGACCGCCGGCAAGCTGGCCCGCCGCCATCACCAGGATCGGCACCACGATCAGCAGGCTGTCGAGGTTGTCTCCGAAGCTGAGCCAAAGAATGAGGGCGGGCGGCAGCAGATAGAAGATCTGCATCAGGGTCTGCGACATCAGCCAGGGATCGCGACGGACCAGCATCCATTCCTTGCGACGCAGGGTGCGCTTGGTCGTGGTCGGGCGGAACCCCGTGAAGCGGCGCCGTCTTGTCTGGCCGGGGTAGACCTCGCCGGCCGCCGCGCCGACGAGGGCGCCGAAGCCGGCCGAAAATCGCGCGATGACGACGGCGAGCACGCCCAGGCTGATCGCCACGACCGCGGCGAGACTGGCCGGATCTCCCATGACGGCGCGCGCCGGCCACCAGATCGGACTGGCGATCTCGGGCGCAAGGGCGACGAAGCTTTCGGAACGGAAAAGCGAAAACCGCGAGATGCTGCCGGTCGAGACGATCGCCGCCGCCTGTACACCGATCACGAAGGCCGCGGCGACGACGGCGGAAACCACCTGCGACACCAGCCGGGTCCGCCTCGGGCCCAGGCCGCGGAACAGCACCATGGCGACGACGATGGCCACGGCGGTCGACAGCGCCCCCATGGCGCAAAGCACGCCGTACCCGGCGAGCCACCGCGCCCCATCGTGGAACGCCAGAACGTTGACGAAGGGGGCGGCGAGGAGGGTCGTCAGAACCGTCGTCGCGATCGCCACCGCCACCATCCGGACGGCGAACAGGCGCCGGGCCGATGCCGGTGACGACAGGATGAGATCAAGATCGGCCCGCGCATAGAACGCACGCGTCACCGATTCGATGGCCTGGGAAAGCATCAGCGTCCAGGACAGAAACGCAGCACCGGTGATGGTGACCAGCGTCGCCTTGTCGGGCGTCATGCCGGCCGCCGCCAAGGGAGCGATCATGAGCTCGGCGAGAACATGGATGAAAGCCACGAAAACCACCGCGACCGCGAGGACCACTTTCTCGCGGCTGCGCTTGCCGGCGGTCCTGAAGGTTATCCAGTCGCGCCAGACGAGGCGCATCTCGTGCGCGGCGAACCATGTCAGCGTCGCCGGGCGGCTCACGCGGCGGCGCCCTCGGCGACGAGGTCGAGGAAGATGTCCTCCAGGTTGGTTTCCGCCCTGCCGGCGTGGCGGCGCAGCTCGTCCAACGTGCCCTCGGCGATCAGGCGCCCCTTGTCGATGATGCCGATGCGTTCAGCCATGCGTTCGGCAACTTCGAGAATGTGGGTGGTCATGACCACCGTCACGCCGCCCCGGACACGTTCGGCGAGCACGTCCTTGACCTGACGGGCCGAGCCCGCGTCGAGGCCGGTCAAGGGCTCGTCGAGGATCAGCAGGCGTGGCTCGTGCACCAGCGCGCCGGCGAAGGCGACCTTCTGGCGCATGCCCCTGGAAAAGCCCTGGCAACGATCATGGGCATGCGGCATCAGTCCGAGCCATGCGATCAGCTCAGCCGCCCTTGCCTCGGCGGTCGCCGCGTCGATGCCCCACAGCCCGGCGACGAATTCCAGGTACTCGAAGGGCGTCAGCTTGTCGTAGATCATCGGCTCGTCGGAAACCCATGCGATCAGCCGCTTGGCCTCGACGGGATCTTTGAGCGCGTCGATCCCCCAGACCGAAACCGAGCCGGTATCGGGCCGCAGAAGACCGGCGACGATTCTCAAGGTCGTGGTCTTGCCGGCGCCGTTGGGCCCGAGCAGCGTGTAGAATTCGCCGGCGCGAACGGTCAGGTCGAGGCCGTCGACTGCCGGCCTGTCGAAACACTTCCTCAGGCCCTTGATCTCGAGAGCGGTCTTGGGATGGGTCATGCCAGTGCGCTTCACTCTTGTTGGCTTGTCAGCGCCGAAGATGGTGGAAAAGGTGTATCGATGAACCGGTTAACGGCTGGCTAACTTGCGCGGTCACGGGTGAGGCGGACGCACTCGGGCCGTGCGGCCGCGCGACCGACATCGGTCAACGCCGGTTGCAATCGACGAACGACGCGGCATGATCGAGCCGATTGTTCGGCCGCACATGGGAAACCAGGATGAAGCTATTCGTCACGCCGACGTCGCCCTATGCCAGGCTGGCGATGATCGTGCGCCTGGAGAAGGGCTTGGCCGATCGGGTCGAGCTGGTCTGGACGCGAACGCGCAAAGCCGACGATCCGATGCTCGCCATCAATCCGTCCGGGCGTATCCCTTTCCTGCTGCTCGAGGACGGGACCGGCTACGAGGATACCGATGTCATCGTTCCCTATCTCGACAGCCTCGTCTCGCCGCGCCGGTTCGAGCCCCCTGGCGGCGAGGCGTATTGGCCGTTCTGCCGGGTTCGGGCCATGGCGCGCAGCATGCTTGACGGCATATCGGTCTGGGCGCGCGAGGTGGTGCGGCCGGACAACGAACAGTCCCCCGGCATCATCGCGCACGAACGGCGGCGCGCCGGCCGCATGGCCGACTATTTCGAGGGTATCATTGGCGAGCCACCGCTGGCCGGCACCCTCAATACCGCTCAATTGATCTTGTTTTGCGCACTGGATGTGGAGCGCCGACTCCCTGGCCTTGATTGGCGCGCTGGCCATCTCGGTCTGGCCGATTGGTACGCCCACATGCTCGACGTGCCGTCGATCAGCGGATCGGTGCCTCCGCCGGGCGTTTGATACCTACGGCCATTTCCGAGTCCCGACCAAACCGGAGCCGGGCCTACATCGTTACCTTGAGCTGTTTCCGCTTAGAGCCGATCCGGAAGGACGGCGCACATACGACATTGTTCGCTCCGACGCCACGAGCATCGATCTTGGCGGCGTCACAGCGTTTCCGTTCGATCTCTGACGGCCGTTCGCGGATGGACCCCAGGCCTACCGTGTCGCTTGCATGGTTCCACGACTGCGCGCGCTAGGCTTGTGAGCGCCATGCGCGCCCCCCATGTTTACGCATAGGGAAACAGAGGAGGCGACCATGGAAGACATGGAACTATGGACGGTATACACCTCACAAGTCATCGCGCTAGCCGCAATTCTCGGCGCCGTGCTCGGCACCTTGCGCAAGCACAATATCCTGACGGCGGACACCATGGAGGCGGCCTTTCAATCCGCCGATCATCGCCTCCCCGACACCGCCCGTCCCGTGGGATCTAACCTGCTGACACACCTGCGCATGGTGGCGGAGGTTGCCGCTCACGAAGGCGACCCCGATGAGCCGCACCGCTGAATGGGCAAAGGCCAGAACAATTCTCGAGTTCGTTCATTAGCTTGCGGAATTCGATGCGCCCTTGGATCAGGTGGGCTCGAACCGAGACAGTACCGCCAGCTGTTTCAAGGTAGTCGCGCTTCACAGAGCGAACCGCGACGGTTTTGAAACGAAATAGTGCCTGGATGGCGATTGATCTGCATCAAAGACCCCGGGACCATTGACGCATTGCATTGAACCATCCGGGCATTGTGCCATCCGGGAAACGTCGATTTGGATCGCATTAAGGGATGCCGGACCAACGCGTGCGCTGTTCGTCGATCTGATCGAAGGGCCGCGGGCCAAGGCGCGGGACGGATCGGCGCCTGACGGGAGATCGCCGTGGACCAGCGTATAGACCCCAATCCCCGGATCACCGATCAGGACGAAATCGTCTACCAGAGCGCCTGCCGCATGTGCCATGGCGGATGCGGCGTCCTGGTCCATGTGACAGGCGGCGAGATCACCAAGATCGCCGGCGATCCGGAGTCACCCCTCAACAAGGGCAAGCTGTGCCCCATGGGCGCGGCCAGCATGGAGCAGGTGTACAGTCCCCAGCGGCTCCACTACCCGCAGCGGCGGGTGGGCGCGCGCGGCGACGGCAAATGGCAGCGGATATCCTGGGACGCGACCTATGACGAGATCGCCGACCGGCTGCGCCCCATCATCGACGAGCACGGCGCTGAAGCGGTGTGGATCGGCACCGGCACCGGGCGCCACCATTTCTCCTTCGTATCGCGCTTCGCCAACGCGCTCGGCACGCCCAACTGGTGCGAGCCCGGCACCGCGCAGTGCTTCCGCCCCCGGGTCAACGCGAGCTACATCACGTTCGGCGATCTGCCGGTGTGCAACTACACCGACGACGCGGCGCCCGAGCTCATCACCTTCTGGGGTCACAACCCGCTGAATTCGGGTCCCGACGGCGAGGTTGGGTTCGGCGTCAAGGACGCGCTGCGGGGCCACCGTCCCAAGACCATCGTGGTCGATCCGCGCCGCACCTTTCTCGCCAAGAAGGCCGATCTCTGGCTCCAGCTCCGGCCCGGCACCGACGATGCGCTGGCGCTCGCCATGCTGAACGTGATCATCGGCGAAGAGCTTCATGACCGGGAATTCGTCGCGCAATGGACCCACGGCTTCGATGCCTTGGCCGAGCGCGTCAAGGATTGCACGCCCGAATGGGCGGCGCCGATCACCTGGGTCGCGGCGGAAAAGATCACGGCGGCGGCCCGGCTTTACGCCGAAACCCGCCCGTCGATGATGGAATGGGGCTGCGCCCTGGAGCATACCCCCAAATGCATCCAGACGGTGCGCGCGGTGATGATGCTGCCCATCGTCACCGGCAACATCGACGTGCCGGGCGGCTGGTCGTTCGGCATGCATGCGCTCGGCAAGTTTCCCCATCTCTACGAGACCATGCCCGAGGCGCAGCAGGCCAAGCGTCTCGGCGCGGACAAGTTCAAGGTGCTGGGCGCCGAAGGCTCGACCCTGCCGTCGGCCCACATCGCCACCATCTTCCGGGCCATGCGCACGGGCGATCCGTACTGGGTCAAGGCCGGGCTGATCTTCGGCAACAACGCGCTCGCGACCTACGCCAACTCGCGCCAGGTCTATGACTCGCTCATGAAGCTGGATCTGCTGGTGGTCGCCGATCTCTATATGACGCCGACCGCCGAGATCGCCGACATCGTTCTGCCCGCCGCGAGCTGGGCCGAGCTCGACCAGGTCGTCGGCGTGCCGTTCGTGGCGCAGAACGTCGTGCTCGCGCAACAGAAGACGGTGCAGGTTGGCGAATGCCGCCAGGACGAGCTGATCATGTGCGAGCTGGCGCGCAAGCTCGGCCTCAAGCACGGCACCGAGACGCCCGAGCAAGTGTTCGATGACCAGCTCGGCCAGGTCCTCGGCATTACCTTCGAGGAGTTGAAGGAAAGGGGCCACATCAAGCCGCCCTTCAAGTTTCACAAGCACCGGGAAAACGGCGGCTTCGATACCCCGACCGGCAAGATCGAGATCTGGTCCACCAGGATGGAGGCGATGGGCTACGACCCGTTGCCGAATTACGAGGAGCCGCCCGAAAGCCCCGTCAGCACGCCCAAGCTGGCCGATGAATACCCGCTGATATTGACCTCGGGCGCCCGCATCCCGTTCTACTTCAACACCGAGTACCGCCAGCTGCCGACGTTGCGCAAGGCATGCCCCGATCCGATCGTGGAGATCCATCCCGAGACCGCCGCCCGACACGCCATCGAGACCGGCGACTGGGTGTCGATCGAGACCCGACGCGGAAAGATCCGGCAAAGGGCGAAGGTTACCGACGACATCGACCCCAGGGTCGTCCATGTCCAGCACGGCTGGTGGTTTCCCGAGGAGCCCGGTCCCGACCACGGCATATGGAAATCGAACGCCAACATGTTGACCAGCAACGATCCGCCCTACGATCCCGCCATGGGCACCTACCAGCTGCGCGCACTGTTGTGTAGGGTGGAGAAGGCGGCAGCGCCGACACCGGCATGACGCCGCCCCATGGCGGCCCGCGCCACACGGCGGAATAGCCGAACGGTAACCGTTCGTTCGACCGAGGCGTTTGCCCCGGCCCGGCGAAGCGGATAGAGTGCCGCCCTCGAAACGCTCGCCGCAAGCCACCATCGCGTCACCCGCGCCATGCCGGAACTCGACTTCCTCGTCGACGTGCTGATCTTCCTCGCCGCCGCGGTCGTGGCGGCGCCGATTTTTCATCGCCTGCGCTCCAGCCTGGTGCTGGGCTACCTGGTCGCCGGCATCGCCATCGGGCCGCACGGCTTCGCGCTGATCGAGGACTCCGCGACCACCCGCGGCCTCGCCGAGCTCGGCGTGGTATTCCTGCTGTTCACCGTCGGGCTCGAGCTGTCGATCGAACGGCTCAGGGTGATCCGGTCCTACATCCTCGGACTCGGCACGACGCAGGTCGCGGTTTCCGGCGTGGCGATCACCACCGCCGCCGTGCTGGCCGGCCTCAAGATGGAAGCGGCGATCGTGATCGGCGCCGCGCTGGCGCTGTCGTCGACCGCCGTGGTGCTGCAGCTGTTGTCCGAGCGCGGCGAGATGGCGAGCCGCGTCGGGCGGATCTCGATCGCCATCCTGCTGCTTCAGGATCTCGCCGTGGTGCCGTTCCTGGCGCTGACGCCGTCGCTCGCCGAGAGCGGCACCTCGCTCATCTTGTCCGTTCCATGGACAATGCTTCAGGCCGCGCTGGTGGTCGCGGCGATGGTCGCTGTCGGCCGTCTGGTGCTGCGCCCGGTGTTGCGCACCTTCGCCGTCGGGCGGAGCCCCGAGATGTTCGCCGCCGTGACCCTGCTGGTTCTGCTCGGCATGAGCTGGGCGACGTCGCGGCTTGGGCTGTCGTCGGCGATCGGCGGGTTTCTCGCCGGGCTGCTGCTGGCCGAGACCGAGTACCGCCATCAGGTCGCGGCCGACATCGCGCCGTTCCGCGGCCTTCTCCTCGGGCTGTTCTTCATGACCGTCGGCATGGGGCTGGACATCGGCCTCGCCGTCGCCAATGTCGGGCTCGTCGTGGGACTGGCCATCTTGCTGGTCTTCAGCAAGGCCGCGGTCACGGCCGTCCTGTGCCGCATCGGCGGCCAGCCGTGGGGGCCGTCGGTCCATGTCGGGCTGCTACTGTCCCAGGGCGGCGAGTTCGGCTTCATCATGTTCACCCTCGCCATCTCGGCCGGCATCCTCGCGCCCGGCATCGGCGACATCCTGATCGCGGTGGTGGCGCTGACCATGGCCGCGACGCCGGCGCTCGCGGCGCTCGGCGCCCGCCTCGACCGGCGTCTCGGGTCGCGCGCGGCGCAACGCGTCGCGGACATCGCCGAGGACGTGCACGATCTCAAGGATCATGTGATCATTGCCGGGTTCGGCCGCGTCGGCCAGTCGGTCGGCAAGACGCTGGCCGCCGCCGATATTCCCTACGTCGCCGTCGAGGCGGAGCCGACGCGGGTCGCCGAGGCGCGCGCCCAGGGCCTGCCGGTGTTCTACGGCGATGCCACCCGGACCGACATGCTGGTTGCGCTCGGCGCCCGGCGGGCACGCGCCGCGGTGGTGATCCTGGACAACGCCGATGCCGCCGAGCGCGCCGTCCACCAGCTGCACCGCCACCATCCCGCGCTCCACATCTTCGTCCGCGCCCGCGACAACCGCCATCGCCGCCGCCTGGAGGCGGCCGGCGCGACCGGCATCGTGCACGAGACCTACGAGATGAGCCTGCAGCTCGGCGGCAACGTGCTGCGCCGCCTCGGCACCGCCGAGGACAAGGTAACCGAGATCATCCAGGAACATCGGGCGGAGGACTACGCCCGGCTGTCGGACGTGATCCTGCCGGTGGTGGCCCAAGGCGGCGATAAGGACGCTGAAGACGCCGAAGCGCCAGGGAACCAAGCGGAAAAGCCGAAAGATTGACGCCGCGCCGGCTACACCCTGGTGTCCGCCGCCATCATGTCGCCGACGAACATGTGGCCCGGCGCGTGGGTGATGGCGAGGCTCGGCTTGGCGTTGAGGATCGCCTCCTGCGGCGTCACCCCGCAGGCCCAGAACACCGGGATGTGATCGGCCGCCATGGTCACCGGCTCGCCGTATTCGGGACTGGCCAGATCCTTGATGCCGAGCGCCGCGGGATCGCCGCGGTGGATCGGCGCGCCGTGCGCCATCGGATAGTGACGCGTGACCTCCTCGGCGCGATCGGCGTCGGCTGGGGTAAAGGGGCGCATCGAGACCACGGTGGGGCCTGAGAACCTGCCGACCGGCGTCGTCGCGAGCGTGGTGCGGTACATCGGCACCGTCCCGGTCTCCTCGATATGCGGCAGCAGCAGGCCGGCCGACATCAGCGCGTCCTCGGCGATGAACGAGCAGCCGATCATGAAGGTCACCAGATCGTCGCGCCAGATGTCGGAGACGTCCGTCGGCTCGTCGGCCAGCACGCCGTCGCGGAACACGCGGTAGCGCGGCAGGTCGGTGCGCACGTCGGCGCCGGGCGCGATCTTGCGCAGCACGGCCTCGCCGGCCGGCAGCACCTCGAGCAGCGGGCACGGCTGCGGGTTGGCCTCGCAGAACGCGCGGAACGCCTCGGCATCATCGGCCGGCAAGATCGCCATGTTGGCCTGAACGTGTCCCGGCGCATGGCCCGAGGTCGGCCCGGCGTACGAGCCGTCGCGGCAGCGGCCGCGCAGCTCGGAAGGTGACATCGGATTCATTCCGTGTATCGCCCCATTCGATCAATCGGCGCCCAATCTGGGCCACGGTCCCACGCGCCGTCAAGCCCGTCGCGGATAGGGCACTGTTTCGGTTTGAGCGAGCCGTTGACGTAGAACCCGAAGGTCCGTTCTTGAACAAGACCGGTCATTCGCATCCGAGCCGTGAACTTCGCCTTTATGGCCGAAGCGGAAGAATCAGGGCCGAGCGAGTTGGTCTGCTTAGTGCCATGAACCGACATTCGACGCTTGCTGGCGATACCAACCACTGCGTGATGTAGTCTGTTTTGGCGCGTCACTCCGGTAGGCCGGCTTTGCGCAACCCTTCCAGCAGATGTTGCCGTCGAGCCAGCTCGAACGGCCCGCGCTCCAATACGAAGCTCTCCGAAAAAGCACTCGTTTGGCGCAATAATTCATCCATGTCCACGCGGGCGCGATCAATCGCGCCAAGTTGCGCATTGGCCGCGACACAGCAGGCCAGACACCAGAAGCTCGCGTTCGGGGCGAGACTCGCGGTGCGTGCCCATTGCCCGGCTTCATCGTATTGACGGAAAAAGTAGTGGCCATAGGCGCGGTACATAATGGCTCGCCAAGCAAAGTGGTCCCTGGGGCTGATGCGCAATGCCAAGTCGAGTTCGTGAAAACACTCCGACACATTACCGTAAAAAGCGTGCACCTGGCCGAGCTGGGCATGGGAAATCGCCGAACTCGGGTTCAGATCAATCGCTTTGTTCAGTTCAAGCACGGCAAGGTCGGGCTCATGCCGGGCGATGGAATAGACATAGCCAGCAACCCAATGCGCCATCTCGTCACCATCGTCGAGGGCGATGGCCTTATTCGCCGCCGCCAGGGCCGCGTCGCCAGCCGCCACAATGTCGTCGATGAACCCGAGTGCGACCATGCGCGCATACACATAGCCCGTGCCGGAATGCGCTGCCGAAAAGCTGGGGTCCCGAGTGGCCGCCTCTCCGAACAATCTCAATGCCTCGTGAAAGTCGTTTTCGGTGCCCTGCGAGATATGCCACATGCCCTGCTGGTAGAGGTCCCATGCATCAAGGCTGTCGGGTGGCCTCCGACGCGCACGGTCCTGCTCCGCACGGCTGAGCTCGGGTCCCAGTGCACCAACGACGGTCTCGGTAATCTCGTCCTGGACGGCGAAAATGTCTTCCAAGTCACGGTCGTATCTTTCTGCCCACACGTGATTGCCGGTCTCCCCATCGATCAACTGGGCGCTGATGCGCACGCGGTTCCCCGCCTTTCTGACACTGCCTTCAAGCACGTACCGCACCCCCAAATCCTTGGCGACGGCCTGTACGTCCACGGCCTGCCCCTTGTAGGTGAAGGTCGTGTTCCTCGCGATGACGAAGAATTGTCGGATGCGGCTCAGTGCCGTGATGATGTCCTCGGTGATGCCGTCGGAAAAATACGCCTGCTCCGGATCGCCCGACAGGTTGTCGAAGGGAAGGACGGCGATGGACGGTTTGTCGGGAAGCGGTAATGTTTCTGCTGGATCGGCTGAATTCGTTGCGTCCTCCGACCGCGCTCGGGTTCGGTATACCCTTACCTGCTTGGCGATGTTTTTGACCATTTGTTCGCCTAGGTCGTCGAACGATGTCGCCAGTTTTCCCACCGCTTGGTCGTACACCGTGCCCGAGACATAGACCTCGCCCGGCGCGCACAAACCCTCCAGTCGAGAGGCCACGTTCACCCCATCGCCATGGATGTCGTCTTCCTCGACGATCACTTCGCCGAGATTGACGCCGATGCGGAACTCCATGCGGCGGTCGTCGGGCCCGTCGGCGTTGCGTTCGGCCATGCCTTTCTGGATTTCGACGGCGCATTCAACGGCATCGACGACGCTCGCGAACTCGACCAGCAGAGCATCGCCCGTGGTCTTGACGATGCGGCCGCGACGGCTCGCGATGGTCGGCTCGATCAGTTCATTGAGATGAGCGTTGAACCGGGCACGCGTCCCCGCCTCGTCCTCGGCCATCAGCCGGCTGTAACCGACGACATCGGCAGCCAGGATCGCTGCAAGCCTTCTGTGGACGCGTTCCTCGGCCATTGAAATCGTTCCTTCCATGACGCGCGTCAACGGCGAAATTCTATGTGGGAGTGGGAGGGAAGTCCATTGGCCTCGAATGTCCGTTCAGGGTCAGACTCGCAAGTAGCCCACCGTAACGCCGAGGTCCGCAAAGGTCGGTTCTCGGAGATAGGCGTCAGGGCTCGGTTGGTCCGGTCCTCGATTGAAAGCGGACCTTTGTCAAACCGAGACGTTCCCGTGGATCGCCGTCGCGCCGGTCCCCGTTCCGCTATTCCGCCAGTCCGGCCTTGGCCAGCCCGTCGAGGATACGCTGCCAATCGGCGGGGTTGCTGTACGGAAGGACGCTGCCCTTTTGTTCGAGCGAGAATGCCGGGTTGGCCTCGAGCGCGGCTTGCCATTCGGCGCGGGCGTCCTCGGGGCGGCCGAGATGGCCGTAGCACGAGGCCAGGAGGACGCGCGAAACGTCGGTCCCGGGATTGCGACGGACGCGGCGCCGCAGGATCTCGACCGCCTTTTCATAGTCGCCCGCGACGACATGGGCATGGCCTAGAAAATGAAGATAGAGATCGGGATACTGCGGATCGAGCCGCATCGCGCGCTCGAGGCTCTCGATCGCCTCGGCCGGCCGACCTGCATAGCCCAGGGTATTGCCCAGGATCGCGTAGGCCATGGCGCTGTTGGGATCGAGCACAAGGGTGCGCTTGGCCTCGGTCACCGCGCGGTCCAGGTCCCGGATCCACATGTGGGCCACCGCGAGCGCCAAATGGGCATGGGGGTCGCGGTCGTCCAGCTCGGCCGACCTCTCGGCCAAGCGAATACTGCGCTTTACCGTTTCGCCATCGGCTCCGTTCCACGCATTCACGTAGTCGCCCGACAGCGTCAAGGCCAGCGCGGCGTGGGCGATGCTGCTTTGCGGATCACGCTCGATCGCTTCATCCAGCAGCCGGACCGCCTCGCGGTTTTCGTCCTCCGTGAAGCGGAAGGCGTGTTCGCGAGAGCGCAGAACGAGGTCGTAGGCTTCCAAGTCGGCGGCGCTGCGCGCGCCGGCGCGTTCCGCCTCGTCGGGCGTCAGCTGTATCCTGAGCGCCTCGACGATGTTGCGGGTCACCTCGTCCTGGACCTCGAAGATGTCGTCGAGCTCGCGGTCGTAGCGCTCGGCCCAGAGATGCCCGCCGGTGCCGCCGTCGATCAGCTGCGATGTGACGCGGACCCGTTTGCCCGCCTTGCGCACGCTGCCCTCGACCACGTAGCGGACGCCGAGATCGGCGGCCACCTGCTTGACGTCGACGGCGCGACCCTTGTAGGTGAACGACGAGTTGCGCGCGATGACGAACAGCGCCGAGACCTTCGACAGATCGGTGATGATGTCCTCGGTGATGCCGTCCGAGAAGTACTCCTGCTCGGCATCGCCCGACATGTTGTCGAACGGCAGAACCGCGATCGACGGCTTGTCGGGCAGCGCCAGGGCCGGCGCCGGCGCCGCCTCGCAGATCAGCCGATGGGCGCGAACCGGCTCGGCGATGTTCTTTACCGTCTGCTCGCCCATATCCTCGAAGGCGAGCGCGAGCTTGTTGCGAACCTGCTCATGGACGCCGCCCGAGATGCACAGCCCACCGGGGTCGGCCAGCCCCTCCAGTCGCGCGGCGATGTTGACGCCGTCACCGTGGATGTCGTCGTCCTCGACGATCACGTCGCCAAGATTGATGCCGATTCTGAACTCGAGTTTCCGGTCGTCCGCGACCTCGCCATTGCGCGCCGCCATTTCCGTCTGGATGACGACGGCGCACTCGACGGCATCGACGACGCTGGCGAACTCGACAAGCAGCCCGTCGCCCGTCGTCTTGACGATGCGCCCGCCGCGCGTCCCTACGGCGGGCTCGATCACCTCACCGAGGTGAGCCCTGAAACGGGTTCGCGTTCCCGTTTCGTCGACCCCCATGAGCCTCGAATAGCCGACCACGTCGGCGGCGAGGATCGCTGAAAGCCTCCGCTGAATCCGTTCCGACATCGCGGCGAGAATTCCCCTGAAGCACGCCAGAGGGAGAGTCTACGTGGCGACCTCGGCGCTGTCCATCGGCCGGATGGCGAGTGCCTCCGGGCGGGACGCGCGGCAGCTACCGACGCGTGCCGGCGGCCCCGACAGTGACCGGGATCCGGCTCCGTTCCGGGTCGGTCGATTGTTCGGCATCGTCGCGCGACGCCGAAGAGTCGTCCGCGCCGGGCGTCGTTGGCGGTGCCGGCGGATCGATGTCGAACGGATTCGGCAGCCCGGCCGGAGCCTTGGAGGCCGGCTCGGCGACCACCGAAGCCGGTGGCGAAACAGGTGGAGAAACCGGCTCGCTCGCCGCCTCCGGTTCGCTCTTCGTCGCGGGCTCGGTCTTCGTCACCGGTTCGCTCTTCGGTGCGGGCTCGGTCTTTGCCGCGGGCTGGGTCTTCGCCGTCGGCTCGGCCTTCGCCGCCTTTTCCTCGATCGGCTGGTGACGGATATCGCCGGCGAGACGACCGCCGGTAGCAATGTCGAGCTCGCCGTAGGTTATCTCGCCGCTCACCTGGCCGGAGGTGCGGATCGACAACCGGCCGCGGACCCGGATCCGGCCCTCCACGCGGCCGGCGATCTCCGCGGTCTCGGTCTCGATCTCGCCGTCGTAGAAGCCCGATTCGTTGACATGCAGGGTGCGGCATTTCGCGTCGGCGATGACCTTGCCCTCGACGACCAGGGTCTCGCATTCGCCGATCTCACCCTTGAACGAGATGTCACGGCCGATCAGCAGCCGGTTCGGCTCCTCGGTCGTGGCGCGGCGCTGCTCGAGGCCGATGGCGATCCCGGATTCGGCGGCGTAGCGCCTGACCGTCTCGAACTGCTGGCGGATGGTCTCGCCGTCGGGCGGCGGGGTCTGGCGCCGCTTCGGCGTCAATGCCGGCGGCACCCTCGATTTGAGCCCTTCCAGGCCGGTCGCTTCCAGCTTGGTACCGACGGGACCGCCGTTTTCGTCGGTCCTCGGATCATCAACGTCCACCGGGGCGTCGTGTCCCGGCTGTTCCGGTTGCGCACGTTTCAACTTGAACATGGCGCCGCTCCTTACCACTCCGTCCTCGCACCCGGCGGTGATCTCCGCACGGATGGCGATGTTACCAAGGTGGTGGGATCCGACCGGTTAACGACGCGAGAAATATTTCTCGCGCGATCGGCCCTAACCCTTCGTTAACATCGTTTCGTGGCGCGACGACCGAACGAATCCGGCGCCGGCCGCGCCGCTCACCCGGGCAACGATCCCGCCATCTTGGGCTCCGCCACGGGTGTCTCCGGCTCGGCGACGGCTGCATCGCGCCACGGCGCGTCCAGTTCCGGCGCGCCGAACGCATAGCCTTGCAGGAAGTCGACGCCCTCGGCCCGCAACAGCTCGGCCTCCTCGGGTGTCTCGATACATTCGGCCACCGTCTCGAGATTGAAGGTCTTGGCCAGGTCGATCAGCGTGCGCACGAACACCAAATTGTCGGGGTTGTCGCCGATATGACGCACGAACGCGCCGTCGATCTTGATCATGTTGACGGCGAGCTGCTTGAGATGACGGAACGAGGTGTAGCCCGCGCCGAAGTCGTCGAGCGCCACTTGGCAGCCGAGATCGCGCAGCGTCGAGACGAAATGGCTGCACGCGTCGACGTCCTCGAGCCCAGCGGTTTCGGTGATCTCGACGATGATGCGCTCGGCGATCTCGGGCTTGCCGCGCAACTGCACCACCGCCGTCCTGAGCCACGAGCGGTCCGCCGTCGTCAGGCCAGATACGTTGAGCGCGAGCTTGGCTTCGGGATAGCGGGTCACCTCGTCGATCGCGAGATCGAGCACCAGCCGGTCGACCGGCCGGATCATGCCGAGATCCTCGACCACCGGCATGAACTTTGCGGCGGGCACCACCTCGCCGTCGGGCTCGATCATGCGCAACAGGCACTCGTACCAGATCGGCTCGCCGGTCTGACTGTCGACGATCGGCTGAAAGGCGAAGCGCAGCCGGTTCTCGCGCATCGCGCGCTGGACCCGTTCGGCGATGACCATGTCGTCGCGATGACCGTTACGTTGCGCTTCGGAGGAACTGTATATCGCGAAACAGTCGCGACCCGATAGCTTGGCGTCGCGCAGCGCGATATCGGCCTTGGTCATGGCGTCGACCGCGGTCTTGACCGATGCCGGGAACGACACCGCGCCGATCGAGACGGTGACGTGGACCGGCCCGGACGGGGTCTCCACAACCGTGTTCCTGGCGGTTTCCAGGATCTTCTCCGCCGCGTGCACGAGCTCGGATTCGGGGCAGTTGGTCAGCACCGCGCCAAACCGGTCGCCGCCGACCCGGCCGATGACGTCGCTGGAACGCAGGCAACGGTCGAGACGCTCGCTGACCGACAGCAGGATGCTGTCGGCGATCTCGTGGCCGAACGCCTGATTGACCAGCGTCATCTTGTCGACGCCGATCACCAGGTAGGCGCCCTCGACCCGATAGCGCTGGCTGTAGTAGAGGGCGTAATCGAGCGCCTCGCGCAGTCGCGCGCGATTGTAATGGCCGGTCAGCGTGTCGTAATTGACGTGATTGTCGAGCCGGGTGTCGGTGCGCTTGCGGGCGCCCACGGGACGCAGCACGCCGCGCAGTCGAACCACGTCGCCCGCCGGCGACATCTCGGCGACGCCGCGATCATGGAACCACTTGGGCTTGTCGTCGCCGCAACGCAGGCGGACCTCGCATTCGAAGTCGGTGTTGCCCGGCTGCAGGCCCGCGATCGCCTCCAGCCGGTACGGCAGATCCTCGGGATAGACCAGCTCGTTGAACGCGTTGCCGGCGGTCGCCTGGGTGAGGTAGGCGTTGTCATGGCGCGCCGCGGCTTCGTGAAGCCAGACGATCCGATCGCTGTCGAGATCCCATTCGTAGGCGAGATCGCCCGACGCCGTGAGCGCCTCGCGCAACCGCTCGAGATCGGGGTCGGTGATCTTCATCGGAACGCGCCTTGCACTACGGGCCTCGCGACGGCGTGTCGGGCAACTCTATCGGGGTCGAACCGGACCCCGGGCAGTTGTGCAAACTATCGGAAAATGCCTTTCCAAATTCTTAACCGTGAATTCATCCCGCCGCTCAATAACATTAACCAAATAAAAAAAGTCATATTCTCGCATTTTATTAAGGTAAATATAATGTGATTCCGAGATAGTTAGTAATATTTTAGAAAAATTTCGACAACATCAAAATATAAATTGACATTCATGAATTTTTAACTACACTATCAAGGACTGGGTAGTTGTAGTGGGGCGTCACCGTCATGACTGAATTTTCGCCGGTCCAGATCATTCCGCCGACCAACACCGGCCGCTCGCGCGGCACGCAGGCGCGCGCCGTATCGGGTGAGGTCCGCGATCTCGTCGTGGTGAATTCGGGCGATGCCGGGGCGTTCGTCCGCCGCCCGCCGTTCGTCCACTCGGGCACCGCCACGGCCGGCGCGCGATTGACGGTTTCCGCCCCGTTCCTCGCCCAGCACCTCGACCAGGAATGGATCCATCGCGACTCGCCCGCCGATTCGCGCGTCGCGGCCGCCGCCTATGCCCGCGCCACCGTGGCGCCGGCGCCGCGCCACGACCTCGCCCCGCCAGCCTGATACCCAGCCTGATACCCTAATACATAGCGTATTCCCAGACCGTCGCCTTGCCGGTTTCCGGTGCGGGTGATAGTTTCGCCCCGCGCCACGAAACAGAGGGAATCCGGCGATGACGGCGAGCTTCAGGGGTTTGATCGAGGATCTGCGCGGCGCCGATCAGCTGGTCGAGATCTCCAAGCCGGTCGACATCCGCCACATCGCGGCCCTGGTCGACCAATCCGACAAGGCGCTGCTGTTTACCAATGTCGAGGGTTACGACATGCCGGTGGTGTCCGGCGTGATCGACAGCCGCGAGCGGCTGTCGATTGCCATGGACTGCCCGTTCGGCGACATCGAGGCCAGGGTGCGCGCCGGGCTCGACCGGCCGATCGATCCGGTGACGGTCAACGCCGGCCCGGTCCGTGACGAGCTCTGGGAGGACGACGAGGTCGACCTGTTCCGGCTGCCGATCCCACTGTTCTCGGTGCTCGACGGCGGGCCGATGATCACCGCCGGCGTCACGCTGTCGGCCGATCCCGACGGCGAGATCGACGGCCTCAACGCCGGCGTCTACCGCTACCTGATTAAGGAGCGCAACCTCACCGGCATCGACATCGTCACCCCCAACAACCTCCGCCGCTACGCCGAGAAGGCGACGGCGCGGGGCGAGGCGCTGCCGATCTCGATCAATATCGGCACCCACCCGTCCGAGATCATCGCCGCCACCTACAAGGCGCCGCTCGGCACCAGCGAGGTCGCCATCGCCGGCGGCATGCGGGGCGAGGGACTGCCGCTGACGCCGTGCCGCACGATTCCCATCCCGTGCATCGCCGACGCCGAGATCGTGCTCGAGGCCGAGATCCTGCCGACCGGCTGGACCCGGCCCGAGGGCCGGTTCGGCGAGTTCACCCGGCTGATGGGCGGGCTGCACTGGAACCCGCATGTCCGCATCAAGGCAATCTCCATGCGCAAGGATGCGGTGTACTACGCGCTCCACATGCCGTGGGAGAACATCTGGCCGTCGGGGCCGATCTACGAGGCCGCGGTGCGCCGCGTGCTGTTCGAGGCCGGCGTCCAGACCACGGCGGTCAACATCACGCCGGGCGGCTGTTGCCACTGGCACGCGGTGATCGCCATCAAGCCGCACCCAGGCGACGGCAAGAACGCCATCACGGCGGCGCTCTCGGTCGCCGACATGAAGCACGTCACCGTGGTCGAGGACGACATCGACGTGTTCGATCCCGTCGATGTCGAGTGGGCGGTCGCCACCCGGGTCCAGGCCGACCGCGACGTGCTCATCGTCTCGAACGCGCGCTCGAAACCGTTGGACCCGAGCCTCCGCATCGAGCCCGGCAAGATCCCGACCACGGCCAAGATGGGGATCGACGCCACCATCTCGGACGACGTCCCGCGCGAGCGCTTCCACCGCATCGCCTACGCCTATGCCGACGAGGTCAGGCTCGACGACTATCTCGGCCCGGCGAACGGGGAGGCGCGAGCGGTCGCGCCGGAGGCCGACATCTCGGACCTCGCCGCGCGCATCCGCAGCCTCATCGACAGCGACTCGCTCTACTTCGCCGAGCTCGCCGAGCGTTTCGCGGCCGCGGGTTTTCAGGCCGTCGCCCGCGCGCTCGGAGAGCTGCACGCCGCAGGGGTCCTGTGGCAGGACGCCGAGGGCCGTTACTGCCTTGCCGGATCCGAGTTCGCCGCCAAGCCGCCCGAGCGCTGAACCCGAACGGTGGCCCGGTGGGATGACTGACATGTCCGAAGACAGGGTCGCCCTGGTGGTCGGCGCCGGCGATGCGACCGGTGGCGCGGTGGCACGCCGCTTCGCGCGCGAGGGTTACATCGCCTGCGTCGTCCGGCGCAACGCCGACAAGCTGCGCCCGCTGGTCGAGCGGATCGAGAACGACGGCGGCAGGGTCCGCGCCTTCGCCGCCGACGCCCGCAAGGAGGACGAGGTCGCTTCCCTGGTCGCCGACGTCGAGGGCACCGTCGGCCCGATCGAGGTCGCGGTGTTCAACATCGGCGCCAACGTGCCGTCGAGCATCCTCGACGAAACGGCGCGCAAGTACTTCAAGATCTGGGAGCTCGCCTGCTTCGCCGGCTTCCTGACCGGGCGCGAGGTGGCACGGCGCATGATGCCGCGCGGCCGCGGCACCATCATCTTCACCGGCGCGACGGGAAGCCTGCGCGGCAGCGCCCGGTTCGCCGCCTTCGCCGGTGCCAAGCATGCGCTCCGCGCGCTCGCGCAGAGCATGGCGCGCGAGCTGGCGCCCGAGGGAATTCACGTCGCCCACGCGGTCATCGACGGCGCCATCGATACCGAGTTCATCCGCAGCAACTTCCCGGACCGCTACGCCCTGAAGGAGCGCGACGGCATCGTAAACCCCGACCACATCGCCGACGCCTACTGGTATCTGCACACCCAGCCGCGTGATGCGTGGACGTTCGAGCTCGACCTCAGGCCGTGGATCGAGCCCTGGTAAGCGTCCGATATCATGGCGCCACGCCCGAGAGCGCGATAACCTCGCGTGACGAACGCGACACCGACTTCGGGAGGACTGAGATGGATGCACCGCAAGACGGCGCGCAAATGTCGGCGGAGACGCGGGTCGAGCTCGAAACCCTGGTGAAGGGCTCGCGCATCCTGGAGATGCACGGCCACGGCGATCGCATCTGGGGACACGTGGCGATGCGCGATCCCGACGGTCGCGGCTTCTGGCTCAAGCGTCACGCGATCTCGCTCGGCGAGGTGTTCGACGCCGACGACTTCCAGCTCACCACCTTCGAGGGCGATCTGGTGCATGGAAAAGGGCGGCGCCACAGCGAATGGCCGATCCACGGCGAGATCTTCCTCGCCCGCCCCGACATCCAGTTCACCGCCCATACACACCCGTTCCATGCCTCGATCTTCTCGTCGATCCCCGAGGCGTTGCGCCAGGTCCGGGGTGGCACGGCGGTCGTCGCGGCGCGCTACGAGGGCAGCTCGGAGCTGGTGGTGACGCGCGAGCGCGGCAAGGAACTGGCCGAGGCGCTCGGACGGTGCGATTCGGTGTTCATGCGCAACCACGGCGTCGTGTTCTGCGGTGTGAGCGTGATCGACATGGTCAAGCGGGGCATCGAACTGGAAGAGACCTGCCGCCAGACCCTGGCGGCCAACGGCTCGGGCTTCGCGTGGAGCTGGCCGGACGATTCGGAGATGGCGCGCAAGGGCGCCGATTACGACACGCGGAACCGCGGCGACGCGCTGTGGGAGCACTATTGCCGGCTGCTGGAACGGGCCGAGACGAGCGCCGACTTCCGGCTGTCGAGGGCGCCGGTGTAGCGCCGGGGTTAGGCGGACGTACCGGTCAGCCCGGTGCTGCCGTAGAGCCATTCCAGCCGGTTGTAGTAATCCTCGGTCGTCATCGAGCGCATGATGTCGTTGCGCACCGCCGCGTGGACGCCGGCCGGGTGGTAGATGTGCTCGCCGATGGCGCGGGCGCCGATCTGGACCCGCCCGGTGCGCACCACCCGGTGGTCGCGATAGTCGACCAGCGCCGCCTCGACGTCGCCGCCGTGGAGCTCCATCATGTGCGACAGGCAGACCGCGTCCTCCATGGCCATGCATGCGCCCTGGGCGTAGTACTGCATCATCGGATGGGCGGCATCGCCGAGCAGCGCGACCCGGCCATCGACCCAGTTGTCGACCGGCTCGCGGTCGCACAGCACCCAAAGCCGCCAGTCGGTGCCGTGCTCGATGATCTTGCGGGCGCGCTCGGAAACGTGGGTGAAGCCCTTGCGCACTTCCTCGATCGGCACCGGCTGGCCGGTCACCGGCTCGGGCGCGTCATTGTGATAGGTGACGACGAGGTTGAACACCTTCCAGCCCGATAGCGGGTAGTGGACGATGTGGCATTTCGGGCCGGCCCAGAGCGTCGCCGCGTTCCAGCGCAAATCCTCCGGCATCGCCTCGGTGGGAATGACCGACCGGTAGGTCGAGTGGCCCGACACCAGCGGCTCGCCGTCACCGATCAGGCTTTGGCGGATGTTCGAGCGCAGCCCGTCGGCACCGATCAGGGCGCTGCCGGTGACGCGCTCGCCCGTGGCCATCAACGCCGTCACCGTGGCGCCGTCCTGGTCGTAGCCCACGACCTCGCTGTTGACCCTGAGATCGATCCGGTCGCTCGCTTCGCACGCCTTTAAGAGAACACCGTGCAGGTCGGCGCGATGAACGACGGCGTAGGGATTACCGAACCGTTTTCTGAATGGCTCGTCGAGCGGAATGTGGATGATCTCCTCGCCCGACATGGCATCCATCAGCCGCAGCATGTCGATGTAGACCGCCTGTTCGCGCGCCTCGTCGCCGACGCCGAAATAGTCAAATGCGTGGAACGCGTTGGGCCCGATCTGAATGCCGGCGCCGATCTCGCCGAGCTTGGGCGCCTTCTCCAGCACCACCACGTCGAAGCCCTTGCGCCCCACCCCGAGCGCCGCCGAAAGCCCGCCAATGCCGCCGCCGGCGATCAGAATTGGGTGTGGTGTCATGACTCGCGCCCCATAGGTTCAACTCCTCTGCACTAGGGGAAGTATGTCGGTTCAATCAGATTGTATATCGGACCGGTGGCCGGGACCGGCCGGCGCGGCGCTATATCACAATGGTCGGCCCTGGACCAGACGCGGCAGCTCGCCGACCTGGCCCATGGCGTGGCGCATGAATACGCGCTTGAGCGCCGGGACCCTGTCGACCACGGCGAGGCCGGCGTCGCGCGCCAGGCGCACCGGCGCGATCTCGTTGGAGAACAGCCGGTTGAGACCGTCGGTGACCG
>PVBE012567380.1_pt1 | contig 24618 bp, 18 predicted proteins | sample 1631181 | NCBI WGS metagenome assembly PVBE01 (sample SAMN08397723, study PRJNA350692) | Marine metagenome, whole genome shotgun sequencing project. | isolation source: water | place: Pacific Ocean | collected 2012-04 | reverse complement strand
TTTTCCAAAATTTTTCTATTTCTTCACTAAATCCAAACGCACGATTATCAGCCAATCTACTAATATACATAATTCCCATCAAATGATCATATTCATGTTGGACAATTCGAGCGTGAAGAAGTTCGGCTGCACGCTGATGACGCTTCGCAATCGCTGATTCCACATCAGATAGCACGTCCCGATGCGGTGTGGTCCGGGTTGTAGGCCTGGGGCATGTCGTCGTGTCGCTGACCACCGTGATGGTGCACGTGTCCGACCACAAGGTCTGTGATTCCCGCCGGAAGCAGCAGGAACATTCCGCCGAACCAGCACAGCAGTTTGAGTGCGCCTACGAGCGACGGGAAGCCGTCGATCAGCGTTCCGGCCAGGCAAAGCATCAGCACGACGAACCCCACCGCCAGCGCCCAGAACGCCATTTCCGCCAGTTTTCTAGCCTTCAGGAACTTCGTTGACGGACCGTTTATTACGCAAATGATCGCCGAAACGCTCATGCATGCGATCAGGGCGGTAAGCGCTATCGCCTGGCCGCGGACGGCGGACTGTTTCAGCAGTTTGATCGGAACCATCAGGAATATGTGCCCTTGCTCCGCCGGCAGGGCCGGGGTGACAAGGAAGACGAACCAGCACGCCGCCCCGGCGATTGAGAAACAGTACGCTGAAAGGCTGTCGGGTCGGTAGCTTCGGCTTCTAACCCCGGCCAGCATCGCCACCGGCGCAGCGAACATGCCCATAAAGCCGAGCAGTAGTACAAGTGAGCTGTGTCCCTGCAGCCCTCCGGCCGCGGGTATCATCGCCCGAACTATATGGTAATCGGTTAGTAGGATTGCGATCGGAGTCATCGCCATGAAGACAATAACGATTCCTCGCACTGGATGCTTAGAGGCCGTCTGCAGCACCAGCAGGCCGACGCCGGCCACGCCGGGTATCAGGCACAACACCTTAAGGGACATCGGCGCTGAGTCCTGGGTCAATATCGTTATGTTCGCCAACTCCACAGAACGTGTTCTCAGGGCGCCTTCGATTTTAATAACGGACATCAGGAATCCGATCAGGAGGATAACGCCCAGCAGTATCAGGTTGGCTCGCTGCCTGCCGGCGAGTTTGGCCCGGGCGTGCTCTTCGGGGCTGATGTGGTGGCGGCGGCGGGGGCTGGGTTTTTCCGAAGGGCGGGAAGGCGGATCTCCCGGTCGGCGGACATCAATGGGGCGAGGCGCATTGTTTGCGATCGGGACCTGAAGCAGATGCCCGCATCCCGGGCACTTGGCGGTCTTACCGCCCTTGTCGCCGGGGACTCTGAAGCCCTTTCCGCAGTTGTTGCACGAAAAAGAGATCATTGTCTTCCCTTCAGTCTATATCCAATCTACGGCGCAGATGGGTTCATGTCAAATATCAGGAGCCGATGACTGTTCGATGCAGATCGGTCGGATCGATATCTCATGCGGGTTTGAATTGCGCCTCGAGATCTTTCAAGGCCCGGCGGTTGGCGATCTTGGAAACCGCTCCCATTCGATCGACCAGCAGGCGTCCGTCGAGATGATCGAGTTCGTGCTGGATTATCCGGGAATGCAGGTCTTGGCAGGTTTCGTGGAAAATGTCGCCCTGGAGGTCCATCGCCTCGACAACCACCGTGGCGCTTCGTTTGAGTTTTGCGTAGACCAGTGGGAAACTCAGGCATCCCTCCTCTTCCTCGGTCGTTCCGGACGCTTCTATTATTCTTGGATTGATATAGACTTGCAGGTCTTCGGGGCTGAACGACGGAGAAGCGGCGAACAGGCGAACGGTTACTCCGACCTGCGGGGCGGCCAGGCCGACTCCGCGGCTTTCGAGCATCAGTCGCCACATGCCCTCGACCAGCCGGATCAGGGGCTCGTCGATTGTCTCGATCGGCGTGCAGATCTCCCTGAGGCGTGGGTCGGGGTACTTTACTATTTGCAGCGCCTCGGGGTTGGCGGCTTGTATCTTGTCTGATGAGTCCATCACTCCATCATATTCTCACTGACATGGCATAATCAAGCCTTCTACCTCCGGAGTTGATAGAGTATAATTAGCACTAATTGCAGATAAGCCCCGGATCGCCGGGGCGTGATGCGGAGACCAGACGCAATATGGACGAGCAGCAGGACGCAGTAATACGTTGCCAGGAGCTGTTGGATCACCAGTTTTCGGACCCCGATATTCTGGCCAGGGCTCTTACGCATTCGTCGGTGGCTCACAACCGCCAGGACAGCAACGAACGAATGGAGTTCCTCGGGGACGCGGTTCTGGCGCTGGTTGTATGTCACGAACTGTACGATCACGCCGACGAACTTACCGAAGGCGAAATGACCAAGGTCAAGTCATCGGTTGTTTCACGCAACACTTGTGCGATTATGGCCGAGGAGATCGGTCTTTGCGATCAGCTTTTTCTCGGTAAGGGCATGTCGAGGCGAGCGGCGTTGCCGATGTCTGTGGCGGCGGCGGTCTTTGAATCGATCATTGGCGCGATCTATCTCGACGGCGGGATCGACCCGGCCAGAGAGTTTATCCTGACGCACATCAGCGGGCATATTGCCGAAGCATTGGCCAACGAGCACCAGGAGAACTACAAATCGATGCTCCAGCAGCACGCACAGCGTTGCCTGGGGCTCACGCCCAATTACAATTTGCTGGACGAGAAAGGTCCCGATCACAGCAAGTGCTTCGAGGTCGAGGTGGCGATGGACGGAAAGCACTTCACCAGCGCCTGGGGCATGACCAAGAAGCAGGCCGAGCAGGGCGCCGCCAAACGGGCTCTGGCTGAGTTGGGGCTGCTGAGCGATGAGGATATGGCTGAATTCGACGAGGAGTAATCACTTAGCACAGTACGGTAGTTCCGGACATAAGGCTCACAGATTCGTCCAGGCGGGCCCGACGCAGGCAATTATCCGTAAATTTCGGTCTGGAGCCATTTTTTCTGGCCAAAACCCTTGTTGTTTGTCGATAGGGCATCTACAATTACTCACGTAAACCGGCGCCGTTTTAATCCAGGGCAAGCATGCTGAAATCTCGAACAGCTCGGACGTTGACAGTTCTTTTTGTCGCAATGACAGTTGGCGCGTTGTCGCTGATGATGTTGGAGACTGCGCCGGTGGATGAGGCGCACGCGACTATGACGGCCATTTCCAGCTTACCGGTTTCCGACGACAAGATCGTTTTTCATACGTACGTTCCGGTGAATCGCGAGAAATGGCGAAATGTTGTGGTAAGAAAGGCCCCGTCGGCCGACCACAGCGTCGCCAAGTCCTGCCACTTCATCGTCTCGGACGAGACCCAGGCGGTCACAACCACAGAACTCTGGAAGAATCAGGCCGACGGATACCACACGTTCGCTCCGGGCGACGACTGGAACTCAGACAGCATCGGAGTGTGCTTCGTGGGCGAGCTGGACGACCATGCTCTCGGCGCCCGGAAGTTCAGTGAGCTGATGCTGCTGGTCCGGACGCTCCAGCACCATTTCGCAGTTAGCCCGGACCGGGTGTACTTCCACAGCGAACTGGACGATCGCACGATCCGGCCCAGCGGACCGTTTGTTCGGGCATTTTCGGATCGTTTGATCCAATAACACCCCGGCGAGTTCTAACCGCGAAAGCAGCCCAATTCCGCCTTCTATCCGCGCAGATTCCCTTTTTACACCGTCTGCCCCGGCCGGGAAAGCACTGGAAACAGACTCAAACTCCATTTTCACAGATCTGAGGCTAACCTGAAACAGTTGTGGAGGGGTTGTAGGCATAAATGTTGATAAAGCAATGTTTGCGGCGTTGGATACAGTATGTTTCGTGTGTCAGCTCGCAGTTGGGAATGGCGGGAATTGGTAAATTAGGTAGAATATCGCAGAATTCATCCTCATGTTTCTGGGCTGATTTGCCGAATATATGGTTGTCGGCACTGAGTAACCATTATGACGGCCAACTCGTCACATTGATATTAGGAGCGTTGAGTATGAAAGTTCTCGTTTTCGATCCGGACTGGCGTTTCGCCCAGCAGGCCAGGGACTATCTTGAAACCCACGCACACCTCGTTGTGCATCACACCAGCAGCGAACGGGCCGTGGCGAAGGTTGAACAGTGGCGCCCGGATTTGGTCATAGTCGCCGCCGAGCTCTGCGAGGACGGTTTGCTTGGAGAACTTCATGGCGCCAGCGAACGCCCAGCCGTGCTGCTGACCGGATGGATGGAGCGATACGACCGCATTTGGCGTATGTGGCAGGAGGGCGGAGACGAACTCCTGATGAAGCCGATGTTCAACATAGACGATCTGCACGAGGGAATTATAGTAGCCCTCGAGAACGCCAGCACCGGCGCCCGCACTCGTCCGGTGGCTGTGTCGGCGTAAGTAAAATTAATCGAGCGGCGGCATGCTGTTTGTCGCTGTTTTCAGGCCCGCGCGATGCTCAGGCGCGGGCCTGTTTTTATATGCGGGGATTGCGTTGCTCCGGTCCATTGGGTAGTCTGGCGCCATGATAGGACGATCAGTAGGTTTTGGATTTTCGACCGCGCGTGACGCCGTAGCGCGGGTCCTGGTCAAGCTCGGCGTGACACCCAACGCCCTTACGCTGGCTGGCGGCGTGTTTACCGGCGGCGCCGGTGTGTTTTATGCGCTTGGGGCTGGTCGCGATTATGCGTTCCTGGTATGGGCGGCGGTCATGCTGATACTGGCCTTGGCGTGCGATATGCTCGACGGAGCCGTCGCCCGGATCGGCGGTAAGTCCACTGTGTTCGGAGGTTTCCTCGACAGCACGCTGGACCGGTTCAGCGATTTTGCGGTATTTGCGGGCATTGCGATAGGGTACGCATCGCTGGCGCCGGCGAACATTACGTTCGTGCTGCTGGCGATGCTCTCGTTTTTCAACTCGTTCATGATCTCCTACACAAAGGCCAGGGCCGAGGACATCATAGAATCCTGCCCGGTCGGGTATTGGCAGCGTGGTGAGCGGTCTGCGGCGGTACTGATAGCTACATTCGCCAACAACCTTCCCGCACTGCTGATCCAGCAGGCGATCCTGCCGATGTTCACCGTGCTGCGACGGATGCTCTACACCAAGGCGATAACCGAAGGCCGCCAAGTCGAAACCGATCCGCGCAAGGGCGGACTGTGGTTGAAGCTGCACCTGTGGTACTGGCGTAGAATGTCGCTTCCGTACGATTTCGTCACCGGCGTTAACATCGCCTGGCTGATCTTCGCCCCTATCCCCACGATGGATATGTTGGGCGACTTGATCCGCCAGGCATGACGTGTCGATCAGTTTGGCAGTTGTTTTCCGGGGGTTGGCTGCAGAAAAATAACACACTTTTTGGGTTGGGGCGTTGCGAATCGTAGTCTTCATGCAGACGGCTTTATAGAGCCGGTTTGGAGACAATATCATGCTTCGTTACCTTACGATTATCACGGTAGTTACACTTGCCTCCCTGGGCGCCACGGTGTCCGCGGAGGTTGTCAACTTTCAACCTGGCCAGTTTGCGGTCCTAGCCGGTAAGAAACTTGAAACCGGTTCCAGCGTCAGCGTTTACGGCAATGTAGGATTGCTGTCTTCGGATATGGATTTCGGTTCCGGCGTTAAGATCTACGGCGATATTCACGCGAACGATGACGTCAAGATCGGCTCGGATTCCGTCGTCGGGAGCATTTACGCCAGTGACAAGATCACGCTCGGCAAGCGATCGACCGCCGGTCAACTGCACGGCAAAGACGTGACGATCGACGACGACTCGGCGTCCGGCGCCATATTCGCCTCCCACAACGTCAAGATCGAAGACCGCGCCGCGGTCAGCGGTTCGATCAACGCTGACCATGACGTCGAACTCAAGAAGAACTCGATCATAAGCGGCGACGTGACGTACGGGAAAAATATCAAGAAGGGCAAATCCGTCTCCGTGGCGGGGATCGTCGCCAAGGGTTCTTCCGTCGCGCCGACGGCGCCGAATACTATTCTGAGCGTACCGGGCGACTGGTTGGCTTCGCCTTATGCAACGCCTGCGTTTGCTTACGGCGGTTCGAACGTCTCTGTCTCCGCCGCTGACGATGTGACGCTGGCGGCCGGTACTTATCGCGATCTGTCGGCCGGACGGGGCGCCAGGCTTACCCTGACCGCCGGGGTCTACAACTTCGCAGACATCTCGCTGGGCCAGTCGGTCCGCATAACCGCCGACACCACTGCCGGCGACGTGGTGATCAACAGCGCAGATGACTTCAATATCGGCAGTGACGGCATTGTCGCCCGACTTGGGAACGGTGATATCATCGTGTCAAGCGGCGACGATCTCAATATCGGCCGCAACGCCAATATCATAGGCCAGTACCGCGCCTACGACGATCTGAGCACCGGCAACTTCGCCACGGTCGGCGGGACCTTGCGAGCCGCGGAGGATCTCTGACTGGGCAGCGGAACTGTGGTCTACTCAAGCGGATCCAGCGCCGTACCCGAGCCTGGAACGCTCATTCTTCTTTCAGCAGGCGGAGGCGTAGTAGCCTTCCGACGCCGACGCAGGAATCGCCCCACAGCCGCGTAGCGAAACCCGCTATTCAGCCAGTTCGGCGAAGAGCGTAAAGGCGGTGGCTCCGGTCACGCGGGCCGAAATGTACCGCCCGGCCAGGTTCTCGGGGCCCTGGAAAACAGTGATGTGGTCGCCGCTTGTCCGTCCGAGCATCTGGACGTGATCCCGATCGTCGCTGACGTTCATCGGTTTGTCCGACAGGGGGCTGGGGCCCTCGACCAGCAACTCCACTTGGCTTCCCACGAAGCTCTCGAAGTGCTTTAGCGACACTTCGGCCTGAACCGCCAACAGCTCCCTGTTCCTCCGCCTCTTTACCTCGAACGGAACGTTGTCTAGAAGCGTTTTGGCGCCTACGGTTCCTTCGCGAGTGGAGTACTTGAAGATGAAGCTGTTCTTGAAGCGTGACCGTCTTATCAGGTCCGCCGACTTTTCGTGGTCGGCCTCTTCTTCGCCGGGGAATCCGACTATGAAGTCGCCGACTATAGTCACGTCGGGCATTATCGCGTAGGCCCGGTCGATGAAGTCGTCGTACTGGGCTCGCGTGTATTTGCGGTTCATAGCCCGCAGGATCCGGTCCGATCCGCTCTGGGGCGGGCAGTGGATGTAGCGGCAGATGTTGGGCAGGTCCCGCATGGCCTGGAGGATGTCGTCGCCGAAGTCGGTGGGGTAGCTGGTGACGAACCGCAGTCGCTTCACGCCCGCTATGTGCGAAAGACGTTCGAGCAGATCGCTGAATCGCGTTGAGGTGTCGCCGGCGGAATAGCGGTAGCTGTTTACGGTCTGTCCGAGCAGGGTTATTTCACTTCGTCCGGCCTCGGCGAGCTGCTTCACTTCCTGGTATATCGCATCGGGGCTTCGGCTTACTTCGGGCCCGCGTACGAACGGAACAATGCAGTACGTGCAGAACTTGTCGCATCCCCGCATTACGCGAACGTACGCCTGGGCCGGCGAGCCGACTTCGGTGTTGCGGTCATGGTCGAGCGAGTCTATCGACGAGTCGGCCTCCTGCTCGGCTGTCCGGTCCTTACGCTGCGGATCGCACGAGACGGTCTGCTCGCCTTTGGCGGCGCGTGTAATCATCTCGCCGAGATCGTGCAGTTTTCCCGGCCCGCAGATGATATCCACAAACGGATACCGCTTCAGCAGGTCGGCTCCACGTCGTTGGGCCATGCATCCCAGCACGCCGATTATCCGCTGCTGCTCGCTCAGGGCCTCGCGACCGAGGCGGGAGTAGACCTTGTTCTCGGCCTGCTGGCGCACCGAGCAGGTGTTTATCAGGAACACGTCGGCGGTCTCGAGTTCGTCGACGATCTCGTATCCGGCGCCGAGCAACTGCCCGGTCACCAGTTCGCTGTCCAGACGGTTCATCTGGCAGCCAAGGGTTTCAATGTATATTCTCATGGTCTTTTCGGTGTCCGACAAACCGCACATCATACCATCAATCCGCCCGAGATGCGATGCGGGGGTTCGGCTGGCGGCGATTGCCTGAAGTGTACAGATCGCAACAGTTTCCTGGTGTGGGGTGTTGACTCGGTTTTCGGGACCGTTCTGTCTGTTTGCCTACCAGTCGCCTAGTTTGGACAGGGGGGAGAATTTGATTTCTCCCGGCCGCATGCCTGCGTCGGTCATTCGCCGTTGGTATGTTGCAAACGCTTGGGGCGAGTTTTGTGCGATTGTCGCGAGCGTCACCGGTTGGAGTTGGCCCAGGTAGCGGCAGTTTCTGTAGTGGTAGTTCTCGCAGAGCAGTTCCTCCAACCGTTGGGCCAAATTCCCGTCGGCGGGGCGGTCGGCGGGCAGGTGGAGCACGTATCCGGCCTTGGCGCCTTCCAGCTCGGCGGGCGCAAGCATTGCGAAGCCGTCGGGCAGGAGTCCATCGTCCCGTAGTGTCCGGAGGCATCGGCCGACGAAGACCGCACTTAGCTTCTCGCCGCGCAAGTCGCTTACCAGCATGTGCTTGCCGACGAATCGGAGCGTCGGTAGCGTGTGGTGACGCCCGGTGACTACGACCTCGTCGCCCAGATCGTATCGCCACAGTCCGCCTGCGGTGCTTACTATCACGCGATACGTCCGCCCGACGTCAAGAGCCCACGGAAGAACAACCTGATCGCTTTGGACGTCGATGAACTCGAACACGTGCGATCGGGCGGCCAGCACGGGATCGTCCAACCCCGCCAGTTTCAGCGATACGACGGCTTCAGTCGCCATCAATCCCTTCGGCTGGATCTCGACATTGGGAAACATTTCTCCCAGCAGTTTCGCCGGCGCCGCACTCGGTCCGTCGCACCAGCAGCTTATCACCTTCAGGTCCGGCCAGATCGCCTGGAAGTCGCCGCCTTCAATCGCGTCCCGCACCTTGTCGACCCGTTTCGGACGGGCCAGCTGGCCCAACCTGACCAGAATCGCGTGGCGGTCGTCGGTCAGACTTTCGAGCACAGTTGTGAAATATGTCGGGCTCCAGATGCTCACCAGCCGCAGATCGCCGGCAGACAGCAGGGCGGCGGCATGTGCGAGCCTGAACGCTTCGGCGCTCTGGCGGCGTGCGCCGCACGCCGCATCGATAAAGACCCGACCATAGGCCCACCGGCCCACCGGACCGAGATATTCGCTGTCGCTGCCGAAACCGACCGGAATTACCCCCAGCCGGTCGGGACCCGGCGCCGGCGGGGAGATCGAGCAGTAGGCCCGCCCGTCTTTCAGCTCCGGCCGCATGCTGTAGGCGCTGTGAACCCACGGGCCGACGGCCTGTTGAAACTGACTTCGCAACCCTTTGGTGTACGGTATGAATTTAGTGGCCGCCGACGAACCGCTGGACGGGGCGAATCGCTCGACCGGCTCGGAGGTCAGAACCTTCGGGGCGCCGGAGGCTATCTTGTCGATCCAGCCGCCCAGGTCGTCGTACTTGCATATCGGGACCGCCTGGCGGAATTCCTCAAAGCTGCATATCTTCGAAAACTCGTGGGTTTGTCCAAACTGGCTTTTGGCATTGGCGACCAGCATCCGCTCCAGCAACTCCCGCTGCGTTCGCTCCAGGCACAACGCGTCGTGGGCGAACCGCCTTGCCTGGCGGCGCATCGGGAGGAGCATCGCCCGGTATGTAAGGTTGGTCACTATGCTCATGTCGCTGTCGGCTCGGTTTTCAGTCGCCGGGCAAGTGAGCCGCGCAGATTGTCTGCCGCCAGCCGTGCGATACAGACCAGCTCGTCGCCCTGTCGCCAGCCGGGGTTCTGCTCGAGGAAGAATTTTACGTGCTGGTTGCCGCGTTCCTTTTCGCCCGGTTCCGCCACTCCCCCGCGAAGCCGCTGTCCATGGGCGCAAGGTGCGACGCATCGCCGGGCGTCATAGTTCGGGCCTGCATAATCTCGTCCCAGTGCGTCCAGGAGTTCAGATATATCTTCGGGTATGGGCCGATCGCAGCGCGGGTAAAACTCCTTGAACCAGATCGACAGGAAGCGATAGGTCAGATGCCCTTTGCTCGTGAGCATCCAGTAGAGCGGTCTCTTACACGTTTGGGCAAGCGACATCGCGTGCTGCAGCCAGAGCGTGGACCAGATCGGGTTGCCCCGGTCGCTTTCGGCGATGATCGTATCGCCGCTGAAGAGCACCTCTGCCTGGAGTCCGGCGCCGAACGTCTGGGTGAAGCATCGCCCGGTGGTGAAGCCTCGCGCCTGGCCGTCGACGATTCCGATCATTACGAACTGCTTGGCGTCGAGATCGCGATTGAATTCGTCCCAGTCCACACCGTGATAGTTCAGCGCCATCAGCTCGTACATCTGGCGGCGGGTCCGTTCGCCCAGATCGCCGGGAGGAGCTATCGACATGTTCACGTCGTTATGGTTGGTTGGCATGGTAGTAGTCCTTGTTCGTTAGTCCGCCAGGCCGAGCCGGAGGCCCTGCTTGCGGAACACCTCTTTGCGGAACAGCGGGTTGTAGGTCCAGTAACCGACCATGTTGTACAGCGAGCGAAGGTGTGTCCTGCGGTCGAAGAATCGCCTGAAAATCGATCCCGGCGAGTTGAACTTCCCGCGCATTTTGAACGATATCTCGGTCAGTTCGTCCGGCGACATATTGGCCGGTCGGAATGCGGCGTGGTTGAACCGGTAGTCAGGATGCAGCCACCACCTGCCGCCGTAGAGCAGTCGCCCCGCCCGGGCCAGACGGTCGTAGAACGCCGTGGAAGGGTAGGGCGTCAGCAGATTAAAAGCCGCGAATGTGAACTTGTGATCTAGTGCGAAGTCCAGCAGTTCGCCCAGCGATTCGCGCGTGTCGTGATCGTATCCCACAGTGAACGCCGCCCAGGTCATGAGCCCGTGGTCCTTCAGACAGTTTATCGCCCGCTCGTAGCGATCGAAGTCGTGGGTGTTGACCGTCTTGCCGACCTCACCCAGGGACTGCGGTGTGATCGACTCGAACCCGATAACGTTGCCCAGGCATCCGCTGTCGGCCATCAGGGCCATCAGTTCGGGGTCTCGGGTCATGTCGATCGAGCCCTGGCTCATCCAGCGGATGCGCAGTGGAATAAGCGCCTTGAACAGTTCCTTGGCCCGCTCGGGCGTGGCGACGATATTGTCATCCACGAAGAAGATCAGTTTTCGCCGCTGGGCCTCGATCTCTCGCACGACGTCGGCCACGGGCCTGGTGTAGTGTTGGCGATTGAAATACGAGCTGATTGCACAGTAATTACAGGCGAAGCGGCAGCCCCTGCCGAACTGGCTCAGCGTCACCGGAAGGTAGCCTTTGTTGCGGTACAGGTCGCGGCGGGGGGTAGCGTCGCCTTGCGGGCGGGCTTGGCATTGACCGCGGTATAGCGGTTTGAGTTGTCCGTTGCGTGCGTCATCGAGCAGTTGGCCCCAGATCGACTCGGCGTCGCTGGTGACGATCGCGTCAGCATGGCGCGAGGCCTCTTCGGGCAGAAGTGTGGGGTGCATCCCGCCGAGTACAACGGCCCGGCCGCGACGGCGGAACTCGGCGCTGATCTCGTAGGCCCGCCTTGCCGAGAAGGTTTCGACGGTGATCGCCACAAGGTCAAACTGTTCTTCGTACGGCATGGCTTCGCAGCGATCGTCAGCGAGCTTCACTTCGACGTCCGGACCGGCCAGGGCGCCGAGCAGACCGAGCATCAGCGGCTCCATTCGGCCCTGGTCGACATAGAGCGAGTGCTCACGCCGGCCAATATTGGGTTTAACAAGCAGCAGTTTCATGCATACTCCCCAGGCGCCTGCCTTGCTTGCGGTATATTTCTCGCCTGTTGACGATGTTGGCCAGGAGGAACATTCCGGCGTTCGACAGCGAAGCGAAGTTGGCCCTGGCGCTCCACGCCCGGCGGAGAATGCTGCTGTACGAGTTGAACTGTCTCCTGGCGTCCCAGCACGCCTGCTCCAGATCGTCGGATGACATCGTCCCGGGTTCGAACACCACCTTGCCGTAGCGGTAGTTCGGGTCCAGCCACCACGCGTCGTTGAACAGTCGGCCCTGGCGGCGGAGTCTTTCGTACAGCGCGGTGCCCGGCATGGGTGTCAGCGGGTTGAAGTTGGCGAGCATCAATCTGGCCTCCATCGCGAAGTCCAGGCACTTCCGCACGTCGTCGGGCGTGTCGCTGTCGTACCCGCAGACGAACGTGCCGTAGACCATTATCCCGTTGTCGCCGAATCGCTTGACCGCGTCGAGGTAGTCGCCGTAGTCGCCGTTCCAGGTCTTTCGCATCTGCTTCAGACTCGCTGGGTTTAACGACTCGAACCCCACCGTCACCACGCGACATCCGCTGCGGGCCATCCGCGCCAGCAGGTCGGTATCGGCTGACAGGTCAACGCTGGCCTGGCACATCCACTCTATGTCAAGCCGCTCCAGGCGATCGAGCAGTTCGCCAAGCCGGGCTGAGCTTGCAAACAGGTTGTCGTCGGCGAAGCAAACTCTTCGCCGGTCGAGCGTTTCGAGTTCCCGGCCGACCGCTTCGATAGGTCTGAGTTCCACACCCCTGGGGTGGAATGCGTGTATCGAGCAGAAGTCGCAGGCGAATCGGCATCCGCGGGCGGTCTCGACCATAGACAGCGGTCCGTATCGCTTGCCGGCGAATATGCTCCGGTCAACTTCCACATGCTCTATCCCGCCGCGATCGCCGGTGTAGCGTTGCTGGAGGCGGCCCCGTTCGACGTCGCGGAGGAGTTGCGGCCAGACCGTCTCGGCCGGGCCGATCACTACGCTGTCGGCGTGTTCCAGGACCTCGTCGCTGCAGAGCGTGGCGTGGAAACCGCCCATGACGATCTTCACGCCCAACGCGCGATAGATTCCGGCGATCTCGTAGGCCCTGCGTGCGGTGAACGTCTGCACGCTGATGGCCACCAGGTCCACCGCCTGGGGCGCGGGCAGGGGCTCGATGCGATTGTCGACAAATTCGATCTGGTGTTCATCGCCCGTAAGCGCCGCGAGCACCGCAAAGGCCAACGGCTCCATAGCGTCACGCGAGCGTCCTTGCGTCATGCCGGGATTGATGAACAGGATTCTCATTTTCGTTCCGTCTGGTGTCTGGGGTTCAGCGTGCAAGGGGTCATAGCGACCCGCCTTCGACGTAGATGTTCTTCGTCGGGATAGAGTCGCTTGGGTTGTCGGCAAGCGCCACGCTGTAGAGCGTTGAGCCCTGTCGCAGTCCGCGCATGGGTTTGTAGACCTGCTGCAGCGGACTGTCTTCCGGGGCTATCAGGGCGATTGTGGTGTTGCGGTCGGGCAGGTCGCCCAGGAGCGTTTTCAGCGCGGCCTCGAACGCTCGAATGTCAGTGAAGGCCTGGAGTGCGGCGTATCTGAAGTCCAGAACGGAGCCCGCCGGCGGCAGGCCCGGCAGGCCCGCCATTCGCAGACCCGCACTGACCAGCGGTTTGGTGCGCCTCAGCAGCCCGTGGTAGCGGTCGATCCGGATCTGTCGCAGGCGGCGCTGGTCCCACAGTCCGCAGCAGGCGACGATCTTGCCGTCGAGGCGGGCGATTATTATGTCCTTCGGCTCCAGACCGTCCAGCAGTCCGCCGGGCGCAAAATCGCTTCGCTGATACGCCGGAGCCATCTGGACGCCGCTCATGCAGGACTCCCAGAACTCCAGCAGTTCATCGATCCGATCCGGACTGCAACGTCGCAACTCGAGCCCGCTGTCGGGATAGTCGCGAAGCTTGCGTCCCTGAGACCGCCCGGTCAGCAGGGTCGCCACCGGTGCGATCGGCGAGTACTGCGGGATTCCGCGTCTGGCGCCGGTCAGGGCCCGCAACGCCTTTTCGTTGTCGTCGAAGATCGCGGTCATGCACAGGTTCGGGGCGTCCGGGCCTACATAGTCGCGGAACTGGCGATATCCAAACGCCGTGAGCCCGATCGAGCGGTACTCCGGGTCGATCCGAAGCAGCGTGAGGTATCCGACCGGCTCGATCCGGGAGTTGATCCAGACCGGCTTTTCGGTCAGTACGCCCATTCCGATCAACCGATTGAGCCTGGCCCGATCTCGGAGCGTCCAGATGCGATGGTTTCGCCCGATAACCGACATCGCCGCCAGCAGCGACGGTTCGGCCAGCGAGGTCTTTTCGATCGCACCGGTCATGCTGCATTCGCTCATGAGTTCGCGCAGTTCGGCGTCTAATTCGGCGGTGTGTTCGTCGGGCATCGGCTTGAAACGGTCTCGATCGCGCCGGATGCTTTTACCCGGGCGGTCGACCAGACCGATGGGCCATCCGAACCGGTCCTGCTCGCGGCGCATCATCAGGTTCATCGACCAGAAGACGGCTTTGTTGGCTATGCGATTGGCCAGCAGCGGAACGTGTTTCGATCGGCGGCGTATGTTGGCCAGGCTGTAGAATTCCTTCCTGGCCGCGGCGCACGCGCGCTGGACCGATCTTGGCGTGCCGCTGCGGGGTTGGTAAGCCACCATTCCGAAGCGGTACTCTTCATCCATCCACCAACTGTCGGACAGCAGCCTTCCGGCCTGCTCCAGTTCGCTGTAAAGTACGGTGCCGGGGAAGGGGACTATGTGGTTGAATGCCGCCAGGCACAGTCCGTTTTCGACGGCGAACTCGAGTTCACGCCGGCGTCTGGCGGGGTTGTCGCCGTCGTATCCGAACAGGAACGTTCCGTATACGCCCATCTGTCGGCTGGTGAATCCGCGCACCGCCTCGGCGTAGTCGGACTTGCGGTTAATACGTTTGTTCATGGCGTCTATGGCGCCCGCGTCGGTCGATTCGAACCCGATCAGCACGCCGGCGCATCCGGAAGCGGCCATCGCGTCGAGCATTTCGACGTCGGCACCGGCGGTTACGGGAATCTGCGTTATCCAGCGGATACCCAGCGGCGTTATCGCCTCCAGCAGCGCCATTGTCCCGTCGCGGTCGCCTGCGAAGTTGTCGTCTACGAAGAACACCGTTCGGGCTCCGAACTGTTTGATATCTTCGACGACCTCCGCAGGGTCTCGCCGCTGGAATCGCGACTTGTAGAATGCCGATATCGAGCAGAATTTGCAGGCCCCGGGACATCCGCGGGACGTTTCGACCATGTCTAGTTTCCCGTAGTCCTTTCCATCGAACAGTGCGTGGTTGGGGCTGACCCATGAACGGTCGGCCTCGGCGGGAGATTCGTAGATTCGCTGGAGCCTATCGGCCTGTGCGTCGGCCAGCAGTTTGGCCCAGACGCCCTCGGCCCGTCCGACACATACGGCGTCGGCGTGCTGGAGCGTCTGGTCGGTGCAGAGCGTTGGGTGATACCCGCCCATAACGACCTTCCGTCCCCGTTTGCGGAACTCATCGGCGATTTGGAACGCCCGGCGGGCCGAGTAGGTCTCCACGGAAATCGCCACCAGGTCGGCGTGCTGGTCGTAGCCGATCTCCTCCATGCGATCGTCAACGAGCGCCTGTTCCCAGTCCTCCGGCGTCAAGGCCGACAGCACGCCAAGGGCCAGCGGCTTCATCCGCCACGATTTTATGTAGCCCCGGTCGCCCCTGAACCGTCCGATCGCCGGGCATATGAAGATTACTTTCGGCACGTTATGTCCTCCCCGCACGCGCCGCACGGCGCGCTGAATCGTTTCTCGTTGTATAACCGGCGGACGAACCGCTTGTACGTCAGATTGCCGACCAGATTGATGATCCCGCGCGGCTTGAGGCCGGGCATGCGGCGTATTATGTGCGGTATGCGGAATGTCATCCGGTAGGCTCGGCGGAATCCGTCGTACAGCTCCCGGGGAGTCATCTGTGCGGGTTTGTAGACCACGTGCATCGTGTCGTAATCGGACCAGTCGCGCGAGATGATTCGGTTCTCGGACTCCATGCGTTCGAAAAGACGCGTGCCTGGATACGGCGTGAAGATCGAGTATCGCGGGATGTCGACCTTCAGTTCGGCCACTCTCTGGACGGTCCGATCGAAGATGTCCGGCCCGTCGCTGTCGAACCCGAAGATAAAGCAGCCCTGCACCGTTATTCCGCGACTCTGCAGGGCGGCGATCTGGCGGCGGTACTGCTGCTGGCGGTTGAAACCCTTGCCGATCCCGCGCAACGCCTCGCCGGACAGCGATTCAAAGCCGATCAGCAGGAACCTGCACCCGCTGCGGGCCATCCGGTCGACCAGATCGTCGTCGTCGGCGACGTCGGCGACGTCGGCGGTCGCCAGGCCGCCCCATTTTCGCTTGAGCGGAGTTATGGCGTCCATAAGCTCGCGGGCGTACTGGCGGTCGTCGAACAGGCTTACGTCATTGAACGCCAGCAGGGATCCGGGCAGGGCCTTTATGCTCTCGACCACTCGTCCGATCGGACGCTTGTGGTAGCCTTTCCAGATCGTGGGCACTGAGCAAAACTCGCACGCGTGGCGACATCCGCGAGTCGCCATAACGGTGTTGGCCACGTTGTATCGCCAGCGCCGCAGCAGATCGCTGCGGGGCGGGGGAGTAAGATCGATGCACGCGGCCTGGTCGTGATCGCTGTAGAGTTTCCGCATCTTCCCGGCCGCGAAGTCTCTAAGCAACTCCGGCCAGGTCCTCTCGGCAACGCCGGCGACAACCGCATCTGCGTGACTCGTCGCTTCGTCGGGCATTATCGTGGCGTGAACCCCGCCGATGACGACCGTCGCGCCGCGCTTTCGGAAGTGGTCGGCCCAGGCGTATCCGCGATTGGCGGTCCCGGTCATTATGCTGATCCCGATCAGGTCGAACTGATCGCCGGCGGGAACTTTCGAGACGGTCTCGTCGACCAGAGTAATGTCGATGTCCAAATCCGTCGGCGCCAGCGCGGCCAGCGTAGTGAGCGTAAGCGGCGCCTCGCGCATCGATCGTACAAAAGAGCCCACGCGAAGAACGTGCATGTGCGAGTCGGGCATGATCAGCAGGATCTTCATCACTGTGTATCCTTCCCGTCGTCGCGTGCGAACGCCAGGATCATCTCCATGCACGCTCGGGCCACAGCCCGGCTGCTGCAGATAGGTTGAGTCTGCGAGAAGCCCCATCGATGGTGCATCACCGGTTGGAGTATCGCCCCGAGCACCATCGCCGACAGCGTCGCGGTGTCGCAGTGGGGGATTGTGCCGGCGGCGATCTCCGCTTCGAGCACCTCGCTCAATAGTACGTACGGATTTTCGTTGGGGTATCGCTGCTGAGGGAAGCTGCGGGGGATCAACAGTATGAACGTGAACTCGTCGCTATGGGTGCGATAGAACTCGTAGATGCTTTCGATCATTCCGTCCAGGCGATCGCCGAACGGGACTTTCTCGTCAAAGATCGCGGGCTTTAGATCGGTTATGAATTCTTCGAGCATGAGACAGTACAGGTCCCAGGCCATCTCGTCCTTGCTCGACCAGTGTCGGTAGAGCGTGCCTTCGGCCACCGAGGCGGCCTGGGCGATATCGCGTGTTGTGGTCCGCGGGACTCCCTTTGTGGCGAACAGTCCGACCGCCGCCTTGACTATCAACGCCTTCTTCTTTGCAGGTCTGGCCATTTCAGCTCCCAGTGGCAATATTATAAAAGTGAGTGAGTGCTCACTTATTATTGGCCTGCTATTGCCATCCGGGCAACACAAAACTGAATTGCCGGCGATATTTATTGATGCCAAGGGGGTTGTGTGGTGCGGTACTGTTTTGTGATAAGTGAGTTATGTAATAAAAACGGCCGGGGCCTTTTGTAGAAAAGCCCCAGCCGCTGCTGTTTGGACAATGCCCTTTTGGTGGTCTACTTCTTCTTTTTGCGGTCTATGTGTTCGGCTTTCATGATCTTGGCCATGTCGGCGACGATGTCGGGATGCTCGCCCGCCACGTTCTTCTTCTCCGACAGGTCCTTCGTTATGTCGTACAGTTGGATCGGTCCGTCGGGTTTACGGAAGGTGTTCAGGCGGATGCCTTTCCACTTGCCTTTGAGGACCGCTTTCTTGCCGCCGCCTTCGTAGAACTCCCAGAACAGGTGCGCGTGCTTCTTCTGGACGCCTTTGCCCGTGAGTGTCGGCGCCATTGAGACCCCGTCGGTTTTGGGGCATTTGGCGCCGGCGAGTTCTGCGAATGTCGGCATCATGTCCTGGAACGCCGATACGTGATCGCTGCTTTGCCCGGGCTTGATCACGCCGGGCCAGTTGGCGATTGTGGGCACTCGCACGCCGCCTTCGTACAGATCGCGTTTCATTCCCCGCAGTTGGCCGTTGGAGTCGAAGTATTCCATCTTGTGGCCGCCTTCCTGATGCGGGCCGTTGTCGCTGGTGAACATAACCAGCGTGTTCTTGTCGATACCCGCTGATTTCAGCTTGTCGCGGATCTCTTTGACGTATCCGTCGATGTAGCTGATCATCGCGGCGAAGCCTTTTTCCGAATCCGGCCAGTCTTCCTTGGCGTATTTTCCGTGAGAGGGGACTTCCATGCCGTTTCGCCCGCCTTCGTTGTTGGCGTGCGGGATGTTCAGTGCGTAGTACAGGAAGAACGGCTTGGCGTCGGCTTTGTTCTTGTTGATGAACTCGATGACTTCCTTCTGGCATAGGTGAGGTACGAAGTCGACTTTCTTTTCGGCCACTCCGTGCCCTTCGATCCTTCCGCCTTTCTTCTTCCATCTTTCCTGGAGCACGTTTCGCAGCGGGACCTTCTTTCCGTTGCGGACGATGAAGTCGGGGTAGCAGTTGTGCGCGTGGTTCATGCAGACATAACCGTAGAAGTAATCGAACCCGTGCTTGTTGGGATCGTCCAGCCCGGGCCGGCCGACTCCCCATTTGCCGATGCACGCTGTGGCATATCCGGCGTCTTTCAGGACATCGGCTACTGTAACGTCATCATCACTGAGTTTGACCCAGCCGTTGGATCGGACCGTGCAGTGCCCGGTATGCAGGCCCGTCATCAGCACGCATCGCGACGGGGCGCAGACCGTTGAGCCGGAGTAGTGGTTCGTGAAGCGAATTCCGGTCGCAGCCATTTCGTCGAGGTGGGGGGTCTTGAGCTTCTTTTGTCCGAAACAGGCCAGGTCGCCGTATCCCATGTCGTCTACGAGCACGTAGATGATGTTCGGTTTTGTCGTCGCTGCGGCTGATTTCGCCGATTGCGGCAGGATCATGGCCGCCGCACCGGCCGCGGCGTATTTAAGGAAGCTTCGTCTCTGCATGGCGTCTTCTCCAGTTCTGGTAAAAAGTTCGGCCTCAATAGTACAAGAACGCACGGCGCCGTGCGAGATTTCCGGCATGTGGGATCTGACCCCACACAAAAAAAACCGCGGGCCTTTCCGTTTATGGAAAGGCCCGGGCCTTGGACCTCGCCCCTCCGGCGAGGCGACCAGGAATAGGTACGGGTCGGCTATTCGAAATTGGCTGCTAAGGGTATGAACGGGAGGCGGTGGGGGGCGTCTACACATCAAGGCGGTAATTACTGAATTTGTCAGCAGATTCGTCCGCGGGGGTGAATTGTTTCCCACAGTTTCGATAATTGATGTAGAATCGTTGTAAGAGTTCGCGTTCCATATTCTGTAGTGAAAACAAATGCCCGATGGGAATCAACCCGACGCGTTGCACGATCAACTGCGCCGCTGCGACAGCGCTGCGCTGGCCGATGCTTTTGCGCAGCATCGCCAGCGACTCTGGCGGATCGTCAACTTTCGCATGGACCGGCGAATGTCCGGGCGGGTCGATCCCGACGACGTGCTCCAGGAGGCGTACCTCGCTGCGTCAAAACGGCTGGAGCACTACGGCAAGGACGGGTTCAGTTCACCCTTTTTGTGGCTGAGGCTAATTGTGCAGCAAACACTGATAGATGTTCATAGACGCCACCTGACGACCCAGGGCCGCGACGCCGGGCGCGAGTCGCCGATCTTCGGCCGCCATCCACAGGCCACGTCGGCTTCGCTGGCGATATGCCTCGTCGGCGGATGGACCAGTCCGTCGCAGGCGGCCGTCCGCGTGGAGCTTGTCGACCAGGTCCAGGCCGCCATCGGCACAATGAGCACTACCGATCAGGAGATCCTGGCGCTGCGTCATTTCGAGGAGCTTACCAACTCAGAAGCCGCAGAAGCACTCGAGATCGAGCCCAAAGCCGCATCAATCAGATACGTGCGGGCGATACTGAGGCTCAAGGAAGTGTTGTCGGGATTTTCCGGGTTCCTGGAGGGCGGCGCCAATGGCTGAGCCAACTGTAGATCGCGATCCGCTGGAGATTCTGGCCGACGAGTTCGTCTCCAGTCAGAGGCGCGGCGAATCGCCGTCGATGGACGACTATATCGCCATGTACCCCGATCTGGCCGATCAGATCCGCGAACTATTTCCCACGATCGAGGCGATGGAGCGTCTGAAGGCTCGCAGCGAGCGTTCGGCCGACGGTCTGGCGTCGCTGGGCCCGAACAAACTCGAGCGGCTTGGCGAGTTCAAGATCATACGAGAAGTCGGACGCGGCGGGATGGGCATTGTCTTCGAGGCGATGCAGGAATCGCTCGGCCGCTCGGTCGCACTGAAGGTCCTTCCGCGTCAGGCCCTGCTCGAGCAGCGGCACCTGGCGAGATTCAATCGCGAGGCCAAGATTGCATCACGCCTGCACCATACCAATATCGTCCAGGTCTACGGAGTAGGGCAGGACGACGGATTCCACTACTACGTAATGCAGTACGTTCGCGGCGTCGGGCTGGACAAGGTTTTCAATCGTCTGCAGGACCATGATGACGCTCCGTGCGATGAACTGCTGGGCTCGATTGTCTCTCGCGCCGGCCAGCCGGGCTCGGATGCGTACTGGCGGTTCGTGGCCGACACCGGCAACCAGGCCGCCTCGGCAATCGCCTACGCACACGATCAGGGCACGCTGCACCGGGACGTAAAGCCGTCGAACCTCCTGCTGGACGACGAGGGGATCGTGTGGGTCACTGATTTCGGGCTGGCCCGCGCGACGCACACGCCGAAGATCACCCAGGACGGCGACCTGACCGGTACGCTGAGATACCTGGCTCCGGAGCGGCTCGACGGAAAGAGCGACGAACGCGGCGACATCTACGGTCTGGGCCTGACGCTCTACGAACTGGCCACGCGTCATGCGGCGTACGAGGAGTCCGATCGATCGAGTCTTATCGCACGAATATCGAAACAGGCTCCGGCTCGCCCCAGATCGATCGATCCGTCGATCCCACGCGACCTGGAAACGATAATTCTCAAGGCGATCTCGCCGGACCCCAGGCATCGCTATCAAACCGCCGCCGACATGGGGCGCGACCTGGAGCTTTTCCTGGACGATCGTCCCGTGCTGGCCCGTCGAATCGGGCCGCTCGAACGCCTCTGGCGATGGGGTCGGCGTAACAAGGCTGTGGCGTCGTTGACGGTATCCACGCTCGTGTTGGCGCTCGTAGTAGCGATTGTCGCCACTATGGGGTATGTCCGCACCAGCGGCGCCCTGGCTCGCGAGGCCCTCCAGCGGCAGCGCGCCGAAGCGGTGTCAGCTGTGGCCAGCGATGCGCTGGACAGGGTCTTTTCCCGGCTCGGACCGGGGCGCGTAGTGCAGTCCAGCCTGAGTATCGGCTCGGACGGGGGCAGCGTACGGATTGTCGGCCAGCCGGCGGTGTCGAAGGCCACCGAGGCCCTTCTGGAGGAGATGCTTCCGTTCTACGACAGGCTCGCCGAGCAGATGGATTCCAACGCCGAACTCCAAAGCCGCGCCGCGGCCGCCAGGCGACGCATCGGCGACATCCGCCAGCGGCTGGGTCGATACGAACAGGCCGCCGTCGCATACATGAAGGCTATCGACATGTACGCAGCAATGGACGGCTCGGGGTCAGCCGATCGGACCAGCCCGGTCACAATCGCCCGGATATACAACGAACTAGGCAAGACCCGCAAGCTGGCGGGTAAAGTCGACCAGGCGGTCAAATCACACCGCGACGCGTTAGGGCTCCTGATCGATGCGCCGAAAACCGCGCCGGCGGAAGCTCGTTTCGAACTGGCCAGGACTTACTTCTTCCTGGGGCAGCGAACCCCTCCCCATCCCGGCGACAAACGAAAAAAGATGCGGCCTGGCGGCGACGGACCGCGGCGGCGACCCAGAGACGACGGACCTCCCGGCGGCGATAGACCCGGCCTCAGGGACCGTCCCGGACGCGGCCGCCCGCCTCGGCGGCGTCCCCGTGACGATCGACCGCATCCCGACGATCGGCCCGACGACCACCGGCCTGATGACCGGCGCGACGATCGGCCCAATGATCGGCCGGACGGCCCGCCCGACGATCGGCCCGGAAACATATTCCAGGGCGGACCTGATGGTGAGATGAAAGATGATACCGATCGCCGGGAGCGAAACAGCAGCCTGGCCAAGGCGGTTTCGCTGCTCACGGACCTCCGTAGCCAGCAGCCGAAAAACCCGGCCTATCGACATCTGCTGGCGTTGTGCTATCGCGAGATCGTTCCCGACAACGAGCGGGACGCCGCGCCGGAAATCGACAAGTCCATAGAACTGCTTGAAGGTCTCGTTCGCGACTTCCCTAAAATGCCGGACTACAGCTTCGACCTTTGCGAGACTTACGCCGCGGTCGAGACCCTCGGGCGCGATCGGTCCCCTAATGCGGGCCGAACGATAATTCAGCGTCTCGACAAGGCGCTGGATATCGCCGAGCGGCTGGTCGACGACTATCCCGACATGCCGGAATACCTGGCGTGCGAGGCGAGGATCAATCACAGGTTCGCAGAAACCCACACACGGCAGGATCGATTGCGTCTAGCCGGAGAGCACGCACAGGTAGCGGTGAAACTGCAGGCCGAACTGGTCAAGGATTTTCCCGGGACCGTGACTTATCGGATATGGCTGGCGGCGTATCGAAACGCCCAGGCCCGGACCCTGCTGGCCGACGACAAATTGACCGAGGCAAAGAGCGTCGTGCTGGCCAACATCGCCGACACCAAGAGCCTCCTGGAAGCCCGCCCGGAGATGTGGTATCTGCACGGGCTGCTGATGGATGCGCACCACAACCTCTCGTCGGTCCTGCGCCGCGACGGGAAGGATTCCGAGGCCGACAAGATCAAGGATCTGGTGGAAGCCCATAAAGTCAAACTTGACGAAGGTCGATACCGACAGGGGTTCGAAGACAAACCCTAGAATCCCCATTTCCGAAACTGCTTTTGTGTCGCGCCGATAAACGCTAAACTTATCGGCGAGCATATAGATGGATATCCAGCACAGGAGCAGTTCTATGAATCGTCGTGAGTTTCTCAGCAAGACCGCACTGGGCGCAGCGTTCCTGGTCGCAGGGGTGAGACGCGGTGGGGCGGCCGACAAGTCGGCGGGGCGTCCGAACATTCTCTTCTGCATATCCGACGATCAGTCCTGGAAGCACACTTCGATCGGCGGCGATCCGGTGGTAAAGACGCCGCACTTTGACCGGGTCGCACGCGAGGGAGTTCTTTTCGCCAACTCGTTCACCGGTTGCCCGTCGTGCGCTCCGTCGCGAGCGTCGATTCTCACGGGCCAGAACTTCTGGCGCCTCGAAGAGGGCGGCCTGCTGTTTGGGCGCCTGAACAAGAAATTTCCGATCTACACGCAACTGCTGGCCGATGCTGGATACATTGTCGGCGCCACAGGCAAAGGCTACACGCCGGCGAACCATAATCTGCCCGGCGTGTGGAAGGGACCCTGCGGCAAGCGCTGGGGCAAGAAGCTCAAGGGCAAGACGCCGCGAGGAGTGGCTAATATAGATTATGCCGGCGCGTTCGCCGACTTCATGAAGGCTCGCGATCCGAAAAAACCGTTCTGCTTCTGGTACGGCGGGTTCGAACCGCACCGCAGCTACGGTTACAAGAACGGCGCGAAGTCCGGCATGGACATCAGCAAAGCGAAAGTCCCGCCGTTCCTGCCGGATTCGGAGGAAGTGCGAAACGACGTATGCGACTACCTTTTCGAGGTCCAGTGGTTCGACTCGCACCTTGGCCGGATGATCAAGACGCTGGAGGATGCCGGCCAGCTCGACAACACGATTATCGTCGTCACCAGCGACAACGGAATGCCGTTCCCACGCGCCAAGGCCACCGCCTACAACTACGGCGTGCACATGCCTCTGGCGATACGCTGGGGCAAAGGTGTAGCCAAGCCCGGTCGCAAGGTAGACGACTTTGTGAACCATATCGATTTCGCCCCGACGTTCCTGGCCGCCGCCGGAGTCAAGGCCCCGGACCAGATGACCGGACGCAGCCTGATGAACATTTTCAAGTCGACTAAATCCGGTCTGGTCGATCCCCAACGGGGTATGACGGTAACCGGCCTGGAGCGCCACGTATGGGCTCGCCCCGAGGGCCTGCCGTATCCGCGACGAGTTATCCATACCGAAAAATTCGTCTACATTCATAATTACGAGCCGGACCGATGGCCCATGGGCGGGCCGGATTTCAAGGCCTCCCACCAGGGCGTGTTCGGCGATATTGATGCCGGACCGTCCAAGAGCTTCATGATGTCCAACAAGGACAAGTTCAAGGACCTGTTCGACAAGTCGTTCGGTAAACTACCCGAAGAGGAGCTTTACGCCATCGATTCAGACCCCGCCCAGATGAAGAATCTGGCGGGCGACCCCAAACACCAGGAGATCAAAAAGGCGCTGCGTAAGAAGATGGACGACTACCTGAAGGCGACCGCCGACCCGCGATCGAACGGAAAATCGCCCTGGGACGACTACCCGTTCTACGCCGGACAC
>PVBE011361656.1_pt1 | contig 24622 bp, 11 predicted proteins | sample 1631181 | NCBI WGS metagenome assembly PVBE01 (sample SAMN08397723, study PRJNA350692) | Marine metagenome, whole genome shotgun sequencing project. | isolation source: water | place: Pacific Ocean | collected 2012-04 | reverse complement strand
GAGGTCTCCTGCGTGGGAGCGAGCCAGCAGAGCAAAGACCAATGCCGCGACACAGACGGCGCGAATGCAAGACAGGCATTCAAGCTTCATCTCTGGGTCTGTCTCCGTCCGGCGCGCGCGGGATTCCTAAGCGAAAGACTGGTCGCCTCGGCGTTGGCCGCACCACCATCTGCTCTTGGCCGCACTTCGCAATTCAAGCTCGGGCAACCTGCACGTTGGGGCGATGCCCCGTGACTGCCACGCGGCGCTCGGGCAGCGGCGGGATGCTGTGGCATCCGAATTCCACGCAACCGCGAGATTGGTACGTACCCACCGATGAGTTGTCTCCAACGCGAGGGGCGGCTGGCACGATTCATGGGCGAGCGTGGCCACGAAAGCGGAACACGCTAAGCACGTCGCGGAGCCCCGGCATAGCCTGCCTCTGCTGCCACCTGGACGGAGTTGCGTCTGCCATCTGCCCCAACCGCAATGGCATGCCCCCCGCGAAGCCGAGGCAAGCCATGGCGGGTTCGCTGCGCGTGTCTTAGCACGCGTGTGCGACAGTGTTGGGCGGCGGGGCTGATGCCGCCCCGACGGACGGCGCCCCGCCTGGACCTCCCAGATCCCCCGCCGTGCCCAGGCGCGCAGCATGATATGGAGGTTCTGAGAGGGACGATATCATGGGGCACGGCGACGCGCCTTCGCATTTCGCCTCGAGAGCCGCGCGCCAACTATCTGCTGCGCAGCATGATCTCGAAACTGTCGCCGACGCCGTAGTCGTGGATCGCGAACCGCCGGCCCTCGGCGGGGGCTCCGAGTGCGGCCTCCAAATGGGCGGCTGACACGGCGTCTTCCAGGTACAGGTCGTAGTCGCTGGAGCCGTTGATCCACTGGGCACCGTCGACACCGCGGAGCCGGTATGAGACCGACCGGTCCGCGTTCTCCACTCGCGCCCCCGCGTGTCGGCGGGCGAAGTCCAGCATCTCGCCGTCCTCTACACGCCCCGTGGCGAAGGGCAGCGGCGCGTCATTCTCGATCACGCCATCCCTGTAGGCCACCGGGATCCCCCGTCCGAGCAGCGATGTCTCCCCCAACCGGAGCAATGTCCGGCCATCGTCCATCGGCTCGCAGGCGACGACGGAGTACATGGAGGATCGACCCTCGCTGAAGATGCGCGCCCAGCCTGTCTGCTCCGCCAGGGGCGGCAGGACTGCGTCGACCGTGACAGTGTTGGCATCGCGGTCCAGGGCGACGATCACCCCGTTCACGGCCCCACCCTCGGTGCCGGGAAGAGAGCCGATCCGGCCGGAGCGAGTGGCCTCGCCCAAGGCGGTTGTGACCTCCACGCCGATCTCGCGCCGGCCCCCGCGGCTGATGCCGTCGGCGGCGGAGGGTGCGTGGATGCTGATGGTATCGACGGCGTCGCCGCGGGTGACGGTGATGGTGAGCGGCCACTCGCCCGAGGCCTCGATGCCCGTGATGCGGGACGCGGCGATGCCCCGGTAGGGCTCCAGGATGCTCAGGAAGCGCGTGACGAGCTGGTCATCAGGCGCCTCGGAGGCGTCCTCGTGCCTGACGAATACAAATGGGAGGTTCCACTCCTCGGGCCGCACGGGAGACCTCCCCCCGCCGAAGATCAGGCCCTTCGGCCCGTCGAGCGGGACGAGATGCAGCCGCGTACCGGCGGGCTCCTCAAGGCCATGGTCCCAATGGAAGGCGGCGGGCTCGTCGAGGGTGGCGCGCTTCACGCCGGTGATGTAGCACAGCCCGTCCTGAACCTCCTGACCCCGGACGTTGACGTACTTCCCGTCGAAGGGGATGTCGGGACCGGCGGCCGTCCCCGCGGGCTGATCGATCCAATCGAGAGCCGGCAACTCCAGTTCGCGGAGGACACCATGCCAGCTCTGGTCGTGTCGCCGGCCGCCCGCAATCACGAACAGGTCGACGAGGTACGAATCACCGGCGCTCTCGTTGACCAGGACGCAGATGCGCTCGTAGCGCCGGACGGGGGGCTGATAGGGCTCGAGTTCGGGGTGGGGCCAGTATGGCTCGTGAGCGGCGGCCACCGCGCTGAAGTGCGGGAGTCCGTCCGTCGAAGGTCCGTCCGCAATGAGCGAGACCCAACCCCTGGGGACGAACGTGGGATGCAACGGCGCGGTGCCGTCCACCGTGACGGTGTTATGCGCGTAGAGGTTGGCATCCCACTGCCAGCGATACTCCCACGAGAATGGGTAACCCAGGTCGGGGAGGTGGGACATCTCGTTCGCGAACAGGAAGAGCGAGAGGTAGTCGTACTGATGGTGTCCGCGGAGGGCGGCATAGTTCAGAACGGCCGCGCGGGCGCGCTGACCTTCGGCGCCGCGAAGGAATGCAAGCCCGGAGTGATCGATGAGACGGGTGCGAGGCTGGATCCGGGCCTCGGGTAATTCCGCCGCCCGGCGAGCGTCATCCTCGACCGAGGGTTCGAAGAGATCACTGGTGGGCATCTTGCGCTCCGGCCCTAGGAGGGCGCGCGCATACCTCGGGTCGCCGTAGCGTCTGAATGCGGCCGCATACTCCTTGGCGACGAGCGTGTACTGCCGAGCGGGGATGAACCCAGGGCGGAGTCTGGCGCCGCCGGCGTCGCCGATCTCGGGAGTGAAGAACCCGATGGCGACAGCGTCCATGAAATAATCGTACATGGCCCGAGCCTTGGGCTCGTCCATGACGCGCGGGAACTCCTCCTCAGTGTAGACCTCCGGGTGCAGAGCGCGGAGGCGGTCCATGATCTCCGCCACGCGGACGTACTCGAACTTAATCTTGTCGTAGCCGGGCCCCTCGTAGCCGCCGCCGTCGCGCGTCAGATAGTTCGACATGACCCAGCCCGTGGGCGCGTAACCCGCGTACCAGGCGAAGCGCATCATGTCATGGCTGTTGGGGTGGTTGTCCGAGTAATCGTCCATGACCAGGGCCATCACTGCGGCGGCCTTCTGATGGTGACCGGGGTTGCCGGCCAGCGCCCCGTCCAGCAAGCCCTGCATGGCTTGGCGGAAGAGGTGGTCCTCGATGAACTCGGCAAGCTCCGTGGCGGTGTCGGCGGGCAAGCCCTTGGCGCGGAGGAATGCTAACAGATCCGGGTCATCGAGCGCCGGGAAGATGGAATCGTAAGCCGTCGCGAGGGGCACGATGGTTCCGCACTCCCAGATGTAGTCGGTGACGGCGCCCGAGCGGCGCCCGTATGGCCCGTCATAACAGAGGTCGGAATGATACTTGGGGCCGGGGAACTGAGCGGCGACGGCCGCCAGGAGGATGGCGCACTTCTGGGCATAGCGCGGGTCGCCGGTCAGGACATACGCCTCCGACAGGCTGCGCGCGGTCGGGATCACCCACTGCAGGTAGCTGCGATGGGTGTAGTACATGACGAACTCGTAGCGCTTACCGTCGATCTCACAGCCCGAGCCATCGTCCGGGTAGTCGCCGCTGGTCAGATCGCCGGCGGCGAAGTCGTTGGAGGGGTACATCTCCCGGCCCACCGGGCAGATGACCTTGTACGGGTGGTTCTCGAAGTCGACGAGCCACGGGTAGTAACCGCTACGGGCCCTGATTTGCGTCCCGTGGGCGGGGCAGGTCGAGGTGGGATCAACGCTCCAGTTCCGCGGAATTGTGATCGGGGGCATCATGGCGAAGAGCTGATCGTCGCTCTTGTTCACCATGCGCCGCGCGCCGATGTAGCGCGTTTCGCCGGAGCCCATGGTGTCCCCGGGGGGCGCGGTCTCCATGATGGCGGCGAGTTCTTTCTTGGCCCACTCGTAGCGCTCGATGTTGGCCTTCGCGGCGGCAATTCGCTCGGGCGAGTGGTACGTCCGACCGGTCTTCGCCATGGCGGGAGTCACCATCCCTGCGATGAGGCAGATCAAGGCAGCTCGGATCATGATTGACACCTGCGTGCTGTGTTGGCTGGGATTGCGCACATGGAGCTGGGCGCCCCCGGCGATCGCTGGACAGCCAGCTACCGAGTGGAACGCTTCACCACCCGGACTCGGGAGTCCTGCGGATGCCACTGAGCGCATCCCATCCGCTCTTGGCATGGGTCTGAATGAGTGCGGGTGGCTTAAGTCGGAGAGGACAGCCCAAATGGGCGCTCGGCCATCGCCTGACCGGTAGGGCGTGTCTCCGAGGATGCGGCAGGATATGGAGATGATGGCGCAAGCGACATCAGATGGCTTGTGAGACCTCACGAGTGTTGGCATCGGGTCGGCCACGTGTTATCCTCCTTAGCGGGAGGCAGCTGGCGCGCGGGCAACGCGGTTGCCCCATGAGCCGCGCGCTGCAACCAGGAGGCCGGCACGATGGGCAAGAAGGCAGCGGGACGCAGCCACAGCCGCAACGCAGACGGACCACGACCCGCGACATGGCTTGTGCCGTTGATGATCGTGGCGTCCCCGTGTTTCCCCGCCCATTCACAGGGAGGTGCCCCGGCGGCAGACCAGCCCCCCGCCAGCCCCCACCTCGTTAACGTGGCCGAGGCGGACGGTGTCATCGTCGATGAGCCGCTGGTTGCGGCGAGCGCCTTCGATGTCGCCATCGCCCGGGAAAACGCCCGACGTATCCACGCCATCATGCACCACCCCGCGCTGCAGGAACACGCCATCATCTTCTTCCCCGCGGGAACCTACTACTTCGATGGCCCCGTCGATGGCGAGTCGGCCACCATCATGACCACGGGGCGTTTCCAGACCTTCATGGGCGTCGATGCCAGCGCAACACGGTTGCTGCAGAAGAGCACGTCCGTGGAGGCGACGATCCGACTGAGCCACGACACGTGTGCCGTGCGGAACCTGTACGTGGGGTCGGCGGACGAGGACGACGCGTTCCACGAAGACTGGGAGGCGGCCCCGCACAATGCGGCGATCCTCCTCGACGCCCCCATACCCGCTGAAGGCCCCATCGCCTGGCAACTCGACCCTCAGATCCTGAATGTCCATGTGAACGGCCACGGCAATGCCATCACGCTGGAGCGCTACAGCCGCCCCTTCCGGAACGCCATCGAGATAAGAGGCCCATGGCTCAACGTCTACGCGCACACCGTGTGGATTAACGACGCGTACACGGCGATCTACGTGGAACAGGGCCCAGTCATGGCCGGGCCGGCGAAGTTCATCGATGTCAACTTCTACCGGACCTACGAACGAAGTCGCTCGAAGATCTGGACGACCTTCTTCAAGAGCGAGCGGCATTTCATGGAGCAGGTCGAGATCATCCACTGCACGTTTATCGGCGCGCAATTCATATCGATGGACGGTCGCGTGCCCGAGGGGAGTACCGTCACGGGAACCCCCGCTTACGATATGGTCATCGACCACAACTACATCAACGTCGTCGCCAATGAGAATACAGAGCAACGATCCGATCCCGACGCCAGGTGGTCGGGTGTCTACCTGAACCTGCCGGCCAAACGCACGCCCGATGGCGCGGTGCATTACACGCGTGACATCCGCTTCACCAACAACTCGTGCTCGGGCCGGTCGCCGGCAAATGGGGCCTTCTTCTACGCGGAAGGCATGTGCCGTGGGATTACTTTCGCAGAGAACGACGTCTCGTGCGCGATTCAGGCCCGCTGTGTCTACATACGACCGGACGGAAGCGGCGTGGGGGCTGACGCCAATGTCGGCATCCACGATGTCGATATCAGCGGAAACTACTTCCGTAACTGGAGCAACCTCGTCACGATCGGCGCCGAGACGCGCGACGGAGATGCTCCCGCTTCCCGGGTCAAGCGCGCTGCCATAACTCGCAACCGAAACACGTTTGAGTCAGCGCTACACCATGCTGGCGGAACAGCTATCGCTGTCCGGAACGCCGAGCAAGTTGTGGTCGACACGAATCTGCTTGCCGAGACCGGCGGCGCGGGGATCGAGGTCAGCGACACCGAGGAAGTGATCGTGACGGGCAACACCTCGCGGGGCCTGGGCAGGGACAAGTCCGGCACGGGAATCTACTTCTCCCGCGTCTCGTCGGGCATCGCTACCGCGAACACCCTCTCGAACTGGGCCTGCGGGATCTCTATCGCCAACTGCCGGGGCATAGTGCTGAGTGACAATGTCTGCCGCGATTCGGGAGTTGGGATAGCGTGCGCCGACTCGCGGAACATCATCGTCACGCGGAATATCTTCGACGGCGTGTCCGACGGTATCCAGCGAAGCAATCTCGCCCACGCAACCGTGAAGAACAACCACGTGACGCTCCGCAGGTAAGCAGGCGCCCTTTACCCATCGGGACTACTCGAGCTTGCCGAAGTCGCCGCACAACAGGTCCATCTTGGCGTCGAGGTAGTAGCGCCAGTTGTCGAAGGAGATGTCCGGCGGCACGGCGTGGTCAAGATGGGGGATGAATCCACCCTCTTCGATGAGTGGCGCCAGTTCGAGGAGGTGTGGGCGGATGGCATCGGGCCCGGCGGCTACCAGGCGTTTGTCGACGCCGCCCATCAGCCGCAGGTCTCGGCCGAACTCTCGACGCCATTCCAGCGGGCTGACCTCGGAGGCCCGCTCGATGGGCCAGAGAACATCGACGCCGGCTTCCATGAACTGGGGGATGAGCACCGTCGGGTCGCCATCGGTGTCGAGCCCAAACCAGCGCGTGCCGTGGCCCTTGAAGAACGCGACCATGCGCTTAAGGTGCGGCAAGATGAACTCGCCGAAGAGTCGCGGGCTGAGCAATGGCCCTGTCTTCATCGACAAGTCTTCGTTGAGCGTGAAGTACTCGATGCCCCCCATCTTCTCAAGCACGGGCCGGCTGGTCTCGATGATGAAGTCGCAGAAGAACTCCATGATCTCGTGGATCAGGTCCGGATAGTCGAAGAAAGCCACCGACAGGGCCTCGGTGCCCATGAACTCTCGGGCCCGCCAATAGAATCCGTTGGCGGCGCAGTTGACGCCGAGAACCAGCGGGCAGTCGCGCTGCTTCCATGCTTCGACACGCGCATCAAGATCGGCGGGGTAGCGTTCGGGGATGGCCGCGATGAGCCGGCGCCTGATGTCGGGCCAGTCCGCGGGTGTCTTCACGGGATGCTCAAGGTGCTGATCCATGCACATGCGTCCGCCACCGGCGCTGCCGGCTTTGAGGGCGCGGGTCACAATCCCATGCCCGTCTCGAGCGATCTCGTATTCGTCGGTCTCCTCGAGAACTTCGTGCTCGAATGGGGGGATGAAATCGTAGTTGACCGGGATATACTCGCGTCGGTCGAGGCCCATGTCGGGTTCCTCGGCGAACCAGTTCCAAGTGTAGCCGGCGATGGCATCGGGGGCTTCCTGGCGCCAGCGCTCGGTGGTCTGGGGCCACGCGCACAACTCATGGTTGGGCCGGCAGTCGCACGGCCCGTACTCCAGGCAGGCCGCGAAACGCTGCAGGTCTGTGGGCATGATCAGGTTCCTCTTCTGCAGGGCCTCCAGAGGACGGTGCGAGCGCGCGTCCTCGGGCCCTGATGCATGCGAGTATCATTGGGTCGGGATGGCAGGATGTCGGCGTCTCGCTGCCGCCCCGCCCTGAACGTCGCGTAAGTCGATGGGGACGTAAGGCATGCGACGGCCGACCAAAACGCCATCGTGCCCGGACGCTGTCCCTCGGGTCGGCTACTCGGCTCCCGGGCCGAAACGGAAGAAGCCGTTGCCACCCGTACCCACGTAGAGCCTCGACGGATCGACCGGGTCCACCACCAGCGTCCCGACGCGGTAGTTGCTGAGCCCATCGAGCGCGAAGGGCTCCCACGTATCGCCGTGATCGTTCGAGACGAACACGCCCCGCCCGTTGCTCACATCGTAGCCCTCATCGTAGCACGACGCGTAGATGCGCCCCGGAGTCGCGGGGTCGGCGACAAGACACGTCACGAAGACACGCGGGCCCTGATCGCCGGCTCGCGACCCAGGCCCGGCCAGGAATGTCGCCTGGTCGGCGCTCGTCCACGTGTCTCCGCCATCCACGGACTTGTAGAGGGCTTTGGGGTAGTCCACGCCAGAGAAGTTTCGGTTCCCCACCAGGATCGTTTGCGGGTCGAACGGGTCGACAAGCACGCACTGCGCTTCGACCTGGTCCTTCACGATCTCCCAATTCGCGCCTCCATCGGTGGTCCGGGCGATGTAGCCCGCAACTCGCTGCTTGGTCTCCGGGTGGGAGTGGGCGCCTGATGCCAAGAAGAGCCGATTGGAGTCCGTCGGGTCAATGGCAATCTGGAGGGCCATGCGACTGTCCTCAGGCAGCCCGTTTGACCATTCCTCCCACGTCATGCCCCCGTCAGTGCTCCGGTAGACACCGTACCCCGTCACCGCGGCGTAGAGCCGGCGGCTCGCGACAGGGCTGTCTGGATCGATGACCAGGCTGAAGATGCCGCCCGGCGGCAGGCCCGAGGCCTCGTGCCCAACCAGGTGGAAGTCTCCGCCTGCGTTGACGCTCTTGTAGATCCGGTGCTGGTCGTAGTTCCTTCCCTTTGAGAGATACACGACAGCGGCATTGGCCGGGTCCAACACGACGCAGCCCATCCGACCGTATCCGCTGCCAATCCCGTCAGTCAGGCGGTGGCACGTCCGTCCTCCGTCGTCGCTCTTCCAGGCATGCGTGTCCCAGTACCCGAAGTACAGCGTCTGTGGATCCGTCGGGTCGACGGCCAACGCCTGAGGGCCCACAGCACAGAGGACCTCACATCCTCGCCCTCGCCACGTGGCCGGCGAATCCGCCGTCGCCGGAGAGACGAGGTCAGTGGCGACCTGATCCCAGGTCTGCCCGGCGTCAAGGGTCTGGTAGAGGTCCATGTCGTTGCAGTAGACCAGGCGGTTCGGGTTCCGCGGATCGATGTCGATCCCTGTGATCTGGGCGCCCTCGAAGAACCAGGCTGACCGAATGTTGCCCGCGAGATTCACCGGGTGCCACGTGGCCCCGCAGTCATGGGTCACGAACAGGCCCGAGCCGCGGTGCCAGCCAACGTAGTAGGTGTTCGCGTCCTCCGGATGGGCGGCGATCCGCCAGGCCCCCTCGGTCGCGGGAAGACCCTCGTTGCTCTCGACCCAATGCTCTCCGCCGTCGGCGGTCTTCAGCACGCCGCCTCGGGCGTGGGGGCCTCGGTGATAGACGAGGAGCATGGCGGCGGGGTCGTCCCTGTTGATGGCGAGGAATGTCGTCGCATACCCGTCCGTACCCTCGCCCAGACGCGTCCAGGATCCGCCCGCGTCGCCGCTCGTGAATAGCCCCTCCTGCGTCGCCGCGTAGATCCGTGAGGGGTCGGTTGGGTGGACGCGAATGCAGAAGACTGAGAGCCTCCGCGCCTCTTCGCCGCCCGGCAACTCGGCCATCCGCCACGTCTCGCCGCCATCAACGCTCCTGAGAATGCGACCACCGACGGTGGTTGTCCTGAGTCTGCCGTAGTCACGCTCGTGGCCGATGCCTGCATACACGGTGTCGGGGTCCGTCGGGTCGACGCAGATGGCGGATACGGGCGCGATCAGGCCGAAGGTGACGAGCGGAGGGAAACCCTCCCGCCTGATCGCCCACGTCGTGCCCCCGTCGGTGGACTTCAATACTCCCCCATTGCTTCCGGCGAACACCACGCGCGGGTCGCTGGGGTGGAAGGCGATCGTGTTGATGTAGAGATTGGGAATTCCCGAGTTGACGATGTCCCATGTCCGGCAGTTGTCGCCGCTGCGATAGACCCCGCCGACGTCGGATCCGACGAAGCAGGAGCCGTCGTGTGGCGAGATGGCGACCACGCGGTACCAACCGCCGCCGCCGGGGCCAAAGCTGGTCCAGTGCCGGTCTTCCTCGGGCGCCGGCTTACCGTCGGACCTGGGCAGTGCCTCCCGTGCGCGCGTCGGCGGAAGGAGTTCCGAGGCCACGTCCGCTGCCGAGAGAAGCTCGCAACGGCGGAGGTGGATTGAGAAGCGTCCGCCAGCGTCCTGAGGCGCCCATAGGGTGAACTCGACGCCACCCAACTCGTCTGGCATCGCCGCGTCGAAGTCAGCCAGCAGCACGGCACGGCGGTTCCATTCCGGGGGCAGGATCAGGTCCGGCTCGTACACGGGACCGGGCCGGCCGTCCCCATCGAGCAACGTCACGCGCGAGACACAGAGGGCCAGCCCGGAGGATTCCGCGCCACGCCCCTCGATGATCAGCCGATCCATTCCGCCAGTTGGCATGCCCTCACTGAAGGCCACGCGAACGCTGCTCGTCGATGACTCGGTACGGAGTTCGAAGCGGAGGTGACCGTCGGCGCCGTCGACGGCGACCTCGCCGGCGGGCATCGTGGCGCATCGCTCAGCGGCGACCCGTGACGACAGTGGCGCAGGCGCAGCGTAGAGCCAACTGCCCAACAACAGAACGGCCGCGAAAGCAAGCGCCCTGATCATCGCATACCTCGCAGATGGTCCTTCCGTCCACGTCAACGCAAGCGCTCGGCAGGGCTCAACCGGGATTGCCCATATGGACCTGGGCACCCGGGTCGTCGGCCGAACGGTCGGCGGTTCGTAGCAGTGCTTCACCATCCGGCGGGCAGCAACCTGTACGCGCCGTCGCACGGACGCTATTGGTGCAGGAGCCAACCGCCGCTGGCGTGGGCAGAGCACCAGGCAAGGCGCGCGAAGGCCATCAGAACATCCCAGTGGAAGATATGAAGGAACTCAAGGCGAGGGAGGCAGGGCATGGGCGCGCCAGCACATGCTGTCCTCTCTACATGAGCCGGAAGGAGCACGGATCGATCAGGTCAGGAGGACGAGGATACCAGGATGCGTGAAGCAAAGCCGGGCACGACCGCGCGCAAGGTCGCTCTGAACATTATCACGCTTGGGGCGGTACCGGGAATGGACGAAGTCCTACCGACCGGGATCGTCGACGCGACGGCGACGTTGCTCGTGGAGTCCGGCGCGGTTGGTGCCACTGCGGTTCGATGGTCCCGATCCAAGAGGATGGTCTCCGTCTGCAGGGCGTTTGACTGGATGATGCCAGGGCAGTTCGAGACCTTTGCTAACAGGAAGGCGTTCTGTGAACGCCAGGTAGGAGAGGGCATTCGTGCCGGGGCTGGCCAGGTCCTCGTCCTGGGTGCCGGGCACGACACGATGGGGTGGCGCCTGGCCCCGGAGTACTCCGGCGTACGCTTCTTAGAGATCGACCATCCGGCCACGGCCCGTCTCAAGGCGAAAGGCATCGATGCCATGGGACGGCGAGCCAACCTTTACCTGATCCCAGAGGATCTCGGCAAGCGGCAACTGGTGGACGTCGTGCACGCCAGCGAGGTATGGGACTCGGCAGCCCCAACGGTCATCGTCGCCGAAGGCCTGCTGATGTACTTGCCCCCGAGGCGGTCCGGGCGGTGTTCGATCAGTGCGCCGCTATCACCGGCACCGGTGGTCGGGGGGCTTTCACCTATATCGACACCCGTGCGGACGGTCGGCCTGATGCCGGCCCTTGGACAGGGCTGGCCCTGTGGATCCTCAAGACCAGTGGCGAGCCCTGGCTCTGGAGCACTCGCCCCGAAGAACTCCGTGCCTTCGTAGACGAGAGTGGCTGGACAATCGCAGAGGACTCAGCGAGGGTATCTGAGACGCTGGGGATAGAGTTCTTCGGCGTTGCTCTGAGGTGATGTCCTGGGGCGCCCGGCGTTCGGCCCGGCTGTGCAGAGGCCGCTCCGCCACCGCGAAGTCCACTCCCAAGAAGGCCAAACCAGGCGGAGCGAAGCCATATCCCCGACCAAGGCAATGAAGATGTTCGTGAGAGCATTCGGCCATCAGGGCGAGCGGAAGAACGGGTGCAGGAATCTCGAGTCAAGGTTATGAGCCTTGCGCTACTGATTTCGGCAATATGCGCTTATCAGGCCCGTGGCGACCATTTTGAGCGGCGCTAGTTCGCACAAGAGGCCCGAGACTTGCGAGGCTAGTTTCAATGGGTTTCGGGCCTTGAGCGTGTGGTGGTTCTCCGTCTGTGCTACAAGAGCATCTTGGGCGCAGCGCCAGCTGGCAGTGGCCGTCGCTCGCATCCTGCAAAGCCCCAGATTCCAGCGTGGAATGAGTTTTTCGCGGGGACACCCCTCTCCCCCAAGCACGTTTGGTCCCCAGGCATGGCCCCGTGGTGTGTGGCGCGTTGCCTGAAGGCCTTGGCTCGGCGTCTACTCGCTGACTAGTTCGATGTCGGCCCAGTAGCCCGCTTCCCACGCCCAGCCGGTCGGCTGGTTGACCAGTTCCAGTTGGATGTTGCCGCCGGCGTGCTCCGACAGGTCCACCTCCACATCGAGCCAGCCATCCGTGACCGTCTTCTCCCCCACCTCCCGCTCGAGGAGCTGACTGCCGTTCACCTTGACGATGAGCAGCCAGTCGCCATTGGGATGGTGACTCACCGAGAACCGCAAGGCCGTCTTCCCATCCCGTGGTATCGATGCCGTCCGGGAGAGCGTGCAGCCTGTGGCCTGGTCGAGCGGGTGGGTCATGAACACATTCTGCTTGCCGTTGTGGTCCGCCCGGATTCCAGGCTCCATGTCGGGGCCGCAGTCAGAGAGCTTCCAGTCCGGCGCAAACTCCTTGAACCCGGGGTACGCTTCCTGCGCGATCAGCGCTATCTCGGCCTCGGTGAAGCGGCTGCCTGCGACTGGGCCTGGATCCCACGTCAGCTCGAGCGGACTGGGTGTCGACTCGATGACGGGAATCACGAACACCTCGCCGCCATCCGGGCCCTCCTCGACGCGCCCGCCCGCCTCCACGATGGCTTGCCGCGCCAGCATCTCACACACGTCCAGCAAGCCGGGGAAGTCATAGGCCGTGTGGCTGAACACCCTCGTCTCGTCCAGCTCGCTCGTGTATCGAGGGGGGAGGCCGGAAAACCCCACGGTCGTGAAGAGCACTCCTCCCGAGCTCGACGGGTTGCAGTCCGAGTCCATGCCGGCCCGGCAGGAGATCACGATCGTCTCATCCAGATCGCCCTTCCCGTAGAGCAGGCCGAGCAGCACATACGCCCCGTTGATCTTGACGTCGATGCCGCCGTTGGACGCCCTCTGATACTCCGGATCCTCCCGGTACTTCTCCTGGAGCAACTGCCACGTCCGCTCCCAGTCGTCCGGATCCTCTTCGTACCACGCGAGCATGTCTCGCGCCATCTCGGCATACTGACTGCCTGCCGGGATGCACTTCAGTCCCGCCTCCACCAGCCAAACGGGGTCGCTCTCGAAGAACGCCTCAGCATACATCCCCCCCATGAACTGACCCGCATACACCCCGTCGCCGTAGTTCATCAGCCGGCCGAACTTCTCCCCGAGCTTGATCGCCACGTTCGGCAAGCCCGGCGCGATGAGGCCGGAGTAGTCGGCCTCGATCTGGTAGTCGATGTCATTCCCGCGGTCGTTGAACTGCGGATGACTCGAGTCGGGCGGGGCGATGCCCTTGCGCAGATTGGTCCTGCCCGCACGGTTCGCGCACCAGAGCGGATACCCGCTGTTGGCGAAGTCGATCCCCGCTTGGCGAATGGGCACATCCAGCCCATACTCCTCCATCGAGCGGAGAAATGTCATCTCCACATACAGGTCGTCCTGGCCAAACGCGTGGTTGATCATCTCCGGCGACCACGCCGGCATGGCGTCCTCCGGGATAATCCTGTCCTGGTACTTGAACTCCGTCGGTCCGCCCCACGAGACTCCGGCGATCTGGCCTATCCAGCCAGCCTTCATCTTGTCTCTGTATTCGGGCACCGGCAGGCGCCGGAACTCAAGGTCGTCTGCTGTCACTGGCGCCAGCCCCAGGACTATCCCGGCGAACGTCAGTAGGCTCACCGTCACGTGTCGCACGCCTAGCACGGTCCTCATCTGCTCTCTCTGCCTTTCTGCTGTTCGTTCCACGGCTGATTCCTGGACGCAGCGGCTACTCGGCCCCATGAGCGGAGCGTCACGCCGTTTACTTGGCCCTGTCTTCCTCGGTTCCCGCGATGTAGCGGACCGCGGGGAGCTCGAAGGCCGTTACCCTCGGCAGTGGGAAGCGCCTCACCGTCACGGTGTCTTGCGTGGTGGCCTGCACCGGGAAGCCCGTCTGGTGGTCGCCGTCGTGAACGCGGACGTAGCTCGTGCACGAGTCCGCGGTAGTCGGCCAACCGTCCGGTCGAGGTGAGGACGCATGGAGCGTTGAGTCAGTGTTCTCGGGCACGTCGCTGCGCCAGGTCGCAGGCATGTCGCGGAAGCCGACGTCGCCCTCGCGCAGTGTCCCTGCTCCCACGCCCACGACCCAGTGGCTGCGAGCAGACCTCCTGCAGAACACCCCGAACTTGCCCTGGAAGTGAATCCCATCGACCTCGGCTTCCTCTGCGAAGTCAGCTAGGACCCAGTACGTGCCCCACCCCGACTCGATGCGCAGCCCGACTGCTGAGTCGCCCGCTGCGTTGGGTAGCGTGAGCCGCTCAACTCGGCGTATGGGCATCGAGCCGTCCGGGGCAGAAGGCTCGTGGATTGCGACGAACGTACTGGCCAAGTCCTCGCCCCTGAGCACGGCGTCGACGTAGCGGACACGTCGCCCGGCCTGCTCCCAGGTCATCTGGCCGGGGCCGTTGGCGGCGGCGACTTCGTCGACCTGCGTCATCATCCACAGCCGGTATGCCCCGTCGTTCTGCTTCCAGATCGCCTGCCAGGTCGGAGGAGGGCCCTTTGCCCTTCGCACATCGCGCAGGCCGAAGATGTGATCGCGCTCCGTGCTGGCGCCGAAGTCCGGGATGGGCTCCTCGGGTGGCAGGTCCACGCCGACGAACTCCAGTGCGGCCCCTTCGGCATCGCTAGCGGCCAGCTCGCTGAAGACGCGGAAGGCGTGCTGTTTCCCGCCGGTCACACGGAACACGTCCACAGCGAATGTCTCCGACGCCGGGCCTTTGATGAGCGCTATCCGACGTCGGTACTCGGAGCACTGGTCGTAGACGTCCGATGAAGCCTCAATCACCGACACGCGCGGCGTCGTGGCCATCATCTCGAAGGCTGGCACTCGTCCCGCCATTCGCTGCTGCTGATCATCGACCGCGACCAGGTTGTGGCTGGCGGTGTCGCGGAACCAGGCATTCATCGGCGTGTCGCCCAGGTACCCGTGGTCGCCCAGGATGGTCCGGCCGCCAGCCGCGTAGTAGACGGACAGGCTGTCGACATGCCGATGGCCTCCGGGCGGTGAAGCGTGCAGCGTGAGCAGGGCCGCATTGTGGTCCCCTCCGTGCCGCAGGAAGCCGGTCATCCAGGAGGGGAAGAATAGCTCTGGCAAATCGAGGCCGGTGTCTTCGGAGTGAGCGCCCTCAACGGTATCGGCATCCATATTGAGGACCGCGTACTCGCCGGGGCTGCCACCCGAATACGCGGTACCGAGCGCACCCGCGTAGTGCTCCGGCAGGCGCCTCAGGCCGACCTCCAGGTACCTCGCGCTGGGGCGGTATCCGACCGGTGTATCGGACAGAGGAGGGAATCGACCGTCCGGACCCAAACAGTCGAGCTGAGACCGCATGAGCAAGCGGAAGCGCGCGCTCTTCCGGTAGAGGTCGATCTCCCCGTCGCGGCGGGGGTAGCCGGCAGGCCAGCGGAACCCGTGCAAGGCTTCGGCCAGCTCCACCATCGCGCCGAAGTAGCTGGCGGACGAATACGTGTAGGCCGGGCTCTCATGGCTGAACCCGTCGTACGTGAGCGACCTCGTCTCATAGCCTTCGAAACCCTTCAAGGCCACATCGACCCACTCGGTCAGCCCGAGACACTTGGCCACCTGGGCCATGGGCCGGTAGATGCGCCCTGCCTTGTTGTTCAGGTTGGTCGCTTCGCCTGGTCCGCCCAGAAATGGCTCTGCGCCCATCAGCCACTCCATGAAGAGATCTCGCTCCACCTGCGCGCGGTCCTCGGCGGTCCATAGCGGGTCCCCGTTCGCGCCCCGCGCGTCGTAGACCAGGTCATACGCTTCCGCTAACCCCATGAGCTCCGTCGCGACATCGACGCTGGGGTGCACTCTCCCGCCGCCCCAGTACCCCTGCAACATGCGAGCCTGCTCGAGCGTGTCCCCGTCGTAGGCCGCGGTGCACAGGTGCCGCTTCCACTCCAGCGGCAACGACTGATCATGCCACGCAGCGTACAGGGGGTCGCAGTCGGCGACGGCATCCCAGTAGTCGTGGTAGAGCCACCGCCGATAGCAGTGGGCCAGGCGGACCAGGATAGCGACCGCCTTCTCAGCGTACCGCGGGTCGCGGTCGATGCCGTAGACCAGCGCCAGGCTACGTACAGCGTCGAACATGAACTGCACCTTGCGCTCGCGTATCTGCCCGGTGAAGCTCACGTGTGTCGCGTGTCCTACCCAGTGCCAAGCGAGCTTCCCGCTCCGGTCCTCCGGGTGCTGCAGCTCGGCGTCGTTGAGGAGGAACGTCAGTTCCTGCCCCATGCGTGGACACTGCAACGTCGCGGTCTCGGGGAAGTCCGCGCTGGGATACTCCTGTCCGCAGAACCGGCACCGTAGCACCTCCGGCTCGCGGAAGGTCCAGCTCATGACGCGGCCCGCTCCCATCGCCTCCTGCGACTTCTCGCCGACGCAGTTCGGGCACGTCATGCCATAGCAGTACCACGGGGTGAGCTCCGGGATCATGCTCTCGATGTACCCGTCCGGCTGTGACACGACGTAGTCGGCGATGCGCGCGTGTGCGGCAAGCCAATCGTCGGCCCATGAGGCGGCCTCGACGTTGCGCCGCGCCTGTGCGAGCTGAGTTTCTGTCAGGAGTACCGGGTGGTCGACGCGCACGCGGTCGGCGAACATACGGGTCTTGCGGGCCTCGATCTGGCGGCGGAACTCGCCCTCGCTCTCCGACGGGCCCGCCTGCTGCCATTCCATGAGGCCGCCTCCGCGCACGACGGCGTCGATGTACTCGGACTGCCGATCCGCCCCGGCAGGTCCAGCAGCGTACGCCACGGCGATGAGCATCACGACGAGGAATTCGGGAAGGGCTTGTTGCATCGTTGCGCCTCCGGGGCGACGGCGGGGCTGGGCACATCGTGTGTCTTCTCTCGCGGCTGCGCTGCGGCCTCCGGCAGCGCGGTGTTCGCTGGAGGAGCGTCGGCCGTAGTGCACGGTGAAGTAGTTGCTCATCGGATCGCGGCCAAGTTGCTCGAAGATGTCGATCTCGACAGCCTCATCGGGATTCTGACGGGTGCCACCATCCTCGACCAGCTTGTGGTAGGCGCCGTCGACGGGCATCATCCAGAAGGCCCTGTGACGTCCCGAGCCCGCGGCGCGCCGAGCCTTGGTCTCAAACCATCCATACTGCTGAACGAAGGGCTTCCCCTGCGGCCAGTCGACTCATCCGCCGGGGCTGGTCTGGGTCGATGAACAGCGGAAGGCATTGTTCGCGCCCGCGAATGGGAGTTCGGCATCGATCCGGAGATGAAGCACCCCGTCGGCCACCACGTAATGTGTCAGAGCGTCTCGGTAGTAGGGGTGCCATTTGGTCTCATCAAGTTGGGGCTGGTCAAACTCGTCACCGAAGGTGAGCGTCCAGCCTGACCTATCGGGCGGCGTCGCCGGTCCCTGCCCCGAGCAGACCGATGCAATTGAGAGCGCGGCGAGGCAGCCCATGGCGGCGTGGAAGTAGAGGGACGGAGGCGGCGGACCCGTGACCAGTATGTGCATGGTTGCCTCAGGTCCCTTCAGGGCGTGCGTCCGCCGCCGAGTTCCGCCCATCGATAGCAGTCACCGGTGTGGTCATTGACCATGCCGACGGCCTGCATGAATGCGTAGCAGATGGTGGGCCCGACGAACTTGAAGCCTCGTTTGAGCAGATCCCGGCTCATCGTCTCGGCCTCGAGCGTCGTCGTCGGCAGATCGCTGAGGGCGCGCCAGGCGTTCTGGATCGTCTCGCCGCCGACAAACTCCCAGATATACCGGTCGAACGAGCCGAACTCGCTTTGCACGGTCAGGATCGCTTGGGCATTCGTGATCGCAGAGCGCACCTTCAGCCGGTTACGCACGATCCCCGCGTCCTGCAGCAGGCTCGCGACCTTGGCGTCATCGTACCGAGCGATCTCTGAGGGATCGAAGCCGCTGAAGGCCGTGCGGTAGTTCTCCCGCTTCCTGAGAATGGTCGACCAGCTGAGCCCTGCTTGGGCTCCCTCAAGAAGCAGGAACTCGCACAGCCCGATGTCGTCGTGGAGCGGCACGCCCCACACCTCGTCGTGGTAGGAGATCATCAGCGGGTCGTCTCCCGACCAGGCGCACCGTGTCTTCTCCACTTCCGACCATCCTCTCTGTTGAAAGCGGCGCAGCGAAGTCCAGCGCTTCTAGCCGGGATTCCCCACATGAACCTGGGCGCGCCGGTGTTGGCTGGACGATCAGTTGCTCGTTGCGGCGTTTCGGCAGATCGACTCCGGGGACCTGTACGAAACCGACCTGTACTTCGTATCACTTGAGCCCTGTCGGGAGCACTCCCTATGGATGGGCCAGGGGCACAGAGAAGATCCGTGCCGACTCAAGGAGGTTCTCCCCACGCCGAAAACGAATCCGGCAAGCACGACGGACCACGAACACGCTGTGAAGCGTGGTCCGCAAACTCATCCGCGGCATGGGGCTCCAATATCCCGTTCGTTCAGCGGTTGGTCCGCTGGCGAGACAATACGTTGGCAGCGTTGGAGGACGGATAGGAGAACGACGGAGCCGACGAGCAGCGGAGACAGGCAGGCTGCTCGCGAGACTGAGTGTCGTCATCTATTGGCTTCCGAGGGCCGCTACGCCGCCTTGCGGGAGTACGACTTGAGCAATCCTCCCAGGAACTCTTCGACCTGCACTTCGTCGGAACCGATGACGCCGGCGGTCGACAAAGCCGTCGCCTCTTCCCCACCGCCACGCACGTCGTCAGGAATCCGGCTGTCGATGCCTTGGTGCGGCCGGTGCTCGTTGAAGAAGGTCCGCTACTGATCCAGAGCGCGCTGTAAGCTGCCAAGCCCGAACAGCACGAGATGGTTCAGACACTAGCGGCGTACTGATCGAACCCAACGCTCGGCGTGTGGATTCGCGTTCGGCGCTTGTAGAGGCGTGTTCAGCGTTCGTACGCCCGCACGGCCCAATACCGTGTCGAAGGCTTCGCTGAAGCATGAGTCGTTGTCGTGGAGGAAGAGCCGGGGCCTGATCTGCAGCTCATCGCATTCCCAGAGCACGTTGCGCACCTGCTGCTGCATCCACTCGTTGTACGGCGAGTAAGTCGCTCGGGCCAACAGCACCGTGCGCGTCCGCCGGTGGATGACGAAGAAGACATACGCGGTCTAGAGCCCGGCGATGGTCCACACTTCTTGGGTGAAGAGGTCGGCGCAGAGCAACACATCTGCGTGGCGGGACAGGAATTCGCGCCAACTCAAGCCGCTCCGTTCTGGCGAGGGTGGGAGCCCGTTCCGTCGCAGGATATCAGCGACGCAGCTCTTCGAGATCTGGATCCCAAGCTTCTTCAACTCGGCGGAGATCCGTTTTTAGCCCCACCTCGCCACACGAGCCATTCCGCACGCCAGATCCTCAATCTGAGGCGCCATGCGTGGCCGACCTGGCTTCTGTTTCTGACGATCTGAGCAGTCCCACTTCTGCTTCTCGAGACGACGCTGCCAGGCCAGTATCGTCTCGGGTTGCACGATGCTCACGACCTGGCGCATCAGTTGCCGGTTCATCTCCAGAGCCGCGGCCACCAGCGAATGCCGGTCTTCGTCGGTGAAGGCGATCCGACGAGGGAGCTTCGATCGGAGGATACGGTTCTCGGTGCGCAGATAATCGTCTTCCTGAGTCACTTCGCGGCACAGAAGTCGGGCCACGAGCGCTACCAACGGGAAGTGCGAGCAGCCGAACGGCTCCCCGGATTGGTTTATGGCCCGGGCATGATGCGTTCCACGCCGCGTCCCTGCTCCAGCCACTCGATACACTCTTGCCAGGCGGCGACTTGGTCTGGCATGTAGTAAGCCCCGTTCTCGGTGGCATCCGGTCGATCGGTCCGGAAGTTGGCGCCGGCGTAGACCAGCATGAGCGACGCGCCGGCCTCGACATTGGCCTTGAAGGTATCGATGATGGACTGGGGCGCCACTCCCTCGGGGTTGCCGTAGTGGCTCAGCTCCACCATCCCGCCCCACTTCTTGCCGTGCCGTAGCGCCGCGGTCTTGACGGCCTGGAACTGCGTTCCGGAGTAGTAGCCCGCAACCACGTAGTCGACGTGGGGCACGCCGGCGATCTTGTCGACGTCAAGCCCCAAGGCGGGATCGTAATAGTACTGTGGCGCGGAGACGGCACATCCCTGCCAGTCGCTCCGCTCGCCCCAGACGCCATAGGCGGCTGTCGTCACCGCATCGATCCACTCGGCGTAGACGTCGGCACGCCAGGCGTACCAGTGCTGCCATAGAGGGCTGTCGGGCCACTCGTTGTCGGCCTGCAGCCGATCGCCGTTGTCGGCGTTGAGCGGCACAGCGGGGAGGCCCATATTGGCGCCCGGGCCGGGCTCGACCGCCTCGGTTGTTACCGGGAACTTCGCCGTCGCGGCCTCCGGATAGCCCGCCGCCGCCAGGTAATGGCGGAAGGAGCCGGGCGCATCCGTGCTGCCCAGGGCTTGCTTGCTGTAGGTGGGACTCGTCCAGTAGGTGCTCATCCGGTTGGCGTGCGGGCTGTTGCCACCGGGAGCCGCCATGACCTGCTCATCGCAGACGAGCATCTGGAACGGGCCAACGGCCTTGAACAGGGCCTTGGATCGAGTGGCAAAGGCGCCCCTCGCCGTCGCGGATCCGAAGTTCCAACGGGGGGTCTCAGCATCGATCTCGAAGGCTCCGGTCGCGGGGTTCAGCGTCTCCCCCAACCACTCGGCTTCGGCGTCGGCCGGTAGCAGGCGGCGCCACGAGAACACGAACACCGTACCGAGGCCATGTTCGATCAACTTCGCAGCCATCGCCCGGCAGTAGTCCAATTGCCCCTGGTTCTCGAGGAGCCGCGGCGTCCAGGGAGCCGGCGAGGCGTCCCAATCGGCGGAGAAGCCCTGGTCAGACAGGTCCGTCAGGGCCTGGTCGATGACCGCCTGGTCCAGCGCGGGCTGTCGGTAGTCGAGGGAGGTGCCGAGGATCTGTGTGATTACCGGCTCGTCGGCAGCGACCGCCGGCCGAACGGCGGCTGACAGGGCAAGCGTGGAGAGGAGGGCTACGGAGCTCATAACACGCGGCTCGAACATGGCACATCTCCTTGTGGCTGTGGAGCTGTCGGCGTCACCGGCGACTCACCGACAGGCGGGCCAGGCGGATCATATTGAGCGGGCCCGGCCCGGGTTTGCCGCAGAACTGCGATTGGGAGAAGAAGACCATCAGCTCACCGTTCCGGGCTTCGCGGATGGACGTGTAGCTGCACCCCATGCCCCGGTAGAGGGTCAGCGGCTCCGTCCATTCTTCACCGGTACCGTCGGCCGAGAACCGCAGGTCCACGTTCGGCCTGCCGTAGCTGAGCACGAGGACGCCACTCTTCATCAGCAGGAGGTCGGGATCGACGCCATGGTCGGCCACGACTTGGGGCTCATCCCAAGTGCGACCTTCGTCGGTCGATCGGGCCAGGTGTAGTGGACCCCCGACGCGCATGGCGCACAGCAGGTCGCCGTTCGCGAGCCGGACTACCACGGGCTCGCAGAAGCCCTCGACGCCGATCTCCTCCGAGTGCGCAATGACCGAGAGGAACCGCCAGTTGCGGCCGCCGTCATCGGTTCGGATCAGAGCCGAGGTGTACTTCGAGTGCCCCTCTTGGGTCCCGTAGATTGTGGCCAGCAGACCACCATCGGGCATCTCGACCAGGCTTCGGTGGAAGTGCGGCTTCATGCGGAACGGCAGCGTCACGAAGCCGGGCACCGTCTCCCCCGATGCGCGGCCTCCATTGGCGAAGTACAGTGTACTGACGGGGTATGCGCCATCGTCGTTGGGTTCAGGCCCCCAGCAAGAGAGGTGTGCCGCACGCCCATCGGCCAGCAGCGTGCCCATCCCGCCGACGACCGGTCCCTCGGCTGGCCGCCAGGTCTCGCCATCGTCTTCGGAGACGTGGGTCTGACCGCGCTCCGTGACCGTGTGCTGTCCGATTGAAGAGCCCAGCGCGAGGAAATCGCCGGGACCTCGAAAGGCCCAGGGGAAGTTCACGTCCTCTTCGCTCTCCAGGACGGTGACGGTTCGCGTGACGTCGACTTGTATAGGTGGCTGCGCGTGCGCACATCCCACGGCCATGAGACCTGCAAGGGGGAACATCCGTATCGCTCCGTTCTGATCGAGGCTTGGCTGCCCGGCGCTAACTTCGAGGGCGCGGAGGCGTAATCCTCGTTGCCACGGGAATCGTCGGGCCCGGTTCGGTCCCCGCCGACTCGCTGTGGCCCACACAGACTCCATCCACCCCGGACCCTCTGAGTTCTGGCTGCGCAGCGCCAGGCTTGAGTGGCCGACAGGAACGGCACGCAGAACGTATGCCGCGCCCCCTATCCAGCAGCCCCCCACCACCGACCCGTGTCAGCTCCTGCCCCCGAGCACAGGACCCGGTGACTGCCCTGTACGCGAACAGATCCCCCGTGCACCCGTGGCTGATTCGATCTTCTTCCTCCATCGCTGGCATCCCGAGGGGGAACCAACGACGTATCCCGGGTTCTCCTGAGCAGTGAGGACGAAGCCGCCGCGCCACAGCCGGCACAACCAACGCCCCTCGTCGTTGTCTACCGGGAAGACCACGGCGAACGCCGTGCTCGGCACCACTGGCCGCAGCCCCTCCGCCGACGCGCGTGCAGGCTCCCGACGCCCAACTGCCGAAGGACCGCAGCAGATTGCCATGCAACAGGAGAATGCAATGACCTGCTGGACCGGCCTGATGGCCCTCGTCTGCACTGCCGTCCCCGCCAGAGCTGCCATTGATTCCATCGTTCCGCTGCCCAAGGAGATCAGGGCCGTCGGCGACCCCATTCCACTCGACGGCTTCCGCATCGTCGCCGACTCGGATGAGCGCTCGCGGATCGGCGCCGGTGAGATCAACCAGCGCATCGAGTCGCTCGGCGGACAGGCTCTTCCGATCCTCGATCTCGGGGCCGAACTGCTGGCGGGCAACCTCATCGTGATCGCTCCGTGCGAGTCCGTGTCTCCTGCAATCGGGCAGCTACCTCGCCAAGTGACACCCGACAGCCCTGGCCCGCAAGGCTACGTCATCCAGCCCGTTGCCGGTGACGACGGCCTGCGCCTGTTCCTGGTTGGTAGCGATACCCTTGGCACTCTCTACGCCGCTGTCACGTGTCGCCAGCTCATCATCCAGCGCGACGGAGCCCTGCTGCTCCAGCCGGCCGCGGTCCGCGACTGGCCTGATTACAAGCATCGCGAACAAGGCATGGCGTTCGCGGAGCCGCTGCGCGGGAGTTGGTACTCCATCCTGTCAGCCGAGAAGGACGGCGACCCGGAGGGGGCGCGCGCGCTGGCCGCGGATTTCATCGCGGTGCAGAAGCGCTTCTTCGACTGGATGCTCCGGGCCAAGATCAATCTCGCCTGGATGTCCACCAGCATCAAGCCGGGCGATGCGCCCGACAACACCACCGTGGTGCGGGCGGCGCTGAAGGAGATACACGAGTACGGACTGGCCAGGGGTATCGAATCGATGGCCGGAGACACGACAGCCATCGGGGCTGGTCCTCGCGACGACGATAATCCCGACTTCAAGGACGTCGTCTACCACCGCTCTCACAAGCGTTACTTCTGCTGGTCCCGGCTCGAATACCACCAACGCCGGGCAGAGCGGGCGGCGGCCTGGCTGGCCGACAGCGGCTATACGGGCTACTACCTCCACGCCACCGACGGCGGAGGCTGGCAGAACCCCGCGCTCTGGAACGACCGCTGCTCCTTGTGCCGCGAGACCTACGGGGACGACCACGCGAAGGCGGACGCCACCGTCTTTGGCATCTACTATCGCGAGATCAAGAAGCGCGTTCCAGCCCTCAAGTTCGTAGCAGTGGTCTACCCCTACACCGGCCGATACTTGGACGCTGACTATGTCTACGAGGCCGCCGCCGGCGCCATGGGAGAAGGAGAGCCGGCTCGGAAAGTCGCGCAAGACACCGTCCGGGATCTGACCGGCTTCATCGAGCGTCTCGACGCGCTGCTTCCGCCCGACATCTTCGTATGTATCCGCGAGAGCGAGCGCCGCCATCTCGACCTGGCCCGCGCCGCCTGGAGGAAGCGCCCCTTCCAGCTCTACTACGAGTACGCGTATTGGAAGGGATGGCGGCCGTACTTCATCACGACCCCACTGTGGGCGAAGTCGATGCGCTACGGATCCCACGATGACATCATCTTCGGCCCGCAAGGCGCGTGGACGGAGATGACGCAGCTCCTGGGTGCCGAGTGCGCGTGGAATGTGGACCGGCCAGGGTCGCGCGACTTCGACGCGCGGGCATGGAGAGAGATAGGGACGAAGCAGGCCTCGCCGCCGGAGCGGGCATCCTTCGCTCTGCGCGCCTGTCGCTTCTGGTTCGGGGAGGAGGCGGGGCCGCTCTTCGCGCCAGCCTTCGCGGAGAACATCAGCCACACGTTCATCGCCTTCCCCGACGAGGTCATGCGGCTGACGTCCATCGATGACCCGGTGAAGGCGATGTCCGAACAGGCCGAGGCCGCCTCCCGCGCCGCGGCCTCGTTGGACCAACTGTGGGAGCT
>PVBE012254583.1_pt1 | contig 24624 bp, 20 predicted proteins | sample 1631181 | NCBI WGS metagenome assembly PVBE01 (sample SAMN08397723, study PRJNA350692) | Marine metagenome, whole genome shotgun sequencing project. | isolation source: water | place: Pacific Ocean | collected 2012-04 | reverse complement strand
ATTCGTCTTTGGGTCCTGAATTTTTTTAGATTATGTTGACATTTGAATACAAATTCGGTAGACTGAACATTGCAATTAAAATGTTGCAGATTTCTTGAGCAATCGGACTTGTGAAGATCCGAACAAGTCCCCACCATTTTTCCTTACCTTAGATTTCTTATTAACGTATTCATTTGGCGCATCACTACGTACCATTTGCCGTATCGATAGTAATGATCGTTTGGAGGTAGAAAAGGATATTAAAGTTGTTTATGACCTGGATCGGGATAAATGAAATTATATTAAAGAGCCTCGTAGCGGCAGTCCTCTACCTGATTATTTATTTCTGGTTCTTATATCTTCTGCGAAAACCGCGACTCTGGCTACCGGTTTCAATGAGAGACAAACTTATCGGGGTCCTTTTGCTGACGGTTTTAAACGGTTATATTTCGATTTCAGGAGCAGTCGTCGATCTGTGGATTCTGTTTATTTTCGTTACAGGTATCGCCCTGTTGTTTTATATCATCGCCGCCCCGGCATATGCTTTGTTACCCTCAAGACCACTGCTGGTGCAGTTGATTGCCTGGAATGCACCCAAGATTGAAATAGGGTTACTGTTGCCGGCGCTCATCCTGCTGTTTTACGTGTCGAACCTTAAATTACGAGCCCTGCTGATCACTGCGATATTAATAGAATCCTTTTGGTATCTGCGTTTATGGATGAAGCAACGATACAAAAAGGCTAAAACTCTTGACGAGCACAGTTTATTGGTTTTAAAGGCCCAGGCCAATAGCGATATCAAAAGGTTTGCCAAAAAACGCCACATACCCGAATTACAAATTGTACAGGAACAAATAAGCTGGTTGGGTTGTACCCAACAATCGTTCCCCTGTCCAATGGATTATTACGTAAATACACTAGGGCTTAATACCCCACCCTGCTGTCTCGACAACATGCTGGAGATGCTTCACCGGATTGATTTAGATCTGGCGAAAATAGGGGTTTTACACTGGATTGAAGGCGGAACGCTATTGGGTGCGGTACGCGAAAACGGTAATCTTTTGGCTTGGGAAGATGATGTCGATATATCTTTCCTCCTAACCGAAGAAAACCCCTGGCAAAAAATGGTTGCCAGCATTAAAAAAATTGCGAGGCATGCACATTATCAGGTAATTGTATTTGAAAAGATTGAATCGATTTATATCTATTATGACCCTCCTGGTCCATGGCCTTTTAATTATGAGCGCACTCGTATGCGCGGCGAAATCCGTATTGACATGCACGGATATCGGGTGAGCCGAAGCAGCGGAAACAATGTTGTGGAGCGTTTCACATCAAAAGGCCTTTTGCAGAAAAACCGGAAAGGAAAATTCGAAATGCCTTTGGAACTGGTGCTGCCGCTCTCTGTAATATCATTTGCTGGCAGGAAGGTATCCTGTCCGGTCAAATCCGGCGATTACTTGGAAGCGATGTATGGGAATTATACCGAGGTTGAGTATACCTGGATTGAAAATGATTCTGCCAACGTCAGGCGTCAAATCGATCAAAAGAGATGATCCGGTATAGTCCAATTTTTATTTTGCGAAGTGACGGAATCATTCATTTGGAGATCTTGAATTTTCGGGTTACTTTGACATTTGAAAGGGAATCCGGTATGATACACAATCCAATCAGTAAGGTACATGTTTCTTGATGTGCCACACTTGTGTAGGTTTGGGCAAGAATGTTGCAGTGATGAAGCTCAAAAATCGTCTTGAATGATACTAACGAATTCCTCCCAAAATAACTTTTCAGGGTAAAGCCCATGAAGAAATTGTGACCCATGCATTACGTTTTTCGTGATTAAAACGCATGAACTTTTTTGTTGTTATGGTATCTGGAGGATTTTCTAATGGAACATAAGCCAACCTATGAAGAATTGGGAAAAAGGGCGAAGGGGTTAGAAGAAGAAATGGCTAAGCGTAAGCAGGATGAAGAAGCCCTGCTGGAGAGCGAAGAGCGATATCGAACTATTCTTGAAAGTATTGATGAAGGGTATTTCGAAGTTGACTTTAAGGGTAACTTTATCTTTGTGAATGATTCAATGTGCAGAATCCGTGGATCTTCGAGGGATAAACTAATAGGAGTAAATAACCGGAAGTACATGGATCCAAAGACTGCAAAAAGAGTATATCGAAACTTCAACGAGGTATATAGAACGGGGAAACCTGCCAAAGGAATTGAGTGGGAAAGTATAAGAAAAAACGGCACTAAAAGATATGTTTACTCATCAGCATACCTTATGAAGAACTCCAATGGCAAACCGGTTGGATTTCGAGGAATAGTTGCGGATATCACCGAGATGAAGCTATCAGAAGAGGCATTACGAAAGAGCGAAGAAAAATACCGTGATCTTTTTGAGAACGGATCTGATCTTTTGTGCTTTCACGACTTAGAAGGGAATCTGATTGATACTAATTTGGCTTTTAAGAAGGAGTATGGTTAGGTTGATGAAGAGCTTGCAAACATGAACATACGAGATTTGATACCCGAACGATACAAGGTTGGCACTTTGAATAACCAAATTAAATTATGACTTGAATCTTACGAATTTCAAACCGATAGTTGGGTGGTTACACCTACATTGCTTTACATGCAAAAACTTTGGTAGTTTTGATAGATCATGGCTGAAATCAGACCGTTTCGGGCTTGGCGGTATAATAGAGCGTTACTAGAAAATATCGGAGAGCTGACCTCTCCGCTGTTTGATGTGACCGCCGAAAAACAACTGGAGGAGCTTTACCATAATCCGCTGAACAGCATCCATATTTCCGTCCCCAGGGGGGATAAGCCGGCCTAAAACGCAGCCAAGGTTTTAAAAAGATGGCGGCAGAAAAAATATATTGTCAAGGATGATAAACTCGGCATCTATATATATTATCAATATTTTAAACTGCCGTCTGATCCACGAAAATATTGCCACAAAGGATTTATTTGCAAAATCAGGGTCTATGATTGGAAAGAAAACGTTATCCTGAAACACGAAAATACCATGCCGGAGTTCGTCAACGTCCAGCGCGACCTGATTGCCGAAACCCGGCTCAATGTCACTCCAACCCATGGTTTATATACCGATGCGTTCTTTGCACTGGAACCTGATATGGATGAATGCATCAACCATCCGATCTGTGAAGCAGAGGATTCTCAGGGTGTAAGGGATGTATTGGGCGTCATTAACGATGAGTCCATAATTGCTCGGTTTGTTGAAACGCTGAAAGACATGCAAGTCATCCTGGCAGACGGTCATTATAGCTATGCCGGCTCCCTGGCTTATATGCAGCAGAAGATGATCAAAAATCCCGCCCACACCGGGTAAGAAGGTTATAATTATCATCTCATTTGGCTGACCAACACCGAAGCAGATGACCTCAGAGTTTATCCAATACATCGATTGATGAAAAAGCTGAATAATTTTGATGAAGCTGCCACAGTGAAAAAACTTGAAAAATATTTTCAAATCAAGCCGGTGACTGATGCAAGCAGGATCAAAGATGTCATTATCGACAAGGAATGGACCTTCGGCATTCTTTTTAAAGAAAATGCCTATATCGTTCAGCTCAAGCCAGAAGCCTTGCCGACGATAAAGTGGGATTTTCCGGATGAAATTAAAAAGTTGGATTTAACAGTGGCCCACTATTTTATTATCCAGGAAATTTTGGGAATTCCGGAAAAGATACAAAACAGATCACCCTGCATTGAATACGAGAGAAATTTTACAGATTGCGTATCCAAGGTCATCAGAGAAAAAGCTCAGATGGCCATCATTACCAATGAAATTTCCATTGAAGACGTGAAACGTGTAAGCAGCTGCGGCTGTACGATGCCCAAAAAATCCACCCTCTTTTATCCGAAGGTTATTTGCGGGTTCCGTTATTGCTCCCTCTGAATGTGTTTGAAATCCCAATTCATGACTATCAAATCTCTGTTTTGTGTTTAGTACAGCAATTAGATTCTCATTTCAGATAGTTCATCTTTGATTTTTTCGTATAAGAGCATTTTTGTCATTTATGAGTTTATTGGCAAGCGCTTCACTCTCTTCTTTTTCGCACGCTTCAACCAATTTGTCCAGTTGTTCTAGTGATATAATTGCTTTCCAATTCCGTTGTGCTGTATCTATAGACCCGAACAGAAAAAAATGTTTTCATTGATCGGGACAAACCCCGACAAAAAGTGAAAACTTTCAAATATCGCGTTTTAAAATCACGCTTACCCGTTCCACTGTCAGCGTGATTGTCCCGAAATCCGCTTCTACCTTTCCATGGAGAATAAAGGGACAGCTTTTGTCCAACATGCTGCAAAAGCGGTGATAGATCTTTGGAAAAAAAGTGGCTTCAATCAGACCGGTCTCATCCTCAAAGGTCAGAAACTCCATCGGATCGCCGTGTTTGGTGCGCACCACTTTGCCGGTGATCAACAGACCGGCCACCTTGACATGTCTGCCCACGAAGCGGGACAAGTCTCTGGCTTTGACGATCTTCTTTCCTTTCAATTGATCGGCATAGAGGGTCATGGGATGCCGGTCACACAAAAAACCGAGTACTGCAAATTCCTGTCTCAGACGTTTAACTTCGCTCTCCGACGGAAGTGACGGTTTATCCGTATCCGGCCCAATGTCGAACAAATATGTTTTTTTTGGACGAACTGATCTGGTTTTTTGCCAGCAGGCCAGCTCCCACAGCAGTTCAGCGCGGTTTTCTTTTGGGTGGAGCGCGTCAAACGCGCCGGCATAAATCAACGAGCGGGCTTCAGTATTGTCCGGTTGAACCTGTTTAAGAAAATCGGTCATGCTGGAGAAATAGGGCTCGGTTTCCCGCTGTTTGACGATGTGCTGTTGCGTCTCGGTACTCACATGTTTGATGGACAACAGCCCCACCCGAATAACACCGGAATTTCCCTTCCAGCGGATATCGCTTTTGTTGACATCAGGTGGCAGGATTTTTACACCCAAGCGTCGGGCTTCCGATACGTATGCGAAGGTACTGTAAAATCCTCCCTGGTTACTGATCACCGCTGCCATAAATTCTGCCGGATAATGGGTCTTCAGGTAGGCCGCCTGAAAAGAGACACGGGCATAACTGGCACTGTGGGGTTTGCAGAAGGAATACCCTTCAAAACTCATCATCATGTTCCAGATCGCTTTAATCTGCTCATCGCAGACCCCTTTCGACCGTGCGCCTGCAGTAAAACGTGCTTTGAAGTCCCGCAGCTTTCCGGCCTTGTCTTTCTTGGACATGATCTTGCGCAGACCGTCCGCATCTGCATGCGAAAACCCAGCTAACGCAACAGCGGTTTTGGAGACATCCTCTTGATAGACCATGATCCCGTATGTTTCATTGAGTACATCTTCGAGCAGAGGATGAATCGGCTCCCAATGGCCGCCATGGAGCCTGCGGACATATTCACGGATAAATTCATTAGCCGCCGGGCGGATAATGCTGCTGTGGATCACCAGATGTTCAAAATCGCCGACCTTTGTTTTTTTCTGTAAAAGTCGTGTGGCAGGACTTTCGATATAGAAGCATCCCATGGTATTTCCCTTGGCCACATTTATCTGGGTGTCAAGATCCTCTTCCGGTTCCCAGTTGTTTTCATCCAAGACAAGGCCGTTGTTGTAAAGATTTGAGATCGCATCGCGAATAACGCCTAGGGAGCGGTTGCCCAGGAGATCAATTTTGATCAACCCGGCGGCTTCCGTGCTGTCCTTTTCCCACTGGATAATCGGCACTCCCTTGGGGGCCGGTTCGATTGGGACGTATTCATCAATGGGGTTTGGCGTGATTACCACCCCTCCGGGATGAACCGAAAGGTAGCGCGGAATCCCGATAATCCGCTGGGCAATGCGGATGATCTGCGGCCAGGGTTCGGGGAAATCGAGCTCGCCAAGCTCCGGTAACCGGCGGAGCCGGGCGAGCAGGTCATCATCCGGCCTGACCGATCGCCAGAGCCAGGGAATACGTTTGGATACCTGGCCGATCTCTCTATCGGTGAGCCCGAAGACCTTGGCGGTTTCCCGTATGGCCATACGGGGTTGAAAGGTCACATGGTTGCTGACCAGGGCAGCGTGTCCTTTAAACTGTTTTAATACAGAATTGAGCACATCATCTCGTTCATCCCATGCAAAATCGACGTCGATATCAGGCGGATCCGTTCGTCCCGGATTCAAAAAGCGGTCAAAATAGAGATTGTGTTTGATCGGGCAGACATTGGTGATACCTAAGCTGTAAGCCACCAGTGATGCGGCGCCGCTTCCGCGACCGCAAATTCGAGGGCTTCGGGATACGATGTCCTGAACCACGAGAAAGTACGAAGAAAAATTCATTTTCTCGATGATACGCAACTCATATTCCATCCGGTCGACGACAGTTTCCGGCAGGTTATTTCCGTAGCGCCGGCATGCTCCCGCATAGGCGGCGCTACGCAAAAGATGCTCGACAGATTGACCCGATCCGTTGGTCCAGGGAGGAAGAATCAGATCATGTCGTGGACCGGTAAAGACCAGGCGTTCGGCAATGGCTTCGGTGGATCGAAGCACATCCGGCCAGATATCAAAGCGATGGGCATAGACTGATGCCGGCGCAAGGTATGCATCGGGAGGTGCGGCATCTTTCTGGGTCAATCGGTAAAGGGATGTGTTCATGCCGATTGCCCGCAGTATCCGGTGGATTCCAAAATCATCCGGGTTGAGGAAAAAACTGGATGGTGTGGCAACCATGGGTATGTCGAGGTGTTGAGATACCCGGCGCAGTCGAAGGACGGTTCCGCCTGGTTTGCGGGGAACAGCCGCCGCCACCGTCACGTCGGCCCCATGCCAATCCGGTAAAAATTCAGGGAAGGAGGTCATGACAATAAGTCCTTTGGCGTAGGCCGGGATAGCTGTCTTCAAATCAAATCGGTCATCCGAATGGCGGTGGGTGACCAGCCGGCAGAGATTGCGATAGCCCTCGTCGTTTTCAACAAGGCAGACAGCCCGGTAGCCCGAGAGGGGATCTGTCAACTCCGCACCGATGATCGGTGTGATCCCCTCGTGTTTGCAGCTTTTTAAAAAGGGCCACAGGCCGTAAAGGTTGTCCGTGTCCGTAAGGGCTAGCCGGTTGTATCCCCGCTGTTTTGCGGCTTGGCAAATCATTTCCGGTGAACTTGTGCCCCACATGAGGGAGTGGTATGAGCGGACGGTTAAAGGAATCATGACACATCGTGTGCCCGGATAAAGGTTTTCTTATGCCGCCAGGGTCTGTCCCACACGAATAGCGCCTGAACCAAACCGGCGGCGGATCAAGTCAAGGGTGCCGACCAGGTTGTCTCTGATTTTTTTTTCTTTTTCGTATTCGGAAAAGAGCGTTAACTGGGCAGGTGGATAGGTTAGACGATCGCAAACAAGCCGTAGGTGCCGAACGCGAACACGGCGTGTCCAGGCACGCTTAAGGGCCAGCTTCGCTGCGGCAAACAGAAAAAAATCATTGGCGGTTGCCGGGTTGGCAGTTGCCTGGCGGATTATCCGGCTGCCGTCGGAATAGTCGAGGATGATCCCAACTCGCCTTGCCGTTGTGCGCCGTTTGCGCAGATCTGCTCCAGTCTGTTCGATCAATCGGTATAATGCGCCTTTTATCACAGTCACATCATTGGTATCATTTCCAAATTCATGATCAGCCCTTACCAGCGGCCGCTTTTGCCCGACGGAAAGGACCGGAGACGGATCAATGCCACGGACGGCGGCATACAGGTCCCGGCTCCGCCTCCCGAACACTACATCGAGTTGCGCCATCGAAAGGCGCGCTACCTGGCAGGCACGGGCCAGATTGAATTCATAAAAACACTTCAGGTCATTTTGTTCTATTCCAGGGATGAGGTGAATCGGCAAGGGACCCAGGAAAGCCTCTTCATCACCTGCACGAACAATATATTCGCCGGTCGGTTTGACGACGCGGGTGGCGACCTTGGCCACCAGCTTATTGGGCGCAACAGACCAGATCGGGTCTAACCCCATCTCGGCCCGTATGATTTTTCGGATACGCCAGGCCACGTCTGGCGGCGGACCGAATAATTTCCCGGTTCCGGTGGCATCGACAAACAGATGCCCGTTGTGGTCGGTCATCTCGATAAACGGTGAAAAGGGGAGGGCATGTTTTAGAAGCGCTGTCATCGACCGCTCATAACGGTCGGGGTGGGGTGACAACACAGTGGCATCCCGGCAAAAGCGCAGGGCCTGTCGCAAAGCCATGCCTTTTCGCACACCGTTTTGGTATGCTTCATCGCTCATATCATATACCGCTGCCCGTGTTGCGCCTTCAGGGGCGATAATGACCGGCCGCTTTCGCAACCGGCTGTCCACAACCCGTTCAACCGCTACCGCGAAATCAGCCACATTTAAATGGATGATGGATCGTTCACGCATATTCGCTCCCGACACCGTGGAGCTGGATATCCTCGATTCTTGCATCATTGGAGCTCAACCACCGTAAGACCCTGTTCTTTGAGCAGGCCGGTCATTCTCCGGGCATTTTCCGGTGCTTGGGCACGGACATGATTGTTGAAAAAAAGAACCCCCCGACGGGCCTGTTTGCCCATGTGTACAATTTTCTCTTCGACCCAGTTGCTCAATTCAGCATCGGAGTAGTTGTAGTCAAACTGATGCTGCATTTTTCCCGAACGCCAGCCTTTGGTATTGCGACCGTGAAAACGGGCATAAAAGAGGTTCGGGTTGGTCACCACATCCAAGGCAGGAAAGAGATCCGGCAGGTTGGGTTCGTCTACGGCGACCAGCGTCACCCGGCGGCGTTCCAGTTCGGCGAACACACGGTCGTTCGCCCAGGATCGGTGGCGAAACTCTATTGCCAGGGGAAGGCCGTGGAGTTTGTCGATCAGGGCGGCCAGATACTTTCGATTGTTCGGTGTGCGGGCAAACGAAGGGGGAAGCTGGATCAACACGGCCACCAGTTGATCGGCCTGCAACAGTGGTGTCACACCATTCCGGTAATGATCCGCATGGCCGGACCACTGCTCCGGATCGATTTCATGAGTGAGGTTTCGTGTCAACTTGGCTGCAAACAAAAATTCCGGCGGGACCAGTTGGCGCTGACGCTCAATCGCATCGGCCCGGGGTATCTGGTACCAGGTGTAGTTGAGTTCGGTAATCGAAAAATGCCGGGCATACAGCGGCAACATCCGGCCGGACTTTGTATCGGGCGGATAAAAACCGGCATCAATCCACTCGGTATAGGCATAGCCGCTTGTGCCGACAAACAGACGGCAGACGTCGGGTCCTCTTGCTGCTTGCTGTGTTGCATCAATCATTCTAAAGCCTATCCATCACTTCCAGTCCCCTGCAAAGACCGATCACCTTACCCTGGATCAGGACTTCGTTAAACGCATATGTCGCCGCTTTGTAAGTCGGGTTTTCAGGGCGAAGTTCAATCAGTTTTTCCCGGCGGAAGAACCGCTTGACCGTGGCTTCTTCCGGCTGGATCAACGCAACGACGATCTCGCCGTTTTCAGCGTATTGCCGAGGTTCACAAATGACCAGGTCCCCATCCACGATTGCCGCATCCCGCATCGAGTCACCCTTTACTTTGAGGGCGAACAGATTCGAACCGTGGTATCTGGCTGCATCCACTACCACACTACCGTCCCACTCCTGCTGGGCATATAAGGGTAAACCGGCGGCGATACTTCCGACGATCGGTACTTGGAGCCAGCGCATGATACCCGTGGTTTCCCGGATGCGGTTGAGCAAATGAATGGTGCGGCTGTAACGTCCCTCGCGTTTGATAAGCCCTTTTTGCTCAAGTGTTTTTATCAGTTGTGATATCGCCGCGTGACTCACACCCATATCAGCGGCTGCCCGGCGCAGGCTGGGTACCTTTCCGATTCGTGTGATTTCGCGTTTTAAATAGCTTAAAAGTCGCTCCTGTTTTGGTGTTAAATCAGGCTGCATCGGATTTGTCTCCGTCCTGGTTCTTTGGTCAATTCGTTCGATGAATTATTTTGTAAAAAAGATAAAATACAATGAGTTAAATTATTTTTATCCATCTAACACTTTATATTTATACAGGTATGGATACATTTATTTGACCGCTGTTGTGTTTCAAAATAACACATTAAAATATAAATGTCAATGTAAATGTAAATATTAATGTGAAGTATATATATTTTCATCGGCTGTGAAGGGCAGAGGACTCATATTTGATGTGGTGATTTCTGAGAAAGGTCCGCTTTGTTTCAGCTATAGGATGTGATATGGATGTGGTGAACCAAAAGGAGGCAACATTCCCATGCAATACGGTGCCATGAATTTTCCGGTCAAACCTGTACTGAACGAGCTGGAGGAGATTGCAGCACGGGGGTTTGACTATCTGGAGTTGACTATGGATCCCCCGAAGGCGCACCATAAAGATGTTCGGCAACAGAAAAAGGAGATAATCGGCGCGCTAAATAGTCATAAAATGGATCTCATTTGCCATCTACCCGCCTTTGTTTCAACAGCCGATCTCACCGACGGTATCAGAGCGGCCTCTTTAAAGGAAATATTGATGTCGCTGGAGGTGGCTGCTGAGCTTGATTCCCTCAAGGTGGTCCTTCATCCGGGTCATATTGGCGGAATGGGGTTTTTTGTAAAGGAACAGCCAAAAAAATATGCGATGGAGAGTCTCGACGCCGTTGCAGAAAAAGTTGAACAGCTCGGCATGAACATATGCCTTTAGAACATGTTTCCCAAGTATCCTTCTTTTGTGTATCCGGAAGATTTTGTTGAGATTTTTAAACGGTTTCCATCCTTCAAGCTGGTGTTGGATATCGGACACGCACATATTGGCAGCAAAAAGGGCGACAGGGTTTTCCGGTTTATTGAGAAGTTTCACAGCCGTATCGGCCATATCCATGTCAGCGATAACTTCGGAAAGGAAGACCAACATCTTCCAATCGGGGTAGGGGCGATCGATTTTCCGAAGGTGGTTAAGGCGCTGAAAAAAATCGGATACGAAGACACGGTGACCTTCGAGATTTTTTCAAGGGACCGGGATTATCTAGAGATAAGCAGATGGAAATTTTCCGTCATGTTGGCGCAAGGCTAAAATATAAAACTCAAGTTTCGCACCTTTGATTCTACAAAGATCCGTATACGCCCCACGCCGAAGGCGATGCTCCGGACCAGATTTATTCTACGGGTTGTTTTTTTTGGAAAGCACCACCGGTTTGCTGCCGGGGGCGGAAATCCCGCGGCGTTCCAACAAGGACCCTTCCTGCCGGTATAGGCCGATCAGCGCTTTCAGGTAATTGGCCACGGCTTGAACCTCGTTGATTTTGCTGACCAGGAGATCCCGCTGGGCCTGGGCTACCAGGAAACTGGTCGACCGTCCCACCCGGAATTTTTCGGTTTCTATTCGAAGCTTTTCTTCTTGAAACTTTCGCGTGGCGGCCGATGCATCGATCTGCTCTTTGGCGCGGTTGACCTCAATGTATGCACCTCGAACATCGACTTCCGCAAGTTGTTCGAGGTTGTCCAGCGCTTTTTCTGCCTGGTCCTGTCGAAGCAACGCCCGCTCCTGTCGTGCCTTTGCAACCCGGTTTCGAAACGGGTACTGCAAACTAATACCTCCCGATACATCATAATTGTCACCTGTTATATCGGTGATCGAGTCTGAAAAGGAGCCGGCATAACCGGTTTTTCCCAGCCGGACAAACAGTTCCATAACCGGAAGAAGCCCGTTTTTCGTCCGCGCAATCTCGAGATCTCCCTGTTGAATACCCAATCGCGCCTGGTTTAAATCCGGGCGCATACGCAGGGCCAGGGAGACATGTGTTTCTACATCACCCAGATTTACTTCAGGTAGTGTCGGTCCATGGAGCAGGATGATCTCCCGGTTCCACAAATTGTTTCCCGGCAGGTTCAGCAGGCGAAGCAATCGAAGACGGAAGGATTCCATGCTGCTCCGGGCATCGATCAGTCCTTGCCGCTGGAGGGCAACTTCGGCCTGAACCGCGGCCATCTCTGCTTCTGCCAACTTCCCCACAGCGATTATCTCTTTGGTTTGCCTGAGCTGCTGCTCAGCCAGCTTCAACGATTCTTGAAAAATCCCTATTCGGCGCCGGGCCAGAGCATAGTCCCAGTAGGTGGTCTCCACCTCTGCCACCAGGCTCTCGGTAAAGCCGCGTAATTCATAGTTTGATATGCGCGTTTCCAAACGGGCTTGCCGGAGCTTGGCCAGGTTCACATCTGCACCATGTCCCCTTAAAAGCGCCTGGGTGACCGTCAACCCGAAGCGGGTGGATGAAAAAGGATCAACGTACAGGGAAGATTCGGTTGTTTCGGTCGTACCCGCCACTTCAACCGTGGTCCCGGTGAAAAAAAACTGTTTGAGCGACAGATCCCCTTCATAGGTATCGGTGACGACGCTTTCGATTGTATCACCGGACTTCGCCAGTCTTTGGGCATCGATCCGTCCTGCGGAGGCCTCGGCATCAAATACCGGGTCGAACACCGCCTGTTCCTGCTCCTCAGCGGTTTGTTGGATGGAAGGGTTTAGCCGTTCCACAATCAACGATCGGTTATTCTCCAAGGCCGTCAATACAGCTTCTTGGATAATTATGCGGATCGGGCCTTTATGGGGTGGACTCGATTTGGAAGGGTCGGCGACGTTCGATTTGGGCTCAATCGGCGTTAGATTGCTCTTTTTCCCAATCTCTTTACCAACCGTCTCAATACGGACCTCATCTTTTTCAAAAACCGCACAGGAACCGATCAGCAGCCCCAGTCCAACTAGCGGCAGCGCAACAATTTGTTTGTGAAACACCCGATGTGAAATCAAGTGGCAATTCCCGCGGCTGTATGCACTTTCGCCCTTGTTTGTTCTACTTTCTCTGATTTTCGAGCAAAAATAGAATAAATGGTGGGAATGACAATCAGCGTGATAAGTGTTGAGCTCATCAAACCACCGATCACCGCCCGGGCCATGGGCGCCTGGGCTTCTCCCCCTTCCCCCATTCCAGTTGATAGGGGAACAAGCGCCAGCATGGTGGTCAATGCGGTCATTAGAATCGGACGAAGTCTTCTGCGACCCCCTTCTTCAATCGCCTGTTGCAACGGCATCTTGTCCCGGCGTCGAAGCAGGTTGATGTGATCGACCAGTAATATGGCATTGTTGACCACGATGCCTCCCAGGACAATGCATCCGATATAAGATTGGATATTAAAGGTGGTTTTGCTTAGAAATAACATGACAATGACCCCGACAGCGGCCAGGGGCACCGAAAACATCACAACAAAGGGATCCCGCAGCGATTCATAGAGGGAGGCCATCACCATATAGACCAGGATCAGTGCCAAAATAAAACTCAACAGCAGCTCTCGAAATGCCTTTTGTTGTTCCTCATAATCACCGCCAAAAACAATACTAAAGTCTTCGGGGACGGGAACCGAACGGAGCCCTTCACGGATATCCGATAAAATCGATCCCATATCCCGCCCGCTGATATTGGCGGAGACGACCACGTACCGTTCCTGATTTTTTCGCTCGATGGTGACAGGACCGGTCTGTTGTTCGATTCGAACCAGATTGCGCAGAACAACCGGATTTCCGTCTCGGTTGTTGATAGTCAGATCGAGGATATCCCGAATATCCATCTGCTCCGCATCTTTCAATTTGACCATGATGGCGATTTCATCGCCGGCTTCACGAAAATTGCTGGCTCGGGTGCCGGAAATGATGGTTTTGAGCATATCGGATATCTGGGAAACCGAAAGTTTCATATCAGCCGCCTTTTGTCGGTCGATCAGGATGATCTCCTCGGGCCGTCCGGAATCAATACTGATTTTGGAATCGGTCACCCCATTCACCGGGTCCACCACGGACTGTGCCCGTCGGGCCAGTACTTCTGCTGTTTCAAGATCGTATCCCCTGATTTCCACCTGAACCCTTTCGCTTCCATGGGTCCCCATGCGCAACAGAAACAGACCTCGGCCGGGCCGGGTCCGAATTTTCACGCCGGGTATCCCGAGGAGTTTTCGACGTAGCACAGCAGCAATCTGTTCGCTGGATCGGGTTCGTTCATTCTTCGGTTTAAGGGCGATCTGCAACTGACCGGTATGGGATCCGGAGGTTCGCCAACTGGTGCCGCCGAGATAGGCGACGGTGCTTTTCGTTTCCGGGACCTCTTGTTGAACAATCGCTTCAATTTTTTTGAACACCTCATCCACGACCTCCACACGGGTGCCGACGCCCATCTCGCCATAAATCCTCACTTCATTTTGATCGGTGTCGGGCATCAACTCAACTCCGATCAGTGGAATCAGCCAAAGGCTGCCGGCCAGTGCCAGCGCTGTGCTAAAAATCACCAGCAACCGGTGGTTCAGGGCGAATCGCAGCAGTTGACTGTAACTATCTTCCAGCCCTTTAAAAAACCGGGATGCGTGACTCGGTTTCCCGCTTTTTGAATACCCGGTTTGTACCGCTGGGCCGAGGATCCGGGCCGACAGCATCGGGATCAACGAGAGTGCCACCACCAAAGAACACGCCAAAGAGAAACTGACCACAATCGCGAGTTGTTTGAACATCACACCGGACATGCCGCGGACAAAAACCAGGGGCAAAAAGACGACTAGCGTGGTCAAAGTGCTGGCGATGATGGCGGCGGTAACCTCTTCGCTTCCGGCAATGGCGGCTAGTTTGGATTCGACCCCGCACTCCCTGTGGCGGAAAACATTTTCCAAGACGACAATCGAGCTGTCCACCAGCATACCGATCCCGAGGGCAAGTCCGCCCAGAGTCATGATGTTCAGGGTAAACCCGCCGAAATACATGAGAACGAACGTTGCAATAATGGAAATCGGTATGGCGGTGGCAATGACGGCCGTGCTCCGGATGCTTCTTAAAAAAATCATGAGCAGTGATATTGCCAAAATACCTCCATAAAGCATCACCGTGCCGACATTGGTGATCGATCGTTCGATATAATCCGAGGTGTCGATGATCGTCGTGATATGTATTTGGGGGATATCCTGATTTATTCGCTCGATTTCCCGGAGTACTTTGCGGGCTACTTCAACCGTGTTGGTGCCGGACTGTTTGTTGACAGCCAGCCGAAACCCGGGTTTTCCGTTTATTCTGACGATGCGATTGACCTTCTCATAGGAGTCCTCGATGGTGGCGATATCTTTAACCTGGACAGGAACCCCGTCTCGCATGTCAACCACTGTATGCCGCAACTCATCCAGGTTGGCATAGACACCGGGAACGCGAATCATCACCTCCAGTTTTCCCCGCTCCAGTGTGCCTGCAGGTATATTTACGTTTTCCGATTTGATCCGGGAGAGGATCTGATCCAAAGGGATGCCCAGGGCTTTGATTCGGTCCGGGTGAAGACCGACTATAATTTCCCGATGGAGTCCCCCACGGATATCCAGGGCAGCCACTCCGGGGATCCGTTCAATCCGATATTTCACCTGATCGTCGATAATTTGCCGCATCTGAATCGGATCCAGATTGCTGGCCGCTCCCAGAATCAGTATCGGAAAGCTGGCCAGATCGTATTTGCGGATCGCCGGGCGTTCCACATCATCAGGAAGCCTTGGGATGACGCGATCCAGCCTTTCCCGGATTTCGTTTACAGCTTCGGCCAAGTTCGTACCCCAGGAAAAGGAAACGCGGGCCCGGCTGATGCCCTCCCCGGAAACAGTGGTCACTTCTTCCACGCCGGAAACCGCACTCATGGCCTCTTCAATCGGCCGGGTAACGAGTTCTTCGATCTCCTCTGGGCTGGCATTTTCATAGATGGTTGTGATGCTCAAGGTCGGATAGGTGATATCCGGCATCAAATCGATCGAAAGCCGATTAAGGGAAACACCACCCACTATCAAAACAATCAAAACCGCCATCACCACAAAAACCGGCCGATTAACGGCAAACTTTGAAATTTTCATCTCTTTTTTCCGCATCCTTAATGAAGCTTCGGATGACGCCTTTTTTGTTTATCTTTTTCGAACTTTATCGAGACTGCACTTTGCCCGGCAGAAGAATGGCAGATCCATCTTCCAAGAGGTGCTGCCCTACCGACACCACGTTCTTCGCTTGCAAAGGACTGACGATTTCAACCTGGTCTTCATTGACAACGCCCACGGTTACAGGAACAAATCTGACGGTTCCTTTCTGTTCGATTGGGACGAACACACCCTGGTTTCCGCCCCGTTTCACAATGGCATCCGGCGGAACCACAGTCACGGCGTCTCGTTTTTTGAATTCAATCAAAACCCGGGCAAACATGCCCGGTTTCAACAGTTGATTTTCGTTTATAATTTCGATCTCCACCCGTGCCTGCCGGGAGGTTTCCTTCATCAGCGGAGCGAGCCGAGCCACTTTTCCATAAAACCGCCGGCCCGGGTACGCATCGGAGGTAATAACCGCTTCCTGGCCAATCCTGACCTTGGGATAATCGCGTTCAATGACGTGGATGACGGCCGTCAAAACGCCGATGTCAAGGATGGAAATGATCGGTGTATTGGGTGCCAGCATGGCCCCTTCGTCCACAAAACGTTCACCAACAACTCGGTAGCCGCTATATTCCTCCCAATCGACTCGAATTTTTGCATATGACAGCCGCACTTTTGAAGCTTTCAGAGCTGCTTTTTTCTGGGCCACCTGAGCTTCGGCCACCTTTAATTTGATCTGCTGTTTTTTGAACTGGGACTCGGCAGCATCCAGTTCTGATTCTGAAGCGATTTTCTTTTTTCGAAGAGCGACGGTTCGATCGAGCTCTCGTTTGGCTATTTCTAAAAGGCTTTTGCTTTCTTCGGTGTTGGCCAGGGCTACTTCCAGTTCGGCGCGAACCTGATCGACTTGTTGAAGATATTCGTCGTCATCGAGAACAGCAATCAGATTGCCTTTGTTTACCTGATCGCCAATATCAAAAAAAACATTTTCCAAACGACCGGCGATTTTTGGGGCGACCCGAAACTGGGATCTGGGTCTTAAAGTTCCGGTGAAACGGCCCACATCACGGATGGATGTCTTTTCAACCGGCAAAATTTCAACAGCCACCGGAATTTTTTTCCGCTGTCGGCGAAACTCCTTTTTCGAGGCAGTGGCTTTTTGATAGATCTGCCAGCCCAAAACACCGGCAAACGTAATTAAAACCACAAGCAAGAAATATTTTTTCATTTTTTATATAGGTCCGGGTGTATTGTTAGAAAATATGTCGTTGAATTTAGCAATAGAAGCACTCCGATGCCAAGAGTATGGCAAAGCTTCATCTCCATGTCAAGGTAACGCCGACAGCAAATAAAATTCATTCTCATCCAGCCTTTGTGGCTTACGATGAAAATTTGGATGATTTTGTTTACAAAAAAAAGGTGTTCAACAAGATAAGCATATCCCTTTAAGTCCCTAATATTCTTTATTATTCGTGTTTATGATTTCGCAAAGAGAAATGTATCATCAAATATTGAGCCTTATTCAAGCCGCAAGGGGCACAACATTTTTTACATATTTTTTGATATTACATTTTTTTATTCATATCTCATAACTTGTTGTTATTATAAACAGTTCGATATCCAGACAACCTTAAACAGAGGCTGATATGGAATTATAAAGGGCGGTTTAAAAGTGTGATGAAATTGCGGCGGTTGAAACATGTGACACCCTAAATTAATCTTTTCCATAAAACGGTAATAGCGGTCAAATAAGATTACCGTATAAAGGGGAGGGGACAGGGTGTTTACAGACATGAAAAAATGGACGCAAATTCGATTAGATGCATTAAGAGATGCAGTCAGCAAGCGTGAGATAATACGGCGCGAAGGGCTCCACCCGGCTACCGGATGAAAGAGGCGCGTTCCAAGCCAAAGATTTGCCCTTGTCTTGAGCGGATCGCTCAGATTATCGACGAAGATAAAGGTTACCCCAAAAAACAGCTGCAACGACTTTACCTGCTCGTCCTGGATGAGCTGAGATATGTTCCCTTTTCCAAAGCAGGATCCAAAACAAAAATATCCTTAAAAATAAAGCAAGGGAGTTCTTGACAAGCAATAGTCAGGTCGTTTATCCATGGACCAGGTGTCACACTATTCGACCGCCACATGCCTCAATTTTTCTCCACCCTTTCCGTTTCATACTTATGGCCTTTGGGCTGTCTTAGTTGATGATCCCAACTGGGTCGCTCAATCAGATTCGTTACTCCTAACGACGGTTTCCAGGGAAGATAACCCGGCCCAATACAGCATCCTGTTTAGACAGTCCGCGAAAATATTTTTCGATCTTCGGTCCATTGGAATCGCGGGAACGTTTCGTACCGGGAACATTATCAAGAGACTTCAAAAGGACGCTTATTCAAATGAACCCAGTTCGACAAATCGCATTTGGGTACTCAACTCAATGTAACATTAGATGTGGCCATTGTGTTGCCTCAGAGGCGTCGCCCGGAACCGCAAAAATGGACTTTGACCGAGCGAAAGATATTATTCAAGAGATGGCCCGTTGTCATGTCACGGGCATAAGTTTTACAGCAGGCGAACCGTTTTTGTTTTTTGATGATATCTGCAAACTGATTCAGCTCTGTAGGGAAAATGGGATCTATTCAAGAATTGTTACCAACGGATACTGGGCAAAAACACAGGAACATACAGATCGTGTCGTTTTAGAATTGATGTCAAACGGTTTGTCGCAATTACGGCTCAGTTACAGTCGCTGGCATCAGCAACATATTAACCGTGAAAACATCGTTCACGCGGCGTTAAGCTGTCAAAAACATGATCTTGATTATTTTATCTCCTTTGTTACTGATTTTTCAGAAAAGGATGATTCGTTTGAACAGTTCCTGCGGGGTCATCACTTAAAATTTTTTCCAGAGCCTGTCATTTATTTCGGTCGTGCAAGTGAATTCGATCGCCAACGGGTATTTACAGACTATCGACCCAATGTGTGTTCAATGAATCCATACCTTTCTCCGGAACTGGACATGTTTGCCTGTTGTGACGCGGCAAATCACTTTTTAAAAACAGACTTTTTATATCTTGGAAACCTTCGCAATGATAACATCGACGCGTTGTTTTGGAAAAGCGAAACCCATGTATTGTATCATCTCATCAGGACCATGGGGCTTACAAATATGGCTTCCTGTTTAGGATTCAAGGCCCGTGAAATTGTTCAATATAGAAAGTGTGAGTTGTGTGAAAAACTTTTTAACTCCAAAGAAAATCTGCGTATTTTGACAAAATCGGCTACGTCGGATTTAATCAACTGGCGGCGGTGAGGCCTGCCAACGACGAAGACAACGGATCAGCCGGACCACACGGACAAACACGGACAAAATGAAACCGACCATCGAACAAGTTTTAATCAAACAAACAGTTTGGCAATATGGGTGCATCGGCGACAGATGAAAACAGGATTTAGATGATAACCATTGGCAGCAAATCATTGCGTATACCGGTGCTCGCCATCGGAGAGGGCTGGCTGGTGGTGGATAAGCCAGCCGGCATTACCGTGCACAACACACCCGGGCGAGATGTTTGCTCCCTGGTATATGCGTTTATTCAAAAAGAACCGTCTGTTTTCGGCCAGATAGATATGGACTCGGATTTTAGCGTCAATCCTGTTCATCGACTTGACAAGGAGACAAGCGGCATTATTCTACTGGCCACCACCTCGAAAATGTTTCGATTTTTTTCACTGCAATTTGAATCCCGTCAGGTAAAAAAACGTTATGTCGCTATTTTGCATGGTACGCTGGAAAATCCGCAAGGAGACGATCCATGGGGAACGTGGCACTGGGCGCTTGCCAAAACCGCCGCCGGACGTCTTCGGCCCAAAGGAGCTGGCCGACGGCAACCTGCCAGGACGCTTTACCGAATTCTTGATCGCAGTGCCCATTACACGATGGTGGAAATTGACCTTCTCTCCGGTCGCAAACATCAGATTCGGCGCCACGCAAAGCTGTCCGGTCACTCGGTGGTCGGCGACGCCCGTTACGGATCCAAACGGGCTGCAGATTATCTGAAAAAGAATTTTGCCTTTGACCGTCTTGCATTGTATGCGCACGCGCTCACGTTTCAACTGCCGGGGGGAACAGAGCCGGAAACCGTCACCACACCGGCAATTCCAGGCCAATTGCAAAATCTATTTAAAAATGATCGGAAAAACCGATTTTTACAGCAGAAAAATCTTTAAGCTTGGGTCAGGAAATAAAAAATGTCATTAGTCTTGTTGAATTTTCTTGAATTCATGTATTATGCATGGATGCTTGAATCCTAAACATTACTATTCAACGCCATTTCTGGCATTATTTGCCCAACAGTTCATTATGCCAACAGTGGCAAAACGCAAGCCACGAAGCTACCATATTGTGGATCTACAGCAACAGATAGACGAACGTGAGAACCCCGTCCTCTTGCGACCGTGGTAAAGGGTGTTAAAAGCATCTTTCTATCCAGGTAGCACTTGGACAACCCCGGGCGAGCGCCCTCAACTATTTGATAACCGCATTGATATGATCATACTTGATTCCGTTACAAAAAAATTTGGCACCTTTGCCGCAGTCGATAGTGTTTCATATACGATTCAAAAGGGAGAGTCTTTTGCATTGCTTGGACCAAACGGTGCCGGCAAGACGACCATCGTCCGGATGCTTCTCGATTTTATCAAACCATCCTCGGGCAGCATTACAATCAATGGACTGCCTGCATCCGACCCGGAATCCCACAAACAAATCGGATATATCGCCGAACAGCACATGATCCCTCCGTATCTTTCCGGATTTGAATATCTGTCGCGGCATGCTTCATTAATCGGACTGTCCGGGAAAGATGTTGAAAAGGAAGTCGACAGGGTTCTCGAGATAGTTTCCATGAAAGGGCAGGAAAGGATAAAATCCACGGCGTACTCGAAAGGCATGAAACAGCGCATCGGTCTGGGGGCTGCCCTGCTGGGACAGCCAACGCTGCTGATACTGGATGAACCCATCACCGGGCTCGATCCGATCGGCATCCGCGATGTCAGAAAAATTCTTGAAAACCTTCGTGGCAAGGGAGTGACCGTGATCTTAAACTCCCATCTGCTTTCAGAGGTGGAAAAAACATGTGAAACTGCAGCGATCATGTACAAGGGGAAAATCCTTATCAAGGATACCATTAACGCAATCGTGAAGGATCACGAGACGCTCGAAGATGTTTTTATTCGATATATAGAGCATGAAAATGAATAACGTCATAAAAATTACGATCTATACCATACGGGACCAGATGCGGCATAAAAGTTTTTATGTTCTCCTCGGTCTTTCTATTCTATTCATATTGACGGTCCGCGGATGTTATGACGGCGGATATACTGTTAATGGGAAAATGATGGATAACGTTACGTTTGCCTGGTATTTTTCAAAAATTGTTTTCCATCTAATTGCTGTCGGAATGTTTCTAATGGTTTCCATGATTTCAATTAAGATATTCAGCCGAGATCATGAGGATGGAAGCCTCGTTTTGTTTCTTTCCAGATCTGTTTTCAGATGGCAATATGTTCTTGGCCGGGTCACCGGCACCTGGGCACTTTGCCTTATTTTTATGTTTATACTTCACTTGACGATCTTTTTGACGGTATGGGCAAAAACAGGAACTATTATTTCGGGATACTTGACCGCATCTTTGGTATCTTCGATCAACCTTCTTTTTGTGATTGCATGCGTCTGCTTTTTGTCTCTTTTTATGCCGGATTTTATCAGTGCGCTTTTTACCATGGGAATTCTGTTCGTTGGTTTTATTTCCGATGGCGGTTATCAGGTTATTAATAGTGACATCGTCAGATCCGCTGTCCCTTCCTCAGTCGATTTGGGACCTGCTTTATGGAGGGTTTTATACCCCAAGGTTTTTATGGTGCAGGCCTATGCAGATGCAATCATCAGCAAAAGCGAATTTCGCAATATGGGATCTTTTCATCCTCTTCTGAATCTTTCCTTTTTTATTCTTTTAATAATGACGTTAATGTTGGGCTGTTTTAATCGCAAAGAGATTTGAAATGTTATCCTTTCTTCTTAGTACGAAAAACAGTATGAAGACAGCGACTAAGATACGTTGTACACGCAACAAACAATTTTTTATAAATATTTTAAGGTACTTATGAACGAAAACCACACAATAAAAATATCAGAAGAACTAAAACTTAAATATAGTCAGGTCCTGTCTGTTTATGCACTCCTTGAAGAGGATGCAACAATACCCTTTATAGCCCGATACCGAAAGGAAGCAACCGGAAGTCTTGATGAAGTCGCCGTAACCTCGATACGGAACAGACTGCTTCAGCTTAAAGAGCTTGATTCGCGCCGGGAAACGATCTTAAAATCGCTTGAGGAGCACGGCCATCTCACTGATGAGTTAAAGGAAAAAGTGATAGAGACTGAAACCCTTTCGGTTTTAGAGGATATCTACCTGCCATACAGGCCCAAGCGCCGCACAAAAGCAACCATAGCAAAGGAAAAGGGACTTGAATCGCTTGCTCTCCTTATTTTTGATCAAAAAGGTATAGATCCGGCAGCAGAAGGTGCTGCATTTGTAGATCCTGAAAAAGGGGCCGAATCGGTCGATCAAGCACTTGCAGGCGCACGGGATATTATCGCCGAAACAATAAACGAAGACCAAAATGCACGTGTCAGACTCCGTGAATTATTCGCTGCAAAAGGGATGTTTATCAGCAAGGTTGCATCAGGTATGGAGGAAGCAGGTTCAAAATACCGGGACTATTTTGACTGGAAAGAACCTGCCTCCCGTGCACCGTCTCACCGTATACTCGCACTGCGCCGGGGGGAAAAAGAAGATATATTGAATCTAAGCATTGTTCCTGATGAAGAAGAAGCGCTTGAAATACTCGAATCTCTGTTTATAAGCGGAGATACCGACGATTCAAAACAGGTTAAGTTAGCAATCAAAGATTCCTACAAAAGACTCCTTTCAAGATCAATGGAGACTGAACACAGAATCGCAACAAAGGAGAAGGCTGAAGCCAAAGCCATACAGGTCTTTGCGGAAAACCTGAGACAGGTCCTTTTAGCTTCACCCCTTGGCCCAAAAAAGATTGTGGCTATAGATCCCGGATTCAGGACCGGATGCAAAGTGGCATGTCTCGACCAGCAGGGCAATCTCCTACATCATGATACTCTTTATCTGCACATGTCTGAAACAAAAGAGACCGAAGCCGCTGGGCTTATTAAAAACCTGTATGAAAAATTTGAGATAGAGGCTGTTGCAATAGGAAACGGAACCGCTGGGAGAGAGACCGAAGCTTACATTAAAAATCTTCCTTTTTTGCAAGGCATACAAGTATTTATGGTCAACGAAAGTGGCGCGTCAATATATTCGGCATCAGAGAGCGCAAGAGAAGAGTTCCCGGATCTTGATCTTACATTCAGAGGTGCTGTTTCAATAGGGAGACGCCTGATGGATCCGCTCTCCGAACTCGTAAAAATAGATCCAAAATCAATCGGAGTCGGCCAGTACCAGCACGATGTGAACCAATCAGCCTTAAAAGCAGCGCTCGACGATGTGGTTACAAGCTGCGTCAACAGGGTAGGGGTCGATATCAACAGCGCAAGTATTCAACTTCTCACCTATGTTTCGGGTTTAGGACCTCAACTGGCAAAAAATATCGTGCTGTACAGAAATGAAAACGGACCTTTTAGTTCCAGAAAAGAGCTTAAAAAAGTTCCACGTCTCGGCCCAAAAGCGTTTGAACAATCAGCCGGTTTTCTCAGAATAAACAACGGCGAAAATCCGCTTGATGCAAGCGCAGTACATCCTGAATCGTATCATATTGTGGAAAAGATGGTGGCAGATCTTGATTGCACTGTTGCAGATCTGATGAAGGAGCGTGAACTTCGGAAAAAAATCGATGTCGCACACTATGTCACTGATACTGTGGGTCCCCCTACCTTGCAGGATATCATTGAGGAACTGGCAAAGCCAGGACGTGATCCGAGAAAAGGGATAGAGGTATTTGCCTTTGAAAGTGGTATAGAAAAGATAGAAGACGTAAAATCCAGGATGAAGCTTCCGGGTATAGTGACCAATGTTACTGCTTTCGGAGCCTTTGTCGATATAGGGGTTCATCAGGACGGGCTGGTTCATATAAGCGAGTTGTCAGACACCTATGTAAAGGACCCCGCCGCAGTAGTAAAGGTAAACCAGAAGGTATCGGTGACAGTAATCGATGTTGATCTTGCGCGAAACAGGATCTCCCTTTCCATGAAAACCAACGCCAACAGGGGGAAACAAAAAAAGAAAAAACCATTAAGGAAAAAAGCACAGCAGGTTAAGGCTAAACCAGCAGATAAGAAAAAACCCTTTAATAATCCTTTTGTCGATTACTTTCAATAAGTGATCACAACATTTCAATCACAAAAGACAACGGGGTCACCCATTGATCTTTTGTCTTATACCGGTGAATAAATCGGTGATATAGGAATGTAATTAATCTAAGAGAAAGGAAGGAATTGAAAATGAATAAAGGCGATTTGATTAATGAGGTAGCCAAGGTAGTTTCGACCAAAAAAGAAGCTCAGGCAGCTGTGGATTGTGTTTTATCAAATATTACGGAAGCTCTTAGGAACAAAGAAACAGTGCAAATTGCAGGGTTCGGTAGCTTT
>PVBE010805405.1_pt1 | contig 24628 bp, 29 predicted proteins | sample 1631181 | NCBI WGS metagenome assembly PVBE01 (sample SAMN08397723, study PRJNA350692) | Marine metagenome, whole genome shotgun sequencing project. | isolation source: water | place: Pacific Ocean | collected 2012-04 | reverse complement strand
GTCATCACCGCCGTGCAGGCGCGGCGCGGCGAGTTGAAAGGGGCACTGCAAACGGCGCGCCGCATGCTGGCGATGCTGGGGTCCATCGACGATCCCTTGAAACGGATATCCTACCTCGCCGACGCCGCTATGGTGCTCTCGACAGTCGGCCGACAGGCCGACGCCCGCGCCCGGCTGGGCGAGGCCGGTGCCTTGGCCCAGGCTCTTGACGGCGCCAAGGAAGGGGAGACGGCGACACGCCTCGTGGCCGGCGCATTGGCGAAAATCGGGCTACCCGACCAGGCCCTCGATCTGTTGAAGGGGATCAAGGACGAAACGGACCGCACGTCGGTGCTGGTGGCGGCGGCCAAGGCCCAGGCCCAGGCCAACGACCTGACCAAAGCGCTGGTCACCGCGGCGGGCATCGAACCGCCGCGCTATCGCTCCGTCGTGCTCAGCCATATCTCCCTCGCCCAGACCAAATCCGGGGACACGGCCGGGGCGGAAGCGAGCATGAACGAGGCCCTGAGCCTGGCCGAGCACATCAAGTCGTCCTATGCGCGCAACTACGCCATGAGCCGTATCACCCTAGCCATGACGGAGATCGGCAAGACCGCCGGGAAGGATATCTTCGGCCGGCCCGTGAAAACGGCGCGCAAGATCAAGAACGACCAACTGCGCGCCCGGGTCCTGTGGACCATCTTCGTCGAGGGGAAGGGCGCCGGCGACCCGGCCGGGCTGGCGCGCACGGAGGCACTGGCGCGTCAGGCGACGGAGGACATCAAGAGCCCCTTGACCCGCATATGGTTGTTGGGCGACGTCGCCTCCAACAGCGCCGCCGTCGGCGAGGCGGAGGCCACCTGGGACGCCTTTCGGAGCGGGCTGGAACTGGCCGAAACCGTGCGCAACGCATGGACACGGGCGCGGGCGCTGAGCAAGCTGGCGGCGACGCTGGCCGAACTGACGGCCTCCGGGCTCGCGGCCGGGCTGCCGCCCAGGTAATGCCCTCGCTTGTACGCCGCAACCGCCTCCATTAGATTCGGCCGCTCGTGGCCAACCACGCCGGGACACGATGAAACACGGAAAAAGAATCCCATGATCGAACCGATGATCGCCCAGAAAAGCCCCTTCGCCGTCGAGGTCACCGCCGGCAAGGCGTATTGGTGGTGCGCGTGCGGGCGCAGCGCCAGGCAGCCCTTTTGCGACGGCAATCACAAGGAGACGGGCATGAGCCCCCTCGAGTTCAAGGCCGAAAAGACGGAAACCATCCACTTCTGCGGCTGCAAGGCGACCGGCAACCAGCCGCGCTGCGACGGTAGCCACAAATCCCTGTGACGCCCATTCCCGGACACACGCTCCTTTGCGGCGGCGGTGCGCGACGGGCCGTGGTGATCCTGGCTTCGGCCATCCTTCTTTCCGCCTGTTCGCTTTTCGGCGACTACGAGAAAGAAGCCGCCGAAAAGGCCTCGTCTAAGGCGGCGCCGAAGACGGTGGCAAAGACGCCGCCAAGCAAACGGGTGTGCCCGGGTCTTGCCGTGCTGCGCGACGCCGCCACGATCACCAAGTTTCGTCCGGGCGGTGGGCGCAGCGAGGCTGACATCGTCTACCAAGGCGAAATCACCGACGCCAGAATCTCCTGCGTCCACGACCTGCGCAAGCCCAAGAGAACGGGGAATTACCTTACCGATTTGCTTGCCCGCGACAGTCCCCCCCCCTTCGGCGGGACCATGAAAATGGAGATCACCCTCATCATGCGGGCGACGAACGGGCCCGCCGCCCGGCCCGGCCCCATCACTTTATCCTACTTCGTGAGCGTCACCGACGCTGAGGGGAACGTCCTCGACAAGGCCCCCTTCGAGGTCGCGGTGGACTTCCCCAAGACCCGGTCGCGGCAGTTGGTAACCGATGCCCCGATCAAGCTCGAAATCACCATCGCCAAGGGACAGACGGGTAGCAAATTCGGGGTTTACGTGGGTTACCAGTTGACCCGCGAGGAACTGCAATATAATCGAAGCGGGCGGATAATCCTTCTCCGTTAGGTGGGCAGAATCCCCGCTTGTTGACCTTCCCCCGCTAGGCATTAAACTGTGGCCTGAATGAAAAGTAGGGATCGCAAATAGCCTGGATACGTTAAAGCAAGTACGCTCAGCCGACCCCCGCGGGAGAGCCCGGTCGGGCCGCCAAGGCCTCGGACCGGCGCCGAAGGAGCAACGGGCCCCGTAAACTCTCAGGCAACCGGACCGCAGGGCGATGAGACTCTGGAGAGCAGGCGGCAGGATTCACGGATCCGCCGCCTCACCGAAGATGTAACCTGGACCGTTTCCGGGGAATCTTTCAGGTTCCATGACAGAGGGGGCATCCGCTGGCCGGTCCGCACCGGCAGGGATTGCCACTGCGATAGTTGGAGAACCTGGTGAGCGACCCCCCTGAACAAGACATCAAGCAGACGCCCCTCCATGCCTTGCACGAAGAGCTGGGGGCGAAGATGGTGCCCTTCGCCGGCTACGCCATGGCCGTCCAGTACTCCGGTATTATCGCCGAGCACCAGCACACCCGCCAGCAAGCCTCGCTTTTCGACGTCTCGCACATGGGCCAAGCGATCCTGCGCGGCGAGAACGCCATCGACGTGATGGAATCCCTAGTCCCCAGCGACCTCCAGAACCTGCCGGTCGGCAAAACCACCTATTCGGTCCTCACCAACGCCGGCGGCGGCATCATCGATGACCTCATGGTGAGCCGGGCCAACGATCACTTGTTCCTGGTGGTCAACGCGTCACGCAAGGAGCACGACTTCGAGCGCATCGGCTCCCACCTCGGCGGTAGCGACTGCGAACTGGAGGTGCTGGCGGAGCGCTCTCTCCTGGCGTTACAGGGACCGGCGGCAGCGGAAGTGCTGGCACGCTTCGCCGCGCCGTCGCGCCATATGGTGTTCATGACTGGCGAGAACCTCAACATCGCCGATATTCCATGCTTCGTCTCGCGCTCCGGCTACACCGGCGAGGACGGGTTCGAGATATCGGTGTCGAGCGAGTACGCCGATCGCCTGGCACGCTTGCTGCTTGGCGAGGCGGAGGTCAGGCCGGCCGGGCTCGGCGCCCGCGATTCGCTGAGGTTGGAGGCCGGTCTGTGCCTCTACGGCAACGATATCGACGAGGACACGACGCTCGTCGAGGCGGCGCTCTCCTGGGTGATCAGCCGGCGACGCCGCGCCCAGGGAGGCTTTCCCGGCGCCGACGTCATCCTGCGCCAGATCGCCGAAGGGGTGGAACGCAAGAGGGTCGGGCTGCAAACCGACGGAAAGGCGCCGGCCCGCGCCCACACCGAGGTTTTGGACCGCCAGGGCAACCCCATCGGCGAGGTCACCAGTGGCGGCTTCGGTCCATCGGTTGGAGGGCCCATCGCCATGGGCTACGTGAACATCGAGCACGCGCGGCCGGAGGTGCCGATCGACTTCATCGTGCGCCGCAAGGCGCTTCCCGGTCGCGTCGTCCGCCTGCCCTTCGTCGAGCACAGGTACATCAAGAGATAAACAAGCAGGGAAACCTCCATGGCAACCGTGAAATTTTCCAAGGACCACGAATGGATCCGCGCCGAAGGATCCGCCGGCGTCGTCGGCATCAGCGACTTCGCCCAAGAACAGCTCGGCGATCTGGTATTCGTAGAACTCCCCGATATCGGCAAAAAGCTGGCCAAGGGCGACGAGGCCGCCGTTATCGAGTCCGTAAAGGCGGCCGGCGAAGTCTATGCCCCGGTCGGTGGCGAGGTAACCGAGGTCAACGAGGCCCTTGGCGATGACCCCACCAAGATAAACACCGACTCCCTGGGCGACGGCTGGATATTCAAGATGTCCATCGACGACGAGGGCGAGCTGGACGGCCTCATGGACGAGGCGGCCTACGAGAAATTTGTCGAAGAACTGGACTGAGGGCCCGCCCCATCCAGCCGCCAGCACGTCGAACCGCGAAGAGGAGACCCCCCGATGCCCGAAGGATGGCGCTCGCTGAGCGAACTTGAACAAACCACCGATTTCGTGCGGCGGCACATCGGTCCCGGCGAGGCGGAGATCGCCACCATGCTCGAGTTGCTGGGCCTCTCTTCCCTCGACGAGCTGATCGAGCGCACCGTGCCGGCGGCCATCCGCGACGAGGGCCCGTCTCTGGCCGGCGGCCGCACCGAAGCGCAAGCCCTGGCCGACGTCCGGGCGCTGGCCTCGCGCAATAGCGTCTTCAAGTCGATGATCGGCATGGGCTATCACGACTGCTACACGCCTCCCGTCATCCTTAGGAACGTCCTGGAGAACCCGGGCTGGTACACCGCCTACACCCCCTACCAGCCGGAAATCTCGCAGGGCCGTTTCGAGGCGTTGCTCAACTTCCAACAGATGGTCATCGACCTCACCGGCTTGGACATCGCCAACGCCTCGCTCCTCGACGAAGGAACGGCGGCAGCCGAGGCCATGACGCTGATGAAGCGCGTCGGCAAGAACGAGAACAACACGTTGTTCGTGGCCGCCGATTGCCATCCCCAGACCATCGCCGTCGTCGAGGCTCGCGCTCATGCCCTCGGCTTGAAGGTCCAGGTGGGCATGCCGGAGAGCGACCTCGACCCCGGCCAGGTGTTCGGCGTTCTCCTGCAGTACCCGGCGACCGACGGCGAGGTGCGGGACCACTCGGCGCTGGCGAAGCACGTTCACGACACCGGCGCGCTGGTTACCGTGGCCGCCGATCCGCTCAGCCTGGTGCTGCTGGCGCCGCCCGGCGAGTGGGGCGCCGACGTGGTGGTGGGCAGTGCCCAGCGCTTCGGCGTTCCGATGGGTTTCGGCGGGCCGCACGCCGCCTTCCTGGCTACCCGTGACGCCCACAAGCGCTCGGTCCCGGGGCGCATCGTCGGCGTCTCGATCGACGCCGAGGGCCACCCCGCCATGCGCCTGGCGCTGCAAACCCGCGAACAGCACATCCGCCGGGAGAAGGCGACCAGCAACATCTGTACGGCGCAGGTCTTGCTCGCCGTCATGGCCTCGCTTTATGCCGCCTACCATGGTCCCGACGGACTGGCGACCATCGCCGGGCGGGTCCACCGGCTGACCCAGATATTGGCCGCCGGCCTGGGCCGCCTCGGCCTCAAGGTCGAGACCGAATCTTATTTCGACACCCTCACGGTGGCCGCCGGAGACGACGCCCCGGCCATCCACGAGCGCGCCCGAGCCGAGCGCATCAACCTGCGGCCCGTGGAGGGCGGGCGCGTCGGCGTGTCCTTCGACGAGACCACGACACGCGACGACGTGGAGACCCTGTGGCGCGTCTTCTCCGGCAAGGCGAAGAGCGGTCTGTCCCTCGACGAGCTGGACGGCGGCGTCGACGATGTCATCCCCACGGACCTCAGGCGCGGCACGCCCATCCTCACCCACCCGGTGTTCAACAGCTATCACTCGGAAACCGAAATGCTGCGCTATCTGGCGCGCCTAGAGGAAAAGGACATCGCGCTCAACCGCTCGATGATTCCCCTCGGCTCGTGCACCATGAAGCTCAACGCAACGACTGAGATGATCCCCGTCACCTGGCCGGAATTCGCCGGCCTCCACCCCTTCGCGCCCCTCGACCAGGCTGAGGGCTTCGTGGCGCTGATCAAGGAGTTGGAGGAGATGCTCAGCACCCTCACCGGGTTCTCGGCCGTCTCCCTGCAACCTAACGCCGGCTCGCAAGGCGAGTACGCCGGGCTCTTGGCCATCCGCAAATACCACCAGGAACAAGGTCAAGGGCACCGCGACGTCTGTCTCATCCCGTCTTCGGCCCACGGCACCAACCCGGCCAGCGCCATGATGGCCGGTCTCAAGGTGGTCGTCGTCGAGTGCGACGACCGGGGCAACGTGGACGTCGCCGACCTCGAGGCCAAGGCGGCCGAGCACGCCGACGCCCTGGCCGGCCTCATGGTGACCTACCCTTCGACCCACGGCGTCTTCGAAACGGCGATCCGCGACATCTGCAAGGTGGTCCACGACCACGGCGGGCAGGTGTACATGGACGGCGCCAACCTCAACGCGCTTCTCGGCGGCTGCCTCCCCGGCGAGATCGGCCCCGACGTGGCCCACATGAACCTGCACAAGACGTTTTGCATCCCCCACGGCGGCGGCGGGCCGGGGGTCGGCCCCATCGGCGTCGGTGCCCACCTGGCACCCTATCTGCCCAATCATCCCCTGGTCGCCGAGGCCGGACCGGAGAGCGGCATCGGTGCCATCTCGGCGGCGCCGTGGGGTTCCGCCGGCATCCTGCCCATCTCGTGGGTCTACATCGCGCTGATGGGGGGCGACGGGCTCAAGAAGGCGACCCAGGTGGCGATCCTCAACGCCAACTACGTCGCCAGGCGCCTGGAGAAGCATTTCCCGGTGCTGTATGCCGGCGAGCACGGCCTGGTCGCTCACGAGTGCATCATCGACACGCGGCCCCTCAAGGACAACGCCAGGGTCACCGTCGACGACATCGCCAAGAGGCTGATGGATTACGGCTTCCACGCGCCCACCATGTCGTGGCCGGTGGCCGGCACGCTGATGATCGAGCCCACGGAATCGGAATCCAAGGCCGAGCTCGACCGCTTCTGCGACGCCATGATCGCCATCGCCGGGGAAGCGGCGCGCATCGAGGCCGGCGAGTGGCCGGCCGACGACAACCCCTTGTGCAACGCGCCGCACACGGCGCAAGTCCTGGCGGAGGAGGAATGGAGCCATCCCTACAGCCGGGAGACGGCGGCCTACCCGGTAGCCGGGCTCAGGGACGCCAAGTACTGGCCGCCCGTGGCACGCATCGACAACGCCCACGGCGACCGCCATTTGGTGTGCACGTGCCCGTCCCTCGACGATTACCGGGACGCAGCCGAGTAGAGCCTAAAGATAGCCTTCGTCTTCGCCGTCCGCCGTCTCGACAAAATCGTCGTCCTCGGTGTCGCCGAAGAGGGTTTCTACATAGGCGAATTCGCGGCGCAGGCCGCGGCGCTGGATGAGCTTCTCCTGGGCCGCCTCGGGCAAATCGTAGAAACGGAAGACGTTCTTTTCGATGAGGAGGTCGATGAGGTCCTCCATCACCCGCGCCAGGCCGAGGTCCGTTTCGACCCAGTGGCGTTGGGCCACCGCGTCGATCAGGCTGTTTTGCAGGAAGACGCCGAGTTCCGAGTCGTCGAAGGGTACCTCCTCGCGGCCCTCCTCGGTCGCCTGAAGGATCAGGGCGGCGATTTTTCCGTCGGCATCGCGCTTGACAAAAGGCATGTGCCGAATTCCTCTCCCCACCTTGATGCCATGCGACTTTAGCCGCTGCCGGCGCATCCTCTAAGGAAAATTCGGACCTTTAAGAAAAACCAGGGCGCGGCGGCTCCACTTCCTCGATCGCCGGTTGCGGCTTCACGGTCATATGGGGATAAACTGTAGCTCTTGCGACCGCCCCAAGGAGGGAATACCAACGTGCTGGAATTTCCCGAAGACGCGGACAGGCCGAGGATCGGTGGCGGGCGTCGGTGGCGCCGGGTCTTGAACGCCGCCCTGGTCGCCGCCGTCTTCGTCGTTTTTTATTACCCGCTTGGCATGATGCTGGCCCACCGCATCAACGACGACGTGGATTTCGCGGCCCCCGCCGAGTTGACGGCCGACGGCGGCAGCGCCGCTGTCGCCATCGCCGCCGCCCTCATCGACCGCGAGGTCAACACCTCGACATGGGTCGCCAACAAGCCCTTCGTCTTCCCGTCCGCGGCCCTCGACAACATGCCCAACTTCCAGATGGGCGCCATTTACGCGGTGGCCCGCTTCGCCATAGAGATGACCGACGCCCTGGGGCGGACACGGGGCTCGGGCCAGGTGGATGCGGACCTGGACCGTGCCTCGGGCCTCTTGAAGTACGACGGCACCATCTGGGTGTGGGAACCGGCAACATCCCTGATGCCGACGGCGAGCGCCGAGAAGCAGTACCGCGCCGGCATGAAGGCACTGTTGAGCTACAACGCGCGCCTAGCGACGGGCCAAGCCGTCTACGACCGGCGCGCCGACAACCTGATCGCCTTTCTCGATCGCGTCGCCGCCGACCTGGGCAGCGTGTCGGCGGTGCTCGACAAGCGGGCCACGGAGTCCGACACCGGCTGGTTCGACACCGAGGCTGACGATATCTTCTACGCCGCCAAGGGGCGCCTCTACGGCTACTACCTGATCTTGCGCGAGATCGGCGGCGACTTCGCCGGCGTCCTTGCCGAGAAGGCGATCGGCAACGTGTGGCGGCAGATGATGGACAACCTGAAAACGGCGGCCGCCCTCGATCCCCTGATCATCTCCAACGGCGCCAACGACGGCTTCCTCATGCCGAGCCACCTGGCGGCCCAGGGATTCTACCTGCTGCGCGCCCGCACCCAGCTGCGCGAAGTCACCAACATCCTCCTCAAGTGAGGCCCGGCAAACGCGTTTTGGCTTGGCCGCTCACTCGCCGAGGCGGGCGGCACGCGCCCGGCGCACCCATTCCGTGGCCTTGGCGGTGTCCTCGGCGCGGCCGTAGAGCCCCTCCAGGTAGGCCTCGGCCATCACCGCCATTGCCTTGACGTGACCGCCGAGGGCGGCGCGCTCGAGCCAGGCGAAGGCGACGGCATCGACGGCGCGCCCCGAGTTGAAGTAGATGACGGCGGCCGCCTGACGGCGGCGATGTCGCCGGGGGCCAGACGGATGGCGATCTCGATGGGCGCCGCCGCCTCAGCGTAACGGCGGATGAACCCCAGCGTGCCGGCCAGGTCGTAATGGGCGCCGGCGTCATCGGGGCGCAACGTGACGATGGTGCGCCGCACGTCCGCCGCCCCCTCTAAGTCGCCGACCGAAATCAGGCTGCGCGCCAGGTGGCGCAGCACGGCGATATCCTTGGGGTTTTCCTGGACGATGCGGCGTCACGCCTCGACCGCGCCAACGGCTCGTTTCACCCCAGGTTGGCCCCCAGGAACTCCAGCGTGCGTCCGTTGGCGAGGTCGGCAGCCGCCTTGTCGTAGTACTCGCCGCCGAGGCGGGCGAAGGCGTGGCCCTGGCCCGGATAGTCGTAGAGCGCCACCTGCGAATTGCCGTCGAGCGCCGCGTGCACCTTCTGCTGCACCTCGGCGGGCGCGAACTCATCGTCGCCGGCCATGTGCAGGGCCAGCGGGCAGTTGATGGCCTCGTCTAGGTGCTCGTTGAGCATCACCCCGTAGTAGCCGACGGCGGCGTCGGCCTTGGTGCGGGTGGCGGAGAGATAGGCGAGGCGTCCGCCCAGGCAAAAGCCGATAGCGCCGACCTTGCCCAGGCAACCGTCGGTGCCGCGCAGGGCCTCGACCGTGGCGTCCAGGTCCTTGATTCCGGCCTCCAGGTCGAAGCCGCCGAACAGCTCGAAGGCGCGCTCCCAATCCTCGGGCGACTGGTCGGAGAGCTGGATGCCCGGCTCCTGGCGCCAGAAGAGATCGGGACACAGCGCCATGTAGCCCTCGCCGGCCAGCCAATCGGTGACGCCGCGCATCACCGCGTTGACCCCGAAAATCTCCTGGATGACGACGACGCCGGGCCCGGCGCCGGACGCCGGAACCGACAGATAGCCCATGAACGAGCCGCCATTATGGGCGGCAATGGTGATCTCAAAACCTGCCATCGTTGCTGTCCTCCCCTGTACTTTTCTTGGGCGATCGATTCGCCCCCGAGTGTAGTGGATGGCGGGAGGATTGTCGCGGGGGGCTGGCTAAGGCAAATCCGCCACCACCACCTCGGCGTCCTCCAGGACCCGGGTGATCAGACGCGGTTCACCCGAAATGGCGGCGCCAGCGCGGGCCGGCACGGGGGTACCTTTGATCTCGACCGCGTCCAGGCTCGGCACCACGTAGGCGCGGCGCCCGGTCTCCAACTTGTGGATGGCCTCGGCACCCGCCGCGATGGTGGTGCCGAGGATTGCCGCGTCCTGGTGGATCAGCAGGGCGCCGGGATCGTCGGCGTCGGCGGGCCGTCCCGAGGCCAGCACCACCAGGGCGCCCCGGCGCGGCGCGGTGGGGAACTTGCGGGTCTCCCAGCGCGGCGCGTGACCGGGCGCGTCGGTCATGATCTAGATCTGGAAGAGGATGGTATCCTCATCCTCCAGGTTCATCTCGGCGTGCACGATGCCGGTGCCCGCCGACATCACCTGTACGTCTCCGGCCTCGGTGCGCCCGCGGTTGCCGAGGTTGTCTTCGTGGGTGATGGCGCCGCTCAGCACGCAGGTGATGATCTCCGCGGGTGCATGGGGAAGCCGGTTCGCGGGCGGATGCGTATCGTCGTTCCACACGCGCAGTAGCCCGAAGCCCATGCGCGCCGGGTCGTGGTAGTCGGCGAAGCTGAAGTGGTGGTGGGTATCCAGCCAGTCGTTGGTAAAGGCGCCAAGCGCGTCGAGGGGTGTCACGTCGATCATCTCGGTCCTCCGGGGGCCTGGCCCGCCGCCGCCGGGCCGGACCTAGAACTCGCGGCCGATCCTGGTGTCCACCGAAAGCGCGCCGCCGCCCCGGAACACGATGGCCAGCATCAGGAAACCCCACAGCATGGCGTATTCGTAGCCGCCGCTGGTGATGAAAAAGCCGTTCGGCATGTGGATTCGGAGGGTGGCCACCGCCAGTAGGATGAAGGCCGCCGCCGCCGAAGAACTCGGTGGCGCCGACCAGCGTGGCCAGCGGCATGGCCGGCTCGAGCCCGACCTTGGCGAAGAAACCGGCCGTGCCGTCCAGCCCGCCGCCGCCGAACCAGCCGAACAGCTTCCGCGCCCCGTGGGGCGTGAGGAAAAGCCCGGCTATGAGGCGCACAGCGGCCAGGCGAGCGGCGTCAGCGCGTCGTAAAGACCGCCCAGCGCGGGCACGACGAGGCGCGGCGGGGATTGTTCGCTGTTCACGGTCTGCCTCCTTTAAATACCGTCCCGTCCGTGGGGTTCGGTGAAGTCGGTGTCGGGGCCCTTGGGCACAACCTGGGTGGGGTTCACCGAGGTATGGCTCATGTAGTAGTGGCCCTTAATGTGCTCCATGTTGACGGTCTCGGCGACGCCCGGCACCTGATAGAGTTCGCGGGTGTAGCCCCACAGATTGGGATAGTCGATGAGGCGCCGCCGGTTGCACTTGAAGTGGTAGTGGTAGACCGCATCGAAGCGCACCAGGGTGGTGAAGGCCCGCCAGTCGGCCTCGGTGATGCTCGGGCCCACTAGGTAGCGTTGCCGGCCGAGACTCGTCTCGAGCTCGTCGAAGGTGGTGAACAGCGCGTCGTAGGCCGCTTCGTAGGCCTCCTGGCCGGTGGCGAAGCCGGCCTTGTAGACGCCGTTGTTGACGGTGTCGTAGACGGTCTCGTTGATGGCGTCGATGTCGGCGCGAAGTTCGACGGGATAGTAGTCCTCGCCGCCGGCAGCGCCAGCACCTGTGCCGGCGAACGCACTGTTGAACATGCGGATGATCTCGGAGGATTCGTTGTTGACGATGGTCTGGCGCTCCTTGTCCCACAGCACCGGCACCGTCACCCTTCCCGTGTAGCCTGGATCGGCCTTGGTGTAGACCTCATGGAGGCGGGAGAACCCGTTGACGGTGTCGGGGATGCACCCGGGCGCCTCGGAGAACACCCAGCCCTCCTCCAACATCAGGATATCGACCACCGAAAGACCGACCGCGTCCTCGAGCCCCTTCAGGGCGCGCATGATCACCGTGCGGTGGGCCCACGGGCACGACAACGCCACGTAGAGGTGGTAGCGCCCGACCTCGGCCCTGAACCCAGACGAGCCGTCGGCGCTGATCCAGTCGCGGAACTGGCTCTCCGAGCGCACGAAGCGCCCACCCGTCTTCTTGGTGTCGTACCGCTGGTCGTGCCAGACACCGTCGATCAAACGTCCCATGATCGGCTCCCGTTCTCCGTCTTCACGGCCAACGGTGCCGCACCGGCAGCGGAGACCGTTACAGGGTCTTGTGGCTGCCGTCGCAGAAAGGTTGGCCGTCGTTTTGCTTGCAGCCGCAAAGGTAGTAGGTCTTGGTCTCCTCCGCCAAGAACTCGACGGGGGCGAATTCGCCCTTCTCCTTGTGGCCACCGTTGCAGAACGGCTGCTTGTCGCTCAGCCCGCAGGTGCACCAGTAGTAGCTCTCGCCGGCGAGAAGCGTGATCAGGGTCTCGTCGATGACCTGGTGCTGGCCGAATATGACCTTGCCGATCCCGGCGCGGGCATCAGCGAGGCGCCGCCCCAAATCCTCGATGGCGTCGATTAGTTGCGCCGAATCGCGTACCTTGGCCTTATCTTGGGCCTTGTCTGGGGCGACGGTCGTCACGTCGGCATCTCCAGGCCTTGGCAATTGTCAGGATGAATTCGCATGAACAAGGACAGCGTGGACCCTCGCCTCCTCAAGCTTCCTTCCGGCCCTGTCGGCGGCGGCGCCGAGCCGGGCCCCGGGGGCCGTGAGCTATGCGGCGACCTCGACATGTGCATCGGCCGCGACGGCACTTGGTATTACCACGGCTCGCCCATCGGCCGCAAAGAGCTCGTCCACCTATTCGCCTCGGTGCTCACCCGCGACGAGGCCGGCGACTACTGGCTGGTCACGCCGGCCGAGATGGGCCGCATCGCCGTCGAAGACGTGCCCTTCGTCGCCGTCGAACTGATGGCCGAAGGCCACGGCAGGGAACAAATCCTGCGCTTCCGAACGAACATCGACGAAATCGCCACCCTCGATCACGAACATCCCCTTACCATCGTTACCGATCCCATCTCAGGCGGCCCCACCCCCTACATCATGGTCGAAAAGGGCCTCGAGGCGCGCATCGCGCGTGCAGTCTACTACGAGCTGGTCGACCTGGGGTTGGAAGAAACGGTCGATCACGAATATATGTACGGCGTATGGAGCAGCGGATTTTTTTTCTCCCTGGGCAAGCTGGAAGGCGAACAATGACCCGCGAATGGCTGGTCGAACGGTTCGGCGACCCACGCCAGCGGCGCGCCGCCACCGGTTCGCGGGGCATGGCGCGCCCCGATCGCGGCGATCACGACCTCAACCCCGGGACCGGCCCGGCCAGCCACCTGACGCCGGCGGCGGTGCTGATTCCCATCGTCGACCGCGCCCAAGGGATGACCGTGCTGATGACGCGGCGCACCGACCATCTGGCCAGCCACGCCGGCCAGATTAGCTTTCCCGGCGGCCATGTGGAGCCCGGCGACGGTTCGCCGGAAGAGGCGGCACTGCGCGAAACCGAGGAGGAGATCGGCCTGACCCGCGGCCTCGTACACATCCTCGGGCGGCTCGATGCCTACGTCACGGGCACGGGATTCGACATCACCCCCGTGGTCGGCGTCGTGAAGACGCCGTTCGAACTCGACCCCGACCCCCATGAGGTGGCCGAGGTGTTCGAGGTGCCGCTCGATTTCCTGCTCGACCCCGCCAATCACCAGCGCACCAGCCGGCGTTTCGGCGGCGAGCACCATTTCTTCTACGCCATGCCCTACGACGATTACTATATTTGGGGCGCCACCGCCGGGATGGTGGTGAACCTTTACGAACTGCTCATGCGGCCATGACGCGTATCTTGTTGCAATATGTCCTGCCCCTGCTTTTGCCGGCCGCTGTTTTCCTGGTCTGGGTGATGCTGACCCGCAAGCGCGCCGGCAGCCAGGAGACGGCCATGCAGCGCCTGCAGCACGGCCCGTGGTTCTGGCTCGTCGTCGGCGGCTTCGCGCTGATGACGGCGGGTCTGGCATACGTGGGCCTGAGCCAGGGAACGAAGCCCGGAGGCACCTATAAGGCGCCGCACTACGAAGGGGGGCGCGTCATCCCCGGCGAGGTCGTGAAGCCCGGCAACGAGTAGAAGCCAGCACGGACAACCACCGTGGAACCCACCTTCGATCCCGCCCTCGAGCCGACCGGCAAGATCCCCCTGTTGCCGTGGATGACGGCGGCCGAAACCCGCGCCGTGATCGCGGCGCTGACCGCCGAGGGCGCCGAGGTCAGGTTTGTCGGCGGATGCGTCCGCGATTCGGTGCTCAAACGCCCGATCAGGGACGTCGACATGGCGACGCCCGACCCCCCGCTGAAAGTCATCGAACTTCTGGAGAGGGCGGGCATCCGCGCCGTGCCCACCGGCATCGATCACGGTACCGTCACCGCAGTCGTCGGAGACGCCCGCTTCGAAGTGACGACGCTCCGCGTCGACGTGGAAACTTACGGCCGGCGCGCCAAGGTGTCGTTCACCGACGACTGGATGGCGGACGCGGCGCGCCGCGACTTCACCATCAACACCCTGTCGTGCACGCCCGAGGGCGATATCTTCGACCCCTTCGGAAAGGGTCTCGGCGACCTCAGCAATGAACGGGTACGCTTCGTCGGCAACGCCCGTGACCGCGTCGAGGAGGACCTCCTGCGGCTTCTCAGGTACTTCTGGTTCCATGCCACCTATGGACGCCCGCCCCCCGACGCCGACGCCCTCGCCGCCTGCCGCGCCCTGGCACACCGCCTACCGGAACTGTCCGGAGAGCGCGTGCGGGACGAGTTGTTCCGCATCCTGCTGGCCCCCGCTCCCGCCGACATCGCCTTGTTGATGCGCGGCGAGCGAGTCCTCGACCATGTCCTTCCCGAGGCCGGCGACGTGGGACGGCTGCGCGCCATGGCGTGGCTCGATAGCCGGGCCATCAAGATGGAGACGGTCTTGCCCGATGCGCTGCGGCGCCTAGGCTCCCTGCTCGACACGGACGCCGCCGGCGCCGAGGCGGTAGCCGAGCGCCTGCGCCTTTCCAAAGCGCAAAAGGAAAGGCTGACGACCCTGGCCGTTACCCCCCTCGATGTCACCATCGGCATGAGCGACTACCAGTTGCGCCGGGCCCTCCACCGGCTGGGCTCCGATACAGTTAGCGACCTAGCGCTGCTGTCCTGGGCACAAAGCCTGGCGGTGGCGCTGCGCCAACCGCGGCGCAAGAACGAGGCCTGGCAAGGCATCCTCGAGACCGCCGCCGCGTGGACGCCTCTCCGGTTCCCCCTCAAGGGCCAAGATGCCCTGGACCTCGGCGTCGCCGCCGGGCCCCGGGTGGGCGCCCTCCTGGAGGCGGTGGAGGAGTGGTGGGAGGAAGGCGACTACCGCGCCGACCACGCGGCGTGCCTGGAGAAGCTCGGCGCGCTGATCGACGGCGGTGGGTGATTGACTGAGGTCAATGACGAGCGCCGCCTGAACTGCCATACTTGAACCGACCCTGGGACAAGAGGATAGCCATGGCAATCGCCAAAAGGCTGCGCAAACACCTGGAAAGGGCGGGCGTTCCCTACGACGTGATAAAACACCGACCGACCGTATCGGCCAGCAAAACGGCGCAGGTGGCACACATCAGCGGCGAATTGGTAGCCAAGGGGGTGGTTTTGCAGGACGAGGACGGCTATATGCTGGTCGCCGTGCCCAGCACCCACCGCGTCGAACTGGATGCCCTCGGCCGGGCGTTCGACCGATCCGTGAACTTGGCAACGGAAAGCGGAATCTCCGAGCTCTTCGACGACTGCGCGGTAGGCGCCGTGCCACCCATCGACAACGCCTACGGGCTCGAGATTCTCTTGGACGAGAGCCTGACCGCGTTGTCGGATATCTATTTCGAGGCTGGCGACCACCGCAGCCTGGTCCACATGAGCGGCACCGATTTCGCATTTCTGATGATCGACGCCCAGCGCGGGACCTTCAGCCACCACGTCTGAGGGCGCCGCCGCTTAGGGCCACACGGTCATCGGCGGCAAAGACATGAGGATGGCCTCGGTGTTGCTGCCGGTCTTGAGGCCGAACACCGTGCCCCGGTCGTAGAGCAGGTTGAACTCGACGTAACGGCCGCGCTTGACGAGTTGCGCCCGCCGCTGATCCTCAGTCCACGCCTCGTCCATGTGGCGACGCACCAGCCAAGGGTAGACTTCAAGGAGGGCGCGGCCGACGTCCTGGACGAAGGCAAAGTCGCGCTCCCAGGCACCGCTGGCCAGATCGTCGAAGAATATTCCCCCTACCCCGCGCGGCTCGCCGCGGTGGGGCAGGAAGAAGTATTCGTCGCACCATTTCTTGAAACGCGGATAGTAGGCCGCGTCATGGGCGTCGCAGGCGCCTTTCAGCGCTTCGTGGAACGCCCCGGTGTCAAGGGCGTCGGGGAATACCGGCGTCAGATCGGCGCCGCCGCCAAACCACTCCCTGGTGGTGGCGATCATGCGGGTGTTCATGTGAACTGCCGGCACCAACGGCGAGCACGGATGGATGACCACCGAAATGCCCGAGGCCCAGAAGCGCGGATCCTCGGCGGCGCCAGGGACGCGGTGGCGAAACTCCTCGGAAAATTCGCCGGAGACGGTGGAAACGTTGACACCCCCCTTCTCGAAGACGCGGCCGCGAATGACCGACATGACGCCGCCGCCACCGGCATCAGCACCGGCATCGCCGCGCCGCCATGCCGTGCGCTCGAAGCGGCCGGGTGGGTGGTCGCTTGTCGTGTTGGGGCCGATGAGGGCGTCCTCAAGCTCCTCGAGCGCCGCGCACAGGTAATCGCGCAACTCCTGGAACCACGCACTGGCGCGTTTTCTGCGGTCTTCTTCAGGCGGCGCCGTCATCCGTTCCCCGCAAAGCCGCCGGTCTGGCGCAGGGCCTCGCCTAGTACAATGGCGGCAGCGGCGGCGACGTTCAGGGAGCGCATTTCCCCCACCATGGGCACGCGCACGCGGGTGTCGATAGCGCCGTGCACGGCATCGGGCACACCGGCGCTCTCGCGTCCCACCAACAGCACGTCGTCGGCACGGAAGGCGAACGCGGCGTAAGGGATTTCGGCCCGGGTCGACAGGAGGACGAGCCTTCCTGCCGCACTGGCACGCGCCTCCACGAATGCCTCCCACGAGGAATGGCGGCTCAACTCGACCCCGTCGAGATAGTCCATGGCGGCGCGCCGCAGCCCGCGGTCGCCGAGGACGAAGCCGCACGGCTCTATGACGTCGACGGCGATGCCCAGGCAGGCCGCCGTACGCATCATGGCACCGGCGTTCTGTGGGATGTCAGGCTGGTAAAGGGCAAGGCGCATGCGGTCGGCCACCACAGCGGAAACACGAGACGATCGGGCACTTGTTCCGCAGGCACTTATATAAAGACGCCGAAACTCTTATATACAATTTGGCCAGTAATCTTAAACCTTTCCAATATTGCGATTCTCGTTATATTGTCCCCTGCCTTGATTGCCGTGCTTCTACCATGATCACCGGATCTTGGGGAACGCGTTACCCATTCGTCCGCTTCGAGGAGAGGAACAGTGATGGCAGAATCGACGACCGCGGACCCCGGCGCCACCGGCGACGGAGAAGATCGGCGTGATTTCCTGCTCATCGCCACCTCGACGGTAGGCGCCGTGGGCGTGGCGCTGGCCGCCTGGCCGTTCATCGACTTCATGAACCCGTCGGCCGACGTGCTGGCCCTGTCAACGACCGAAGTCGACCTGTCGCCGGTCAAGGTGGGGCAGGCCATCACCGTGGTGTGGCAAGGCAAGCCGGTTTTCGTGCGCCGCCGCACAGCCGAAGAGATCAAGGCCGCCAAAGAGGTGACTATCGGCGACCTCATCCACCCAGAGGCGGACGCCGATCGTGTCCAGAAGGACGAATGGCTTATTATAATCGGCGTATGCACCCACCTGGGCTGCATCCCGCTGGGCCAGAGAAGCGGCTCGCCGAAGGGCGATTTCGGCGGCTGGTTCTGCCCGTGTCACGGCTCCCACTACGACACCTCGGGACGCATCCGCAAGGGACCAGCGCCAAAGAACCTGCCAATCCCGCCCCATGAATACCTCGACGACACGACGATCCGCATCGGGTAAGGAACAAACATGACTACACCAACTTGGAACAACCCGATCGTCAAGTGGATCGACTACCGGCTTCCTGTATTCTCGTTCATGCAGCACGAGCTGGTCGACTACCCGACGCCGAGAAACCTGAACTACTGGTGGAACTTCGGCTCGCTGGCCGGAATCGTGCTGGTCATCATGATCGCCACCGGCGTCTGGCTAGCCATGCACTACACGCCGCACGTGGACTACGCCTTCGACAGCGTCGAGCGCATCATGCGTGACGTCAACTACGGCTGGCTGTTGCGCTACGTGCACATGAACGGCGGCTCGATGTTCTTCATCGTCGTCTACATCCACGTTCTCCGCGGCCTCTATTACGGGTCCTACAAGAACCCGCGCGAGATCCTGTGGATACTCGGCGTCTTCATCTTGCTGGCCATGATGGCCACCGCGTTCATGGGCTACGTGCTGCCGTGGGGGCAGATGAGCTTCTGGGCGGCCACCGTGATCACCAGCCTGTTCTCCGCGGTTCCCCTGGTCGGCGATTCCATCGTCGCCTGGCTGTGGGGCGGCTTCGCGGTGGACAACCCCACCCTCCAACGCTTCTTCTCGCTGCACTATCTATTGCCGTTCGTCATCTTCGCGCTGGTCTTCGTTCATCTGTGGGCACTGCACGTGCACAAGTCCAGCAACCCGCTGGGCGTCGACATGAAGGGGCCGCAGGATTCCATCCCCTTCCACCCCTACTACACCATCAAGGACACGTATGGGCTCGGCGTCCTGATGATCGTGTGGCTGGCCTTCGTGTTCTTCGCGCCCAACTTCTTCCTGGAACCTGACAACTACATCGAGGCCAACCCGATGGTGACGCCGCCCCATATCGTGCCCGAATGGTACCTCATGCCGTACTACGCGATCCTGCGCGCCATCACCTTCGACATCTGGTTCATCCCGGCCAAGCTGATCGGGGTGGTCGCCATGTTCGCCTCAATCCTCATTCTCTTGTTCCTGCCGTGGCTCGATACGTCCAAAGTGCGCAGCGCCAAGTTCCGGCCCGTCTACAAACAGTTCTTCTGGATTTTTTTCGCCGACAACCTGATCCTCGGCTGGGTCGGCGCCAACCCGCCCGACGCCCTGTTCATGGAGACCGTGCCGCTCCTCGTCATCGGACAGATCGCCACCGCCTATTACTTCCTGCACTTCATCTTGGTGTTCCCACTCGTCGGCTGGTTGGAGAGGCCACGCATGGTACCGGAAAGCATCAGCGCCGCGGTGGTCGCGGCCGAGCCGCCGGCAGCGGGGTCGGCCTGATGCGCAAGTTGTTCGCCCTTTGCGCCGTGCTGGTGCTGGCCGCCGCCGTAGCGCCGATCGGTACCGCCTTCGCCGCCGGGGGATCCAAGCCGAAGGCCCACGACTGGTCGTTCGACGGCATCACCGGCACCTACGACCGCGCCGCCTTGAGGCGGGGTTTGCAGGTCTATCTCGAGGTGTGCGCCAGTTGCCATTCGCTCAACCTGGTGGCCTACCGGCACCTCGGGAACGTCGGTTTCACCGCCGACGAGATCAAGGCCATCGCCGCCGAGTTCGAGGTCGAGGACGGCCCCAACGAGGAAGGCGAGATGTTCTCCCGTCCGGCACGGCCGGCCGATCGTTTTCCGGTGCCGTTCGCCAACGATCAGGAGGCCCGCGCCGCCAACTCCGGCGCCCTGCCACCCGACCTTTCGGTGATCAACAAGGCGCGTAAGGGCGGCGCCAACTACATCCACGCCCTGCTCAGTGGCTACAGGGAAGAGGCGCCAGACGGCTTCGATTTGATGGAGGGGATGTCTTACAACGACTACTTCGCGGGCAAGCAGATTGCCATGCCGCCACCGCTGACCGAGGACGGCGTCGAATACGCTGACGGCACCACGGCCTCGGTCGAGCAGATGTCGGCCGACGTCACCATCTTCCTGGAGTGGGCCAGCGAGCCCGGGATGGAGGACCGCAAGCGCCTCGGCATTAAGGTCCTGCTGTTCTTGCTGGTGCTCACCGCCATGCTGTTCGCGCTCAAGCGCAAGATATGGGCGGACCTGCACTGAGCCGCGGCATCCCTGCTCTACCAGCCGCCATGCCGCCGGTCCTGGCCGACGGCTTCGTTTTTTGGGGCTTCATGCCCACCACCCCGAGCTACTGGAGTGCGATCGTTTCAAATTGAATCAATTTGAAACGTAAATCGCCCTTTATTTTATGTATTTAGGGGCTCATTCATGTTTTTGATCGTTTAGATCTAAGACGATAAGACCCTGAGAGAGCTCGGGGAAACCCATGACCCTGTCCCGCGAAAAGAAGAACGTCGCCGTCCTCTTCGTGTGCCAGGCGCTGTTCATCACAATCTGGACCATGATGACCATCATCGGTGGGATCACCGGCGCGGCGCTGGCCACCGACAAGGCGCTGGCCACCCTGCCGTTCACCACGATGATCATCGGCAACGCCCTGGCCACCGTTCCCGCGGCACTCTTGATGAGGCGGATCGGACGGCGCGCCGGTTTCCTGGTCGGCGTCGCGATCTGTGCCGCCGGCTCCGCCATTGCCGCCTACGCGGTCTACGAGGGCGACTTCTGGCTGTTCGCCACCGGCAGCCTGGTCATGGGCATCTTTGCCGGCTTCGCCCAGTTCTACCGCTTCGCCGCCGCCGATACGGCCAGCCCGCAGTTCAAGAGCCGGGCCATCTCGCTGGTGGTGGCCGGCGGCATCGTCGCCGCCGTGATCGCCCCGGGGTTCACCGAGTGGGCCGGCGCCATCTCGCCGGTGGCCTTCGCCGGCTCGTTCATCGTGATGACCGGCCTCGCCATACTTACCATGGCGGTGCTCGCCTTCCTCGACATCCCGAAGCCAGAAGACCTCGGATACAAGAACTCGGGGCGCCCGCTGCCGCAGATCATGCGCCAGCCGGTGTTCGTGGTGGCGGCGCTCGGCGGCATGGTATCCTATGGCGTCATGCTCCTAGTGATGACGGCGGCGCCGCTGGCCATCGTCACCTGCGGCTACGACGTCAACGATGCCGCCTTCGTCATCCAGGGCCACGTGGTCGGCATGTTCGCCCCGGCCCTCTTTACCGGCGCCCTGATCGCGCGTTTCGGGGTGCTCAACATCATGCTGACGGGCGCCGCCCTGCTCATGGCCTGCGCGGCGATCGCGCTTACCGGCATCGACATAACCCGGTTCTGGCTGGCCATGCTGGCGCTTGGATTGGGATGGAACCTCGCCTTCATCGGAGCCTCGACCCTGCTCACCGAATCCTACACGCCCGAGGAGCGCGAGAAGGTCCAGGGCGTCAACGACTTCCTGGTCTTCGGCACGGTGGCCCTGGCGTCGGTGTCGTCCGGCGCCATCCTCCATTTCTTCAGTTGGAACGCCGTGCAATGGGCGGCGTTCCCCTTTGTCGCGGTTTCCGGCGGCGCCACCCTTTGGCTGCTCGTGCGACGCCGCGCCGGACGGCATACGGTCTTATCGTCTTAGATCAAAACGATCGCGCCCTGATGGCCGCCGCGGGCGACGGTTGATTGCCCCTGCCCAAGCTGGGAAACTGACGTCCGGCACGATCAACGCAAAGGACCGCACCCATGGCTGAGCCCGGCCCCCCCCCTGTCATCGGCGTCATCGGCGGCAGCGGCGTCTACAACATCGACGGCCTCGCCGATACCCGCTGGGAAAAGATCTCCTCGTCCTTCGGCGAGCCCTCGGACGAATTGCTGTTCGGGGAGCTCGACGGCCAGCCCATGGTCTTCCTGCCGCGCCACGGCCGCGGCCACCGCCTGTCGCCCGGCGGCATCAACTTCCGCGCCAACATCGACGCCCTGAAACGCGCCGGCGTCACCGAGATCCTGTCGATCAGCGCTTGCGGCTCGTTCAAGGAGGAACTGGCGCCGGGTACTTTCGTCATCGCCGACCAGTTCATCGACCGCACCTTCGACCGCGAAAAGAGCTTCTTCGGGGCCGGGCTGGTGGCCCATGTGGCGCTCGGCCATCCCGTGTGCGGGCGCCTCGGGGACGCCGTCGAGGTGGCGGCCGGCGAGCTTGCCATCGAATTCGTGCGCGGCGGCACCTACCTGGCCATGGAGGGGCCGCAGTTCTCGACCCTCGCCGAGTCCGAACTCTACCGCGCCTGGGGCTGCGACGTCATCGGCATGACCAACATGCCGGAAGCCAAGCTCGCCCGCGAGGCGGAGATGTGCTACGCCACCATCGCCATGGTCACCGACTACGACTGCTGGCATCCCGACCACGACCACGTCACCGTGGATTCCATAATCCGCGTCCTGCTCGACAACGCCGAGCGCGGCCGCGGCCTGGTCAAGCGGGTGGTGCCCAGACTGGCGGGGCGCGCCGCGACGTGCGCGCAAGGCTGCCACCGGGCCCTGGACAATGCCATCATCACCGCCGTGGACGCCCGCGATCCGGCAATGGTGGAGAAGCTCTCGGCCGTTGCCGGGCGGGTCCTCAATGCGGGCAAGGCCGCCGGATGAGGGCCCCATGAAGGTCGAAGGCACCCCCTACCGCACCATCTGGCCGGCCGCTGACGGTCGCGCCGTGGAGATCATCGACCAGACGCGGCTGCCCCACGCCTTCGTCACCGTCAGCCTGGAGACCGTGGGTGACGCGGCGCGCGCCATTTCCGACATGCAGGTGCGCGGCGCCCCCCTGATCGGGGCGGCGGCAGCCTACGGCCTCGCCCTGGCGGCCAGGGTCGACGCTTCCGACGCAGCCCTGGAAGGCGCCGCCCAGGCGCTTGCCGCGACCCGGCCCACCGCCGTCAACCTGCGTTGGGCGCTCGACGACATGATGGCGGGGCTCGGTCAGCACCCGCCCGAGCGCCGCGCCGATGCCGCCTGGCGACGTGCCGCCGAGATCTGCGACGACGACGTGGCCATGTGCTCGGCCATCGGCGAGCACGGGCTCGACATCCTGCGCGCCGCCTGGGACGGGAAGGACCAGGCTGGATGCCTCAACGTGCTCACCCACTGCAACGCCGGGTGGCTGGCTACCGTCGATTGGGGAACGGCCCTGGCGCCCATCTACAAGGCCCACAACACGGGGATCCCCGTCCACGTGTGGATCGACGAGACGCGGCCCCGCAACCAGGGGGCCAGCCTCACCGCCTGGGAACTCAAGGCGCACGGGGTGGCGCACACGGTGATCGTCGACAACGCCGGCGGCCACCTCATGCAGAAGGGCGAGGTCGATCTCTGCATCACCGGCACCGACCGCACGGCGGCCTCGGGCGACGTCGCCAACAAGATCGGCACGTATCTCAAGGCGCTGGCCGCCGAGGACAACGGCGTTCCGTTCTACGTGGCGCTGCCCTCGCCAACCATCGACTGGACGATCTCGGACGGGCTCAGCGACATCCCCATCGAGGAGCGCGACGCCGCCGAGGTGACGCGCATCGCCGGGCTTACCGACGCCGGCGAAGTGGTCGACGTGACGCTCGTGCCCGAGGGAAGCGCCGCCGCCAACTACGCCTTCGACGTCACCCCGGCGCGCTTGGTCACCGGCCTGATCACTGAGCGCGGCGTGTGCGAAGCCTCGGCCGAGGGACTGGCCGGGCTGTTCCCGGAACGCAAATAGGCGGCGCTTCTAGCCCAAATAGTCGGCGAGGAAGGCCAGCGTTCGCTGACGCGCCGTGGCCGCGGCATCGGCATTGAATGAGCCCCGGTGATCGCAACCGAAGCCGTGGCCGGCGCCGTCGTAGATGTGGATGAGCACGCCCGGGTGAGTGGCGCCGATGATTTCCACGTCGTCGAGCGGGATGGTCGCGTCGGTCTCCCCGAAATGGAGCATGGTGGGGCAGGACGGCCTTTCCTCGACGAAGCCGATGATCTGGCCGCCGTAGTAGCCGACGGCGCAGTTGAAACCGAGCCGGCAAGCGCCGAGCCAGGCCAACGAGCCGCCCCAGCAGTAGCCAACGATACCGACCTTGGGCAGGGAGGCCAGCTCCCTGGCGGCGGTCTCCACGTCGAGGACCGCATCGTCCCAACTCACTTGGCCGCGGATTTCGCGGCCGCGCGCCACGTCGTCGGCTTCGTAGCCGAGTTCGACGCCATGCTCGGCGCGGTCGAACAAGGCCGGCGCCAGCGCCGCATAGCCTTCGGCGGCGAAGCCGTCGCAGACCTCGCGGATGTAGTTGTTGACGCCAAAAATCTCCTGGATGACGACGAGGCCGGCCTTGGCCGTGCCTTCTGGATCGGCGCGGTAGGCATCGAACGCGTGACCGTCGGACGCGGTCAGTTTGATGGTGGTGCCCATGGCGAGAAGCCTCCCTTCGTGGAACGCTACCCGGGGCCGGGGCGGTACGGACCCGGCGTATTTTCCCGCCCACTTTACGATGGACGCGGCCGCGAGAAAAGCGGAACAAACGCCGCTCTACAACCTTTTGGGGATAAATCAAACTTTTGATTCGCGCCATGCGGGACTTTGCGTTATGTTGGACGAGACATAAGGGGAACGCGGCTTCTGGAGAACCGGCCATGCTTTCCATGCGGGGTGGCGCCACTGGAAAATCGCCCTTGTCGTAACGGTGCTCGGGCCCATTCTTGCTGGATGCGAGACGGCGGGATACGAGGCAACGGGCGGTGGCGACGTGTCGGTCGAAACCGGAAGTCCCACGACGGACACGTCGAACCAATCGGCGCAAGGGGAAACGCGGGTCTCGTTTGGCCTCTACACGCCCCACCCTCGCTACTCAACTGCTGATCCTCAACTCGCTCTCCTCCTACCTGGGCTGTCTGACGTCAGCGCCCTTGGGACAGATTGAGGTGTTTTCATAAGGGAGGATTTCTGGCTCATCGTAGTGACCGAAGGGAACGAAGATGAGGCAG
>PVBE010473262.1_pt1 | contig 24629 bp, 16 predicted proteins | sample 1631181 | NCBI WGS metagenome assembly PVBE01 (sample SAMN08397723, study PRJNA350692) | Marine metagenome, whole genome shotgun sequencing project. | isolation source: water | place: Pacific Ocean | collected 2012-04 | reverse complement strand
CGAAAGAATGTGGACAGCCATCGCCACGTGCAGAAAACAGAACCGCAACTTCTTTTCGTTTCTTCACAAATCCATCAGGGCCAAACGGCAAAATCAACCGGCCCCAAGCCTATTGAACGTAACTCCGTGAACGGTTACGAAAGGAAGTAGCGCAATAGAACGTTGGTTTACTCACCATAGCCGGACCTCAAGTCGTTCGACAAATTGCAGCCAGTGTGGTGGTCCAGCGAGTTTTGCGCTGGACAAAAGTTCATCAACATCGCCCAGATTAGTGCAATTCTGTTCACCTGAAAAATCGCTGGACCACTACACCCCCTGACCCCAAGGCCCCCCCGGTCGTCCTCCTCTGTCACGAATTAGTTCACCGACATCAGGTACTCGATCAAGTCAGCCATGTCCTGTTTGGTGAGTTGCTTCTCCAGACCTTCGGGCATGATCGACACGCCGGTATCGACCAGTTCGTCGATTTCCGTGCGAAGCACCGTGTCCTTTTCGCCTTCGGCGCGTTTGAGTGTGATGCTGTTGGCCGCCTCCGCGGCAATCATCCCTGTGAGCGAGCGACCAGCGTCCGTGATCACGATGTAGTTGACGTACTTTGGATTGATGTTGCGATTTGGGTCGAGAATATTCAGTAGGATGCCTTCTTGTCCTCGGTCCTTGATCGTAGCCAAGGGGAGCCCGAGATCGTGGCCGACGCCTTCCAGCCGATGACACTTCGCGCATTCCCTCTTGAACACACCCTTGCCGCGACCGACGTCTGCGGACATTTTGAGCGCCTCGCGATACGTGGCAACGACGTCCTCTCGGTTGCTGCCTACCTCGACATCGAGCAGTCGCATCGCTTCCTTGCGAATTCGCTGATCCCGATGAGCAAGCAGCATTTGGATTCGCGCCGGATCGAGTTGGGACCGGTGGACCGTTCCATTGTCGATGGCTGCCAGAAGAACAGGCAACCGCTCGCGGCGGGCAAACAGTACCTCGGTGGCCGCGTTTCGCAAACGCGGCGTCAGTTGAGCCCACACGTCAACGATGGTTTGTGCGACCGAGGGGTCGGGGAAACGGCCCAGCGTTTCCACGGCTGCCGCGGCAACCGCCTGTGGTTGCCGGCTGTCAAGCAACTCGGCCAGGGTTTCGCTGGCCTCCTCATACGCCCCGAGCGTCAATGATCGAATCGCTCCCACGCGGCGTTCGACCGGCTGGTCGGAATCCTGCGCGCGTCGTCTTGCCACGTCGAGCATTTCGGCTAGTGCGTGTGAAAGAACCGAATCACGACGCGACACGAGAGTCTGGCGAAGAGGACTGTCCAGCTTGTCGATGCCTCGGAATAGGCCGCGCACGACAGCGTGTAGAAGTGGCTTTTCTTTGGCCGTGAACCTTTCAAGCGACTTGGCTAATTTGTCAACCTGATCGCCGCGGCCGTGTAGCCCTGCTTGCTCGGCAAGCTGTTCGAGCAGGACCCGGGCACCATCGGACGTTCGCCATCGCGAATCGGCGGCAAGATGAGCAAACAGCTCGCCCGTACGGCCTGTCGCAGAACTGAGCACGGCCAAACGGACCCATCGGTCAGTGGCGTCCTGGGCAGCAATGGCGGCCAGCGCTGCGGTCGCCTTCTGGCCTGGGAGTTCTCCCAGCGTGAAGGCCAATTGATAGCGGACAAGAGGATCTTGGTCGTCGACCATCGAGAAGAGTTCTTCCCACAACGCCGGCGAATCGTCCAACGCCTGTTCGGCCAGGCGCACCGCATGCTGGCGCACACGCGGATGTTCGTCGTCGAGACGCGCGAGGAGAGTCGCCTTTCGCTCCGCGAAAGCTGCGCTGGTCTCGACGCTACTTTCGCGGGGCGAAAGACGACACTGACCATCCAGGGAGTACATCGCGTGCAGCCGACCCAGTGGCGATGGCGACTGGGCAGCCAGCTTTACTAGCGGCCCGATCGCTGTCTGGTCCTGACGCTGGTAGAGCAATCGGGCAGCAGTTTCGTGGTGCCACGCATTGGGGTGCTCCAAGAGGCTCACCAACTCGGTCGTGCTGGCTTTGCCGAGATCGGGGATGTTCGGCTGCTTGAATCCGTCGGGTACGACGCGGTAGATGCGGCCGCGACTGGAGCCCTCGGTCAGGTCGAAGCATTTCCTGAGCGCCGGCGGCATCACAATGCCCTCGTTAATCACCTGGCGATACATGTCGGCGATGTAGAGGTTGCCGTCGGGACCGTTGCGCATGTTGACCGGCCGGAACCAGATATCACGAGACGCGAGGAACTCGCGTTTCTCGTCCACTCGCCGAGCAATCAGCCCCACGCCGTTGGGCTCCAGCAAGTTGCGATGCACCAGATTTCCAGAGCATTCCGGCGTGAATGAGTTGTTGCGGTACTTCGCGGGCCACGCATCGCCTCGGTAGATGGTGGTCCCGCTGGCCGCGGTAATGTAGCCGGTCGCCGCGCCACCCTTTTCGACGATCCCCTTGATTGCTCCGGACGTCCGCATTCGCATCCACACAACCCGATGAGGCTCCGGCGGACTGATGCGGAATACGGGTGCCAACGTACCCGCAGCCGCGATCAGTCGCGAAGAACCCGGCGCGGCGAGGTAGGGGTTCCGCGCCACGTAGCGGTCTTCATAGAAAACCAGGTGGATGTGGGCACTATTGCTGCAGATGAACTTCCGTCCCCAATCATCGAAGCTCAGCCCGGACTGGGCGCTGCTGTTCGTGGGGGCAAGGTGCAGCGTGCGCGGGTCGAAGGCGAAGTCGCGGCCGCGTATCGACACCGGCTTCGCATCGGGTCGGACTGTGCATCGCACTTCGCCGCCGCCGCGAGCGCTGGCACCGTGGATACGGCTATCGAGACCCCAGCGGAAGCTGTTTGGCAAATGTTGCCAGTTGCTATAGCCAAAGCCGGTCAAGACCACTTTACGGACGTCCGCCCGGCCGTCGCCGTTCGTGTCCTTACAGTACAGCAAGTCCGGAGCCGCCGCCACAAACACGCCGTCGTCGTAGGCAAAGACACCGTTTGGCCAGATGAGATCGTCGACGTAGACCGTGGATTTGTCGAAACGACCATCGCCGTCCGTATCCTCCAGCAGCTTGACGCATCCCAGTTTGGTTGTCTCCTGGGCCAGCTTGCGGGCCTCGCTTGCGGGGACCCGATTCCCTTGGTTGTAGCCTCGCATCTCGGCAACGAACAATCTGCCACGCTCGTCGAACGACATCCCGACCGGATCCATCACCAACGGTTCGGACGCGACCAGCTCGATGTGAAAACCGGGCTCTACCTCGAACGTCGCTTCCGCGTCTTTCGGTTCGGTAGGTGGAATGAGTTCGATCCCAGACGAGTGATCTGTCGTCCGGTTCTGAACAGTCTCAGCCTGCGCTGCGAGTGCAACAATCACGACCAACATGTTCGTCACGGCGGCGAACCGATCGGCTTTTCCTAGATAACTCATGTGTGATTCTCCCTTTCGCACAGCAAGATAGCTCACACGACTTGTACCTTCGTCTCACCCGCGAGGTCCATCGTCACAGCGTCGAACTCGAAGCCATGCCTGCTCAGCCGATCGCTCTGCGCCGCTTGACCGTTGATGGTGATTGCCTGCGGCTCCTCTCGCGATTTCAGGAACAGCAGTGTCGCGTCGGAGAGCTGCTTTCCGGCACTCAAGGTGAACTTATCGGGCGCGTCGAATTCCGCTTTCACACTCCGACGCTGCATCTCCCATTGATAGACTCGCTGGCTCATCCACCATTCGAGCCCCTGCGTTCTGCCATAATCCACGAGTTCACTAAACGCATCGGCTACATGAGGCTTCTGGATATGGGCGGGGTGAAACAGGAAATGCGCGACGCCGTGATGCCGCAGCACGGAATCCACCAATGGCTTGCCGTATTCACGTGGGCAGACAACCACCAAGTCCTGCGTCAGCATGTTGACCTCCAGCACGTTCAGGTAATGCGGCGACTCGATCTGGTCGTCAAGAGGGAAGTAAGGCTGAGAACCACCCAGCGGAAAACCGGTCGCTCCTCTCTTGCTTGGCCCACGCGTTTGATCCGAGTTGATTCCAATTTCCTCACACCACCTCAGGAAATCGAGACGGCTCTCCCAACGCAAGTAGTGATTCTTGTTCGTGGTGACGTGATCCAGCCCGGCTTCCTGCATCAGCCAGCGATGTTGGAGAATCAGATTTGCCTTCGACCACCACGTTTCCGTACCGCCCGTGCGCGCGTCGTAGTGCAGCCCGATCTCGAAGCCCTGGTCTTTCAACGTGTCGTAGAACTCTCTGGGATAGCCGCCCGGAAACAGCGTACACCACGTTGATTTCAAATCGCAGCGATTTACGACCTCCAACAGCGCCTCGGCCTTTCGTGGGTCGTTGCCGTCGGTGTCGTGTGAAATGTGACCGATGGCTTTGAGACCGCGCGGCCAGTACCAGAGTACGGGCAGCGCTACACCTTGTTCTCTGGCGACGTAGAGAATGCTGCGGAGAATGATCTCCCGCAATTCGTCGGTGATCGGTTCCAGAAACAGCTGCCCGTCGTCGGATGGCATCGTTGTGCGGTCGCGCTGCCAATCGAGTACAAAGCCGTCCTCGGACTTCAACTCGCCATCGTTGAAGGGCGCGGAGCCTTCCGGCGATGGTGTGGCATCCTGCAACACGGAAACACCTTGTTGGATGTGGACAATCGAGAAAAGCAGATCGGGTGCCAGCAAAATGGCTCGACCTTTCCCGAATCGGTTTTCCGCAATCGCGTTGCCTTTGGCGCCCTGGTATCCCGATTCCAAGTCCGCGAGCGAGACCGCCGAGCCGGTACTCATGACATGACCGCCGAATACGTGTAGCGAGCTGCGCAGGCCCGCCGTCACAGGGTGATCCTGAGCAGTCACTTTCATCCAACCCTCCGTCAACCGGCGTCCGCGACTCACCCCAAAAACCTTGTCCAATCCCGACGTTCCGCCGATACCAATAATCGAGCCTCCTCTCTTGACCACGCTGGTGAGGACTTCGCGCTGCTCGGCCGTTAGTGGCTGGTTCCCGGCCAGCACTACGATCGGCTGCGAGCGGCCCAGCAGCGATGATATGTCGTCGGGGGATATCGTATTGAAGAACACACCTCCGCGTTGGAGGATTTCCGTGATGTAGATCCAGGTGCCAGCACGCGGGTTCACGTCGGTGGAGAGTGATTGAGTGATGACGGTGACGGGGCCGTTGACGGCGATACTCGATGAGTCGCCGACCGTCTCAGCCGATCGCGCCACTCCGCGTAACCCTGGCAAAGCCAGACAACCGCCCACTGCGGCTGTCTGGCCGAGAAAACCTCGTCGTGTGGTTTGGTCGCTCATCGAATACCTCCCGTTCCTGTTCCAGCCTACACCTTTGCTCGTCAAACACGATTTGACACGGTACTCGTAGGCGAGTTCTTATCCCAATTCCGATTTCACATCGGTTTCGATACTGCCTGCAGCTCGCGCATCGCCGACATCAGCACGTCTTCTACTTCCGGGGCCACGCGCGAGACGATGCCGGTTTCGTAGCCACCCTGTGTGTAAGCGATCTTGGTGCCGATGTAGCCCGTGCCGTATTCGCCGTAAGCCGCCATGCAGACGAACTTCTCCGGGCACATCTTCTGGGCGGCCAACTGATACTCGATAAACAGCTCACCCGGCATGTGAAGCACGCTCGCCGGACCGATCTCCAGACAGGTCAGCGGAATCTTGTGCCCGGACTGCATACGGCGGAGGAAAGCCAGATCGCGGGCGGCGAATACTCGCTGTTGCTTAGAGAGCTTGGAATTACTCAACCTCTCAAGACACGATTTCTCGGAAATGCGTTTGCGGATCGGCAAACTCACCGGACAAGTCCGCCAACTAACGTCGCCCGCCGAGACGGGGATCTTCTTCTGCGACTGCCAAGCGAGCTTCATGCCTTGAGCGAGGCGTCCGGTCAGCACAGCCCGGTTCTCAGGCGAGCCGTCGTTATATTTGCCGCAGGCTATGTCGCCCCCGGCGCCGTCGAAATAGACCTGGGCCACGCCGGGTGGCTGGGCTTCGCGGAGCGATCGGGCGATGCCGATGATGTCGCCGCTAACACCGCCCCGGCCGTAATAGCTCTGTCCGTGACAGGCGTAGTAGCTGATCGTCACCAGTGGGTCGTCGCCGTCCCAGAAGCTGATCGTCCGAAGATAGGGGTCGATGAGCCCCTCAGGCGCGGCGCTACCTCGCTCATTGCCGCCACGGGAGCTGCGCCAGAAGGCGAGTTTTCCGTTTGGCGTGAGCACGCGCCGGGTGGAGGCGACTTTTTCGACCTTCCCCTTGCCATAGCCCAGGTGGGTCGCCCGGCGTGGCTTGTCAGCGGCCTCGCGCACTGCTCGGACGGCACGACGCAGGCCCTCGTCGGCGAAGGCGAGGTCGAACATGACGCCTTTCATGCCGTGCACGGCGAGGATTTTTCCAGAGGAATAGTCGGCCGCCGGTGCGTCGTGCTGGTGACAGACATGCACGGCCACTCGGTCGGCAGTTGTGCCAGCCGCCTCCGCCAATTTCTCGCGCCATAGATCGTGTGCGGCGTTACCAATTCCCGTCCAATCGACCGCGCAAAGCACAATCGGACCGCTGCCGGCGAACAGGATGATCCCGCACGCGCGGAGCGGATCAACGATCTTCTTGGCAGGCATCACGTTTCCATGGCAAAGCGGTACGCCTAGCGGCGGCGTGACATCGGCTTGAAACGTGGTAATCCGCAGTGGCGGCTTCTCGAAACGGGCAGCACCAAGCGCCGTGCCTGCCGCGGCAGCAACCAAGAGATCTCGTCGGGTAACGTTGATGGTGGGTCTCCTTCATTCAAAAGGCAACTTGACTGGGCAACCGTGTTCGATCGACCGGTCATGGTATCCACGGTAAAACGACTCTCGTCGTATGCCGCTGGCCGTGATGGATCGTTTGTTTCGCTTTCTTGAGCTGGGCGTCGGCGTTCTGGTCGGCGGCCGTATTGTGATTACGGTCGTAGTTGGGAAAGTCGCTGCTGGTGATGTCGAGGCGAATGCGATGGCCCAGCTTGAACGCGTTCGACGTCGGGTTCATACGGATCACGTATCGGACGACTTCTCCCGGCCCGATCAAGCTCGGCTTGTCAACGCCATTGCGATACCGGGCTCGAACCATTCCGAGCGATACGTCGCGCCCCATTCCATCGGGAGCGACGTCGACGAGCCTCGCAAAAAAATCGGTATCGGGAGCCGACGATGATGCGTGCAGTTCAACGGTCGGATAGCCCGTCACTTCGATCCGCTCCGTCAGCGGTGCGGTCTGATAGACGAGGATGTCCTTTCGCCCCGCGAGCGGCCGCTGATCGGTCGGAATCTGAAACAGCCGCGGACCGTGCAGCGAAGGAACGGGATTCTCAGGATCGTATGAGTACCAGTCGGCGCCGTCGCCGGAGGGCTTCTCTTGAATGAGCCGTCCGTCGCCATTGGGCGTGTTCGCCTTTCCATCGCTGGTGAGGTAAAGCACCTTTTCTACTGCTCGCTCAAGTGGCCAGTCCGCTTCATCGCGCCAGCGGTTGTCGCCCATGATGAAGATGCGGTAAGGGGCGGTCTTATCGATACCGTTCGGCTTGCCCTTGATCCAATAGTCGAACCAGCGAATCTCATAGGCCGCGATGTCAAACGCTGCCTCAGGCCCGAAATCGATGTTGCCGTACCTCCGCCTGCCGAGACCGCCGTGTGCCCAAGGGCCGATAATCGTTCGCGATCCGTCGCGGGCGGTCTTGGTCGCGGCCTCGGCTCTCATTGTGCGGTCGAGCAACATGTGCCCGTTGCAGTGATCCCACCAGCCAATGACGTTCAGGTTCGGCACGGTGACGTTCTTGACGCCCTCGTGCAACGCCCATGGATCGGTGTGCGGGTTCTTGAGCCAGTAATGCACCGCATCGGTCTCATCCTCGAACACCTCGCGGGGGAGTTTGAGGTAAGGCGCGAACGTGAGCCACTTTTTGCTGTCGCCCGCGGACCACTTTTTCTGAGCCGCGGCTCGCGCTGTGGTGCCCTGGCGGTTTTCGCGGTGGCGCATGTCGGGTGTCATGGCGACGATCCACCAGTGTAGTCGCCTGCCGGGCCTGATGGTGCCGGGACCTTCGAGGTCTTGATACCGGGCCGGGATACTATAGGCGGACATTGCCACGAGCGACGGTGGCCTAAGCGGCGCGAGCCGCCACTGAAGAAATGCGTTGTACGATCCGCCGAATGTTCCCACCTGACCGTTGGAACCCGGCAGTTTCGCTGCCCACTCGACCGTATCGTAGCCATCCTCGGCGTCGTGGGTTTTCGCCCGCACGAACGATTCCCACTTGCCGTCCGAAGCGAATCGACCACGCGCGTCTTGCGAGACCACGATGTAGCCTGCCTTGACGTAGCGGGCCATCCCGCTGCCCGACTTTCCATAGGGTGTGCGCATGACCAAAACGGGATACGGTCCACCGGAATCGGGCTGGAAGACATTCGCCCTTAGTACGACGCCGTCGCGCATCGGGGCCGGCACGTCCCGCTCAACAAGCACCTTGATCGGCGCGGGTTCATCTCCGCGGAGCGCCGAGCTACCGACGAAGAGGAGTAAGACGCCGACTTGTAAGATCGCGCGGCATGCGCCTCTCTGACCTGGTCCAATGAGCTTGTCCCGACGAGCAGTGTGGCACATCAGTCTGTCTCCGATTCTCGAACTCGATTGATCTACAGCAAAATGACGGAGTATCTCACTGTATAACATTCAAGCTTCTTGAACAGCGGCCTTGGCTTGTGTATCGCGTTTGTAGTTCGCATCCATCCGAGATAGGATACAGCATATCGAGAGACGGAATCGGCTCGATGCTTACACTGGGGTGGCTGTGTCCACATCATCCGTTCCTAATCACTTCTGCCTGAGAGAACGAAACATGCAACGACGCGAATTCCTTCGCTCGAGCGCGGCCTTCTCCGTACCCTTGTTTGTTCCTTCCACCGTTTTTGCGTCTGCGAATCAGCCCGGAGCCAACGATCGCGTCCGTGTAGGAATCGCGGGACTTGGCGGTCGGGCGACATGGATGTTGCGCAACGAAGATTTTCCCGGCGCACAAATCGTCGCGGTCGCCGATTGCTTCGAGCCTCGCTGCGATCAGATGGTGGCCAAGATCACCGAGAGCCGCCCTGATTTGCGACCGGAGACTTGGAAGAAGTACTCCGATATCCGGCAGTTGCTCGACTCGGAGAAACTCGACGCCGTATTTGTGGAGACCACGTGCCATGCTCGAGTCTGGTGCATGATGCACGCCTTGGCGGCCGGTTGCGACGTCTATGGCGAGAAACCACTAGTCCTCACGATTGCAGAGGGCCGCATTCTAGCGGACGCTGCGCGCAAATCCGGCCGCATTCTTCAAACCGGTACTCAACAGCGATCAATGCCGATCAACGCCTATTGCAGCAAGCTTGTTCGCGAAGGGGCGATTGGAAAAATCAAGGAAGCAGTCGTCTACAACTTTGAAGGTCCCGCCGTATGGCAACCCCAACCGGAGCAACCCAAACCCGCTGGTCTCGACTGGGACCTGTGGACAAATCAGGTGGAGCTACGGCCCTATCATAAATCGTTGCACTTTGGGTGGTCGAATTATGCAGCCTACGATGGAGGCGGACAGTCGTGGGGCGTCTCGGGCTGGGGAACCCATTCTCTCGACCAAGTTCAATGCGCCTTGGGCACTGACGACACCGGTCCGATCAAAATCTCGCCAGGAGAGAAAGACGACAAGGGCTGGCCGCGTGTGACGATGAAGTACGCAAACGGCACGCTACTCAAACTCATGGGCCAGCGTCACACCATGGAGGACCTGGGCGCGATCTTCCGCGGAGAGAAAGGCACCATCGAGATCCTTCGCGGTCACGCTCGAGCCAACCCTCCGGAATTACTTAAAGACGCCCCGCCTGATACTCCCGGAGGACCCAAGGAATCGGTCGCGCATATCGCCAACTTCATCGACTGCGTCCGCACGCGCAAGAAACCCGCTGCCGATGCCGAAGCCGGCCATCGCGCGACAACCGTTTGCCATCTGGTTAACATCAGCCGCAACCTCGACAGAACGCTCCAATGGGATCCCAAGGCCGAGACGTTTGTTGACGACCAAGCAGCCAACAAGTTCGTCTCACGGCCACGACGCAAAGGCTACGAACTGCCTGCTGTCTCGTGATTCCCATACCCGTAACACACACACAGCCTCAGCGTTCTCTCGCCCACTCTGACCATCGAATTCAGAGAGCGTTGAGGTGAAATGGTCCAGCGATTTGTCAGGTGAACACAATTGCACTAATCTTGATGTACTTTTGTCCAGCGCAAAAATCGGTGGACTAGCACAGTCGCCAGATGAAGAAGACGATTAAGGGCGGTCGCGTCGTAACCATGTCCGCACCGTACAAGGGCGGCTGGGTTGCCGCGATCGTGAAGAAGTAAGCTCTGCTGCTGCCAAAGGAGCGCAAGAGTTGAGACAGGCCCCGGCAATGTTGGAAGTACAACAGCACGTCAAGGACACAGAACAATGAAACGACGCGAGTTTTTTGTCAAGTCAGCATCTGCCACAGCGGCGACAATGTGGTTGCCGCTTGTGAACTCAGACCGCGCAATCGCGAGGGCTGACACAGCGGACGGCCGCGCAGCCGGACCGTTAAGAGTGCATCCCGACAACCGGCGCTACTTCACCGACGGCAGCGGGCGAGCCATCTATCTCACTGGTTCGCATGTCTGGAACAATCTGGTCGACATGGGGCCGGGCGATCCACCGCCGAAGTTCGATTTCGACGCCTATCTCGACTCTTTCGAAAAGTACAGGCACAACTTCATTCGGCTGTGGGCCTGGGAACACACCACGTGGGACACGTCGGCCAATGGTCGCTGGGGTAAGAAGGACCCCCACATCGTCGCTCCGAATCCGTGGATGCGAACCGGCCGGACAAGGCGCTCGACGGCAAGCCCAAGTTCGTTCTGACAGAGTTCAACCCAGAGTATTTTCAACGTCTGCGATCGCGCGTCATCGCGGCCGGCAAGCGCGGCATCTACGTGTCGGTGATGTTATTCGAGGGCTGGGGCGTGCAGTTTGCACCCGGAGCATGGACCGGGCATCCGCTCAACGCCGCAAACAATACCAGCGACATCAATGGCGATCTGAATAAGGACGGCAAGGGGCTGGAGATCCATACGCTTGCCAAACCCGCGATCACGCGCATCCAGGAAGCGTACATCAAGAAAGTCGTCGACACCGTTAATGACCTTGAAAACGTGTTGTACGAGATTTCAAACGAAAACCATCCGCCGTCGACCAAGTGGCAATACCACATGATTCGTTTCGTCAAAGCCTACGAGAAAACCAAGCCGAAACAGCATCCGGTCGGCATGACATTCCAATATCGCGGCGGCAGGAACAAGACGCTACTGGACAGCCCGGCCGATTGGATTTCGCCCAACCACGAAGGCGGCTATCGCGACAACCCGCCCCCAGCCGACGGAACCAAGGTCATCATCTCCGACAGCGATCATCTCTGGGGAATCGGCGGCAACGAGGCTTGGGTCTGGAAGAGCTTTGCCCGCGGGCTGAACCCGATTTTCATGGACCCGTATGACGGCGCAGTGTTGGCCAAACGATTCGATCCACGATGGGAACCGATCCGCCGTGCCATGGGCTACACCCTGCAATTTGCCAAGCGCATGAACTTGGCCGCGATGACTCCTCGCGGCGATCTTTCTTCGACAAAGTACTGCCTGGCCGATCCAGGCCGCGAATACTTCGTGTACGCTCCTGATGGCGACAAAGTGACGTTCGACCTGTCTGCCGTGAAAGGCGAGTTGACCGTCGAGTGGTTCGATCCGACAAAAGGGAAGCCGATCGAGTCCGGCAAGACAACCGGAGGCGCTCGTCGGCAGTTCACCGCGCCTTTTGAGGGACATGCGGTCCTCCACATCGCGCAACCGGTAGCGAGGTAATCAAATGAGGACAGCATCTCTGAAAGCCCGATGGTTGCATCGCTGGTGTGGTGGTCCAGCGAGTTGTGCGCTGGACAACAGTTCATCAACATCGCCCAGATGAGTGCCATTCTGTTCACCTGAAAAATCGCTGGACCACTACAGAGGCTAGTATATTATTACTTTTGGTATGGCGGCGATCCTTGCTTCACTTGGTGCCATTTGCATTATCTGTTCCAGATACGTTGCAAACGTAACGCAACGGCATGATGAGCTGGTGCAACGACTGCCCGACCCAACAACGCACTTGACGCAGACTTCGTCATCCATGCAGGATCACGGCAGTTCTAACGATCGCTAGTCCTTCGATTGGTCGTCGATGTACAGCAGCCGTTTGACAACCAACCTACCAGGCCTCCGTCGAGTGGCAAGCTAGCGTCGCGTGGGCCACACTTGGGTCACGCTTCATCGTCTGGCATCGCAATACCGATGGGCGGCCTGTGGATATGATCCTGTTGCAGCTTTGTTTATCCGAACGAAGAATTCTTCGGCATGGTCGAGCACGGCTTCTTCGTCGATGTCACTAGGCTCCATTTGGACGAGTGATATTTGCCGCTCGTGTGGCTCAAGAATCTCCTCTACTCGCGGAGCCTCTATCCAGACAGCGACCTTCCCATTTGCCAGAATTCCATACGCCAAAACTCCGTTGTACCTAGTCAGGGCGCGGGCTTCCCCCACCCTTTTTGATGACGACACCACTCGGTGCAGCCCCTAGGTCTATGGACACAGTCTCGAAGTTTTTGATGGTCGTGTTGCACGCTACACGACCTGGCTTTGTCCGTTCGGCAATGTGGTTCAAGGTCTTCAAGAGAAGCGGCATCGTTGTTTGATTCCAGACCTCCCTCCGAGAATCGATCTTGGCTATCTCTTGACGATACGTTTCGGCGGCTCTTTGAACATCTTCGATGGACGACATGTGAAACCCTCTATTGAGCCTAGTCTGCAAGTGACGTAACGATTGCCCTCCCGTTCACCAGTGTTTCGGACGTCGAAAGTCTATCAAATCGGGGCAGGAAAAGCGCCTCCCGCACGATCAGCACTCCGGCCGACTACCACCAAGCAAGATACGACGATAACGCCGAATCTGATGTCAGCGCTCAGAAGAATTCCGGAGATCGCAATATTGGTGACAAGTAGTGCTGCGATCGATCTCCACCGCTTCAGCTTTGGCCTCGATAACACCCCGCACACCACAGCAAAAACGCCAATCACTATCAAGGCCTGCCACTCCGGGAACTTGCCGAAGAGGATCCAGTAGTCACACGGGAGGATTACCGGTAAAAGGCCTGTTAAGGCCACTTGTTTTGCTCGCAATCGCTTCGCCCTTTCTCGCTGGTTCGGCAGGGCAGCATTGTAGCTTGATTAGGCAAATTGAAAGCGAACTAGGCAAAGACCCCTGTCAAGAGGACCACTCGGAAGCAATATGGACGTTCGGTAGAGCATCTCGGAGCTCATCAATGGCTTCGTCCGAAACCCGTGGGCACCCGACGAGGTTGGCTGCGGGTTGCGTCATCAGCCTCGGCTCCGACCGTTTGATCGAAATTCACAGACGCGCGCCACAGAGAATCGCCCGTGACTCGTTGCGCGCCGTTGTCGATGTGACCGGATGCAGCTGGGGAAGTTTCTCCATGGTGAGGTGGGCGCTCCGGAAGCCACGACCGAAACGCTCGCGTGGCGGTCGATTTTCCCGCTCACCCTAGCGAAATGCCGTTTCCAACGGCGGGCTTTGTACTCCGCCGCAAGGTATTGACTAGATGAAGACGCCCGCCGACGGCATTCCGATCGCCCGACGCCAGACAGCCAGTTGGCCTGCGTGATAGCCAGTATGCCCGGCGACTACCTGTAACAGCAGATGACCCATCGTCGGTAGCGTTTCATCCGGCAGCGGCTTCTTCAACACAGATTCATCCGCGGCTCGGATGGCCTTACGGAGACGGCTTGCGGAGTCGTCAAGGAACGCGAGCATTTCTGGTTTCCTCAGGTAACGCGACAGCTCTGACGCGGGCGTGCTGTCATAACCAAACGTCGATTCCCAATCATCAGGCAGCCACGGCTCAGCATCCAGCTCAACTGCGATCCCTTGGCAGCTAAAGATGATATGACCTAGCGTCCACATTCCGTGGTTGGGCACGCCAGGCGGCTGTTGGACCATCTGTTCCTCGGACAAATCAGCGACGGACTGTTTGACAAACTCCACCGTGGTCTCAAAGCTGCTGACCAGTTCGCTAATCATCGCACAAGCTCTGCTGGGGCCGGAGGCCGAGATAATCGAGTTGGCGGACCAACAGACAGTCTATTGGACCCAATACACAGTCTACAAGCTGCTAGCGCTTCGATGCTCCGGCGGTCGCCCACCGCACGTAACGGCCTCCGTGCAGTCGCGTTCACGCGTCGGTCCGCGACGGCTGCGGGCAAGAAGTGCGGCTTATTGCCCGGACGACTTTGAAATACAGAACAGATGTTCGTCGCCGCGCAGGTAGATTTCGTTGCCGACGATCGCTGGCGAGGCGTAGAACTTCTCGTCGAGCGAGTTGACCGCCAGAACTTCCAACTGTGGACCGCGCTTGAGCACAGCGGTCCGGCCCTCCTCGCCCAGCAGATAAATACGATCAGCCGCACCGACCGGCGACGCGCTGAAGTTCCGCACGCCCGGCAGACGGCGTTTAAAATAGTGCTGCTTTCCGTCGACTGCGCCCAGGCACGAAAAGAAACTTCGATCTTCGAGTAGATAAATCTCGTCGCCCCACAACATCGGACCGGGCACGTACGGCGTCCCGCGGTCGAGCGACCAGACCACGTGTTCGCTGTCGGTCAAATCGCCCCGCTGTCCGAGCGAGATCGCGTGGAACGTGTCTCTGCCGTACCCGCTGGTGGCGAAGACCAGGCCATGTCCGACCGCTGGCATCGGAATGGCACCCTCGCTCTGGTGGCCGCATTGCCAAAGCAACTCGCCGCTGCGCAGATCATAGCTGCGCACCATCTCACCGTTGACTACCACCTGACGGCGCCCTTCGTGCTTGAAGATCCGCGGCGTACTCCAATTCGAAACCTCCTCGCGGTTCTGTCTCCAGATCTCTTCGCCCGTCCTCTTGTCGATCGCCACCACGAACGATTGCAATTCGTGATCGACGACCACGATCAACGTGGTGCCCAGCAGCGCGGGCGAGCTACCTTCACCCAGCCCGTCCTCCATCGCCTGCGGCCCGAGGTCCTTCTTCCAGACGAAGCGACCGTCCATATCGTAGCAATACAGCCCAAACGAGCCGAAGTACGCGTAAACGTGCTTGCCGTCGGTGATCGGCGACGCTGAGGCGAAACTACCCTTCCAGTGATACCCCTGATGCGGCATCACTTCGTGCACGGTTTGCTGCCATCGCTTTCGACCGCTGGCGCGATCGAGGCACACGAGGACCAATGCCTGAGGTTTCCACGCTGTGATCACCGCGTCGTGCTTTTTTATTCTCGGCGTGTCGGCCGGAATCACATACGGCTGCGGCAGTTCCTTGTCGATCGGGATTGCGGTCACCAAAAAGATCTGCTCGCCCCAAACAATCGGCGTCGAATGCCCGCGGCCATCAATGGGTGCCTTCCACTGCAGATTCTCCGTCGCGCTCCACCGCACTGGCGGATCTCCCACCGGCGCCACGCCGTTGAACGTCGGTCCTCGCCACTGCGGCCAATTCGCCAGCGATTTCTTCGCGACGTCCTCCGCGAGCAGCGCCGCCGAGGCCCACAACACTACAAACATCCACGCGCCAACTAATAGTCTGCGTTTCATTGGTTTTTGCTCCCGTTGTGCCAAGCGAAGAAACGGCCTGACAATCCGATAGTATAGAGTGATCCGTCGGTCAGATCAGCGCGATGTCAAACTCAAAGCAATCGGCATTCGGGAGGATGTGGGCAGTTGTGTGCGTCACTCCAACCCGCGGCGGGAAAATCGTCCGCTGAGGATATCGCGATTTGATTGTTGCGGCGGTGAGGTCGACCGCTGTCAACGATGAGCCCGCGTCATGCGGGCTTGTACACCGCCGCTTCACGGTAGCTAATGATACCGGCCGACGCCCGGACGACCGTAGTTTCGAAAAAAGGTCCTTTAATCGGACAGCCCGCCAACTACTCAAGCGCAGGGTGGACGACTTCCCCGCGAAGCTGTAGCTTGCCGGCCTCGGGCTCATAGACGCCGTAGAAGGGCGAGTAGGAATCCAACCAGACCATGATCCGATGCATGTCTTCTTCCGACAACTTGACGTCGTAATGCCCCTGTTCGAGTATTTCATACAGCTTCGACGCTCTGGCGCCCACTTTCCCCGGGGTGGACTCCAGATCGCGGTCAATGCTTCGACTGCTCGCGGAAGTCACATACCTCCAGGTGCCGTATTTTGGCGCAAGACTCAGGTAGGACGCATAATACGTGGTAGGAATATTCATCCAGCCACCAGCCGGATCCTCTACCGACCCCGAATCCAGCCGCATTGGCTTGTCCGGATGTGTCGCATGACACTCGACACAATGCCGATCCAATACGGGCTGCACCAGACGTGGGTAGCTGAACGGGTTGGTGCCGTCGACATCCGGTTTCAGCCGCGAAGGCGGACGGCGCATGGCCAGCGGTGGGGTGGTGTTAACCGTGGTGACCGCAGTGTGCCTCGGTTCGTGGCATCCCCGGCAGGTCGCCACTTCGCCTGGCAAGAATTGAGTCCCCGAACGCATCGTTGTTACCGCCAACCCGTCTTCGTCCAATACCTGAAAGAACAACTCCTTGCGTGCGGGGGCAATGAAATGGGCGCTGCCGTCCTTTTCAACCGGGACCGTTCCCAACACGGCGCGGGCAATGTTAATGGAATTTGTTCCCGGAATCTGCAAACCCGTGTTGTGTCGTGCAGCCCAAGATGCAATCGGCAGCGGAAAAACTTGGTAAACGCGTAGGGCCTTGATTTTGGTGCCCACAGGCCATGGCTTGCTGCTGTTGTACACATTGACCACGCCCACAACCGCTTCCGCCGGCTGATCTTCTGCCACGCGATCCGACGCGTCCGGGATCACCGGCGGCACTTTCCTGGGGCGAACCGGGATCGGATTGTGGGCGGAAATCTCGGGATCGCGGTAGATCAGCTCTCGGTTACCGAAACTGTCCAGGAGATAGATGCCGTAATTCGCGCCGAGCGGCGTATTGGGAGCGATGCGTGCCTTCGCATCGTAAACACACAGATGATAGTCTTCGCTTAGCGGCCAAGCCTCGCCATAGTCGCTGTCCCATCCGCCAGGGCCGCCCTGAGCCTGATTCTCGGGGAATTCGACATCGGGGGTCAGGCGTTTCAACGCCGACATCTGATCATTATCCACAATGCGCGGGTCGAGGATCACCAGAGAACCGAATACTTGCGAATGGTGACCGGTCGCTGTGGCGATGAATTTCTGCGAACCGGGAATGGCACGCAGGTCGACTTCCATGTCCGGGCGTGTCATCCGATCGGAGAAGTTCCCCTGAATGGCTCGCGGGTCCCGCCCGTCGGGCGCCATGATCCACGGCATATGGGCCGCCGACGACCATCGGTCGATATAGTCCCAGCGCGTGAAGATGATTCGACCGTCGTGGATTACGCTGGGGTGCCATTCATGGGTTTCATGAAAACTCAGGCGGCGAATATCGCGACCGTCGGCGGCCATGTCATGGAGTGTGTAGGTCGGACAGATCCTGCCGCAGCGCAAGTAGCCGCCGCGCCGTTCGCTGTTGAAGACAATCCGGCCGCTGGGCATCCAGCAGGGGTCGAAGTCGTTGAACGTGCCGTCGGTCAATTGCACCAGACCGGAGCCATCCAGGTTGATCTTGAAGATGTGATAACAGCGTCCTTCAGCCCAATGGCCCCGGCTGTGGTCACTGTGGGCCCGGTGGCTGCGATCGCCGCGACACTCGGTGTAGGCGAAAAGGATCTGTCGACCGTCAAAAGACAGGTCCGGCGAAAGGAACGCCCCACCTTCGGTCTCTTCGCCGCGCAGCGTGGCGGTGTTGTCGTGGAAGTTAATGTCCCACTTTTTGCTCGGTCCGCCACTGAGTATCTCTCCTGCGAGACGCCCCTGCAGGATCACTGAATCGGCCAGCACATCACGCACCTTAGGCTCGGGCCCGAAGGCATCGGACAATACGTACAGACCCCCGCCCGGCTGAGCCGTGATACCGTAGAACTGATCGACCATGTGGCTGTAGAGCGATCCGTGCCGTTTGATGAAAAGGATCTCGTCGAAGTCCCTCAATAAGGGATTCGCGAAGGCGATCTTACGACGCAGCCTGCAAACTTTTTCGAAAAGCGCGTATCGCGCGGCCGATTCCGGCAGCGTAACATCGGCGGCAGCCGCCTGGAGTTCTTTCAGTTCGTTTGCCGCTACGGAGAGGTCCGATGCCGTGGGCATCTCCTGAATGTCTGCGAGCAAGGCCGCGGTCCTGCGCAGGACGATGTCCGTCGGATCGCGGTCGGTTTCAACAATCGACGCCTCGCGGCGGAAGGTCTGGTCGGCCACCTTCTCAAACATGTCTCGCCGTGCCAGGTCATGCTGCAACGTGATATACTGCTGCCTCGGCTCGGGATCGCCGCCGCCCGTCGCGTCCGGGGCCACCCACGTCTCGCCCGGATTCAACGTCGGAGATTTCTGCCCGGCCGATAGAGAAAGCCTGCTGATAATCAGCCCGCTAAGGTGGGCATTGGGAATCAGTCCCACGACGTCGATGTCGATTTGCCCGTCGGTCACCTCGAAGACATACGTGGCGAGGCTGCCGGCGTTAGGCGTCCTGTTCTGTTGGACGTAGTCTTGACAATGGGCCGCCGCGAGCGTGCCTTCCACATAATGGTCCACGTCGCGTCGGTTGCCCGTGACACTCTGCCAACCGTCGTAGAGAATCAGTTGGGCTCGGTAGTAGCCGTTGGGCACGGGAATGTCAAGTTCGATATTCGTCGAGCCCGTGTCGCAGCCGAAGATGGACGTGCCCAAGAGTTGCTCCATCGCATCGTCGTCCTTTCCGCTGCCCAATTCGGGCAAGGTTTGACCATGTTGCCCGACCTTGACCGCCCCGATGGCTCGGTTGGTCACTCTTTGGACGGTTGCGTTTGCCGGCGCCGCCCGGAACTTCACTCCGCCTATCACCTGGTCCGTCGTGTCGCCAAAGTTGATCGCCGTTACAATGCCACTTAGATCCAAGTCTGCGGGCTCATCCAGAACCACGGTATTCGCCCGCGCCGTCGCACTCGACAGGAGCACCAAGCACGTGATTAATTCTCTCCTCATGGCGAATGCCTTCCAAATATTGGCCGACCGCTGCCAGAACGTTCGGCGGTGGACTGAAGTCTTACGACAACCTCCCTCGGATGCCATCATGCCCAACACCCCGAGGCCGACACCAACTAGCAGCATGACGACAAGCAGCGTGCGCAGGCTAAATCGCAGCCATCGTCGGCGGGCCGGCTCTTGATCGGGCATGGTGGTCGTGCCGTCATTCTACCCGATTTGAACTAGGATAGCCCAGCGATGAGTTTTGAAACGCCGTGCCAGAGGCATCTACGCCGTGCCAGAATCCGACGCTCAGACACCCCGTCTCATTCCGAGAATTCGGTGGATTCTCGGTCGTGTCGCGAATGGTATGAGAATTCGGCACAGTCGTATTCGTCGAGGATCGATCGAGCTGACGATTTGGGCTGGTTTACAGCTCTGGTTTGCGAGCCGCACTTGCGAGGCTTTATATTGCAGTTCTCCTAATCATCTCGTCCCAATCCAGCGGGCATGGCGAGCCACGACGTATACAACAGGAGCTTCAGGACATGCAACGGTTATTAGTGCCATTATCTCCGGCCTTTTTCCTGCTCGTGTTGCCAGCGGCTATCGGTGAAGTGCAGCCGCAGGACAGTACCGACGCAATCCCTTCCTTTCCCACCGTAGACGAACTGCCCGAGATCCGGGAACTTCCCAATCCCTTCGTCTTCCTCGACGGCACGCCCGTCAAGAATCGGGACGACTGGGTGAGGCGGCGGGAAGAGATGAAAGCCATCCTCCTTCACTATCAGTTCGGACACGCCCCGGGGCTCCCCTCGCCGGATGCGATCGAAGCAGAAATCCTCTCGGAGACCGACGCGCTGGGTGGGTGGGCGGTGAAACGGGCCATACGACTCCGGTTCGGCCCAGACCGTTCGATCCGGGTCAATATTGGAATGCACGTTCCAAAGAGCGGGACCGGCTCCTTCCCCGTCATCGTCCACAACAGCCCCGACACGTTTGGAGTGGAGAATGGGATCGTCGAGGATCTCGTGCGCCGGGGCTATATCCTGGCGAGTTACAAGCGCACAGATCTCCATCCGGATTGGGGCAAGGATCCGGAGGCGAAGAAGCATCGGGATATCGGGACCGCGAAACGGGCCTACCCGAACCACGACTGGGGCTGCCTCCGCGTCTGGGCGTGGGGAGGAAGCGTGACGCTCAACTGGCTATCCACTCTGCCCGAGGTGGACGTGACGAAGGTCGTCTGCACGGGCCATTCCCGGGGCGGCCAGACGGCGGCCCTCATGGGAATGATGGACCAGCGCGTGGCGGTCGTCGCGCCGAGCGCCGGCGGTTCGATTACGACCGGCTGCCACCGGTTTGGCAGCGACACTCGCCTCATCAAGCCGAAGATGGCGAAACTCCAAGCCGGATACTGGTACCACCCGAACCTGGTTCCTTTTGGCGACGGGGAGACCCGGCTGCCTTTCGATCTCCACTTCATCAAGGCGGTGGTGGCGCCGCGCGCCTGGTTCAACTCGAACGGCCTCTCCGACAAGCAGAACGTGGAGGGGAGCATGATCACGTGGCGCGCGTCGCGCGTCGTCTACGACTGGCTCGGCGCTAAAGATCGCTGCGCCCAATGGTACCGGAAGGGTGGGCACGACCAGGGGGCTGAGGACTGGAAGGCGTTGGCGGACTTCTCCGACTACGTGCTTTTCGGAAAGGCCCTGCCGGACCCGAAGGCTTTTTACCAGGAGCCCTGGCCGAACGAGCCGTTGCACTTCTCGTGGACGGAACCTCGCCGATTGGCCAGGTGATTATCGCGCGGCGGTGAGGTCGACCGCTGCTATAAATGAGCGCACTCGGTTGTCGCACTTCAAGGCAGCTTACGGAGTTCTCCAGCGCGCTTCGGGTTGGCACCCCGACGCGCCTTAATCCCTGTGGTCACCCTGATTTTCGAGTCTTCCGCAGCCCCCTGATTGAGCGAGACCAAGGTGATGCACTTGCGATTTCGCCTCGTGCACTCAGTGATCGCGACGCGCGCTGGGTGTCCATCTTGTAGCTCCTTTGGTTGGTGCCATATGGTGAAGAAGGGATGAAAGCCTATCGCGAGCACGAGAGACGTGTTTTCCAGCCGTCGCTACACGAAGACCAATTGACGCTGCGATGTCGTCGTACGATTGTTCCTGGGGACTGCACAGTAGAAATGCCAAGGCCTGATTTCGTGACAACTTGGAAATCGCGCACATGATTTCCTCTTGCAACTCTGGCTGCGAAAGTTGCTCCCTGGGCCCTGTGTGACCTCCGGCATCGGCTTGAACTTAGATCGGTCGAAGGGTGAAATCTCAGGTGGTGGAATCCCCAGACGTCACGCTTAACCACCCGGGGCAAGCGAGGATCGCAGGTAAGATCACCAAATCACCGACCAGGGCTGAGGCGATGGTGACGGCAGTCACGATCCCGAAGACTTGGACTGCCGGAAAAGCACTAAACACGACGATGCTGTGGCCGGCAACAAGAGCAATCGTCGTCATGACGAGAACGGCTCCGACGGATTTCAAGGTTCGACGAACTGCCAGCCGTGGCTCGCCGCTGAGGTTCATCTCGCGTCGAAAGCGTACGAGAACGTGAATCGTGTCGTCGACGGCGATTCCCAGGCTGATGCTGAACACGATCACACTGCTCATTTCCAGGTAGCGGCCTGAAAGCACGATGAATGCTCCGGCGCAGAGCAGTGGGAAGACGTTCGGGATGACGCTGGCGAGGGCATAACGTATGGATTGCAAGCCGATCCAGATCATCAGAAAAATCACGCCGGCCGCCGTGAGCAGGCTTGTCCAAAGATCTTCGATCATCAAATGGACGCTGCGAAAGGCGCTGACCTGGGCGCTGGCCAATTCGACGTGAAATCCAGAGTGTCGAGCCGAAATCCGGCTAAACCGGCGTTCTACTTCGTCGAACGCCGGATTGAGACGCCTCGCGCCGACATCCGGGATATGAGCGCTGACCACGGCTCTCTGTCCGTCCAAGTTTACGAAGCGCTGCAGCACATCCTCTGGTATGTAATGCCACCGGGCGGCCCGCTGCGGAAGGCTTTCGTCCGTGTCAGGCAGTGATTTGATTAGGTTCAAAAACGAAAGCGGGTTCTCGAGAACCTGGTTTTCGCTAAACGCGTGGTGTACTTCTTCCAGCACGTCGTAAAACTCCTGCGCATCGGGCCCGCGTGCTTCCGGCCAGCGAACGACGGCGTAGGCGAACAGGATGCCACCGAATGTTTTGTCGACATGCTGCAAGGCTTGGAACGACTCGCTGGCATGCGAGATTTCATTCGCAATGCGATGGTCCGCTTCCAGCCTTGTCGCCAAAAGAGCCAGTACAAGAGTCACAACGAGTCCGCAAACAAGGACAACGTACGGGCGAGCCAACAGTCCGGCGATCGCCTTGTCGGCGAGCGGTTCGAGCATCGGTTGCCGGCTCGACCGTTCGCTGGCCACTAGATGTTTTCCAAGCCGTGTGCTGGCCACGAGTGGGACCACCGTGATCACGGCCAGGAAACTCAGCATGCTTCCCATCGCGCACGTCCAGCCAAAGATCTTGATGACATAAATGCTCGCCAACACCAACGAACCGAATCCGACAGCCGTGGAAAGTGAAGTCAGGGCGCACGCCAGTCCCAAGTGCTGTACGGAACTCTGAGCGGCTTCCAACGTTGTCGAGCCGTGGGCGATGTCCTTTCTCATGTGCAGCACTAAGTGCATGGAATCGGTGAACCCGATCACGAGCACCAGCACCGGTACAACGTTGGTAAGCATGTTAATGGGATCGCCAATCAGTCCCAGCGTTCCCATCGTCCAAATGGTGCCCACAGCTGGCCCGGATGCGACGATGAGAACCGCACCGACGCTACGAAACATGACAATGGCGATGATAAGCACCACGCCGATGCCCAGCAGGCTGAGCTTCCCAATGTCGCCGCGCATGTTTTCGAAGACATCCACTCCCAAAGCCGCTGGACCCGTTATTCGCGCGGTTAAGCCTGTCTCGTTGCTCCATCGGTTCAGCACCTGTTGCAGACTGCCGAGAATCTGTCGGGCCTCGGACTCGCCAAGTTCCACAATAACGAGTGTGGTTCTCCAGTCGTCCGAGAGCAAGTGTCCAACCAGAAGAGGATGCGTAGGCGCTAGACGTCGCGCGCGCTCAAGGCTCGCGTCAGAACCACCGGGAATAAACAGCGGCAGCAGATAACGTCCCACTCGTCGATCGCTGCGGACGTTGAGAATCGAATAAACCGTTTCAACGCCTTGTACGTCGGCGACCTGCTGCGTGACAGAATGGATGGCGGCAATCGCTTCAGCGGTCAGCAGGTCCTCGCCTTCGACAACGATCAGGTTCGTTCGCTCCAGGTGTTCCAGATCGCCACCAAGAAACTTGAACTCCATCTTATCCGACTGCAGGAGCCTGAAAATGTCGTTATCGAATGTGACGCGACTCATCCCGAACAGGCAAATGCCGGTGTACAACATGACGCAACACGTCAACGCGAGCCGATGCCGACCGAACTGGATTCCCAGGAGATCCATAGAACGGGAATTCTACCAGAGTTCCGCCCCGCCCAAATGCGATTCTGAATCCGCCAGGATTTGTGTTATCAACCCGTCCTTTTTCGGCTTGCGAGTCTACATCGGGCACGCTGCCCGCCATCCGCACTCGGCCGGGGCGATGACCCTTGCTGTCGCGGTATTGCCCAAGCGTCGTGCCGCTTCGGCCTTCGAGGAAGTGGTCGTCGTTTCGTGAAAAACTAGTGCCAACTCGCTGAACAAGTCACGGCGCCGATGAAAGAGCTTCTTCGATCTGATCCTTGATGCAGCGTGGAGCGAACGATATGGCAGCGTTTTGATTGCCTCTGCCGAGGGGAGTGGTCTGGTCGCTTGGCGAATATGTCAATCGAATCAGAACTTCACCGCGCGGAAGACGTCAGGCGACGGCAGACGCGCGAGTGTGACGTCGATGACGGTCGTGCGGTGGGGCTGAATGAAACCCTCGAATTGCTCTTTTGTGAACTGATAGCGAAACGGCAAGTAAAGCACTTCTTCCGTCTCAGGCTCGGTCGCCGTGATCTCGAGAAAACAGCCGTTAATCTTGGGTACCTGGGGCGTCCACTTGTTCGTATCGCTATCGAAAGTGTCGGTGCGCAGATAGAACGTGAAGATGTTCGCTGAGATCTCATTTCTAAACACCACTCGAATACTGCAGCGCGCCTCAGTCAGAAAGTGCAGCGCTCGGGGTTGAAGGTTTCCATACTAGTTTGAGTTTGGATTGATTGAAAGAACGTATGTGCTCCCCCATGGGGGAGTCCGATTATGTCAGT
>PVBE010313296.1_pt1 | contig 24633 bp, 17 predicted proteins | sample 1631181 | NCBI WGS metagenome assembly PVBE01 (sample SAMN08397723, study PRJNA350692) | Marine metagenome, whole genome shotgun sequencing project. | isolation source: water | place: Pacific Ocean | collected 2012-04 | reverse complement strand
TGCAGACCAACGACCTCACGCCAGGTCGCGACAGGTTGGGGGCAAAGCGTCGTTTTGCCCCACCAGCACGGCCGCGTGGCCCGCACGGACGCATGCTCGTCCAGAAACTGGCCATTTTCACCCGAACCAGTGTCCGTCCATAAACCATGGCCGGCACACCCCCTTTACCAGCCAGCCTGCCCCAGTGCCCGATACGTCCCGAGCCTGCTGGCCAGCACAACCATCACACGCCTACCCACCGGCACGGCCGCGTGGCAGGGCCCGGACGCATGCTCGTCCAGAAACTGGCCATTTTCACCCGATCCAGTGTCCGTCCACAAGCCACGGCCAGCACACCCCCTTTTATTAGCCAGCCTGCCCCGCTGCCAGATACGTCCCGAGCCTGCAGGCCAGCACAACCATCGCGCGCCAACCCACCAGCACTGCCGCGTGGCGGTAGGGCTACTTTTTGGCTGGCTTTTCGGCCGGCTTCTTCTCCTCGGCGGGCTCGTCCTCGGCCTTCATTTTGGACAGCTTGGCCAGGTCCATCTTCTTGACCACCGCCACCACGTCGCGTGGATCCTTGGCGGGCTTGAGGGTCGCCTTGACCATGAACCGCCCCTCCACGAGGACCGTGACCTCGCCCTTTTTGTTGCGCTTGCGCCAGTTCAGCAGCGCCTGGTGGCCGTCCACCTTGATCGCCTTCTTCAGCCCCTCGGTGGAGTCCTCGCTGTAGGCCTTCCAGGTGGCGAAGCCGACGCGGAGCACCGGCGCCAGGGAGGTGTCGATGATCTCCAGGCGCAGCTTGCGCTTGCCGTCAGCGTAGCGGCGCTTGACCGTGGTGGCCTTCATCGTGCCGATGGCGGCGGTCTTTCCCTTGAGGTCCTTGGTGGCGGAGAAGCCGGCCAGCTCATCGGGTAGAAACGGCGCCAGCTTGCGCCAGTTGACCACCGGCGCCTTGGGCGTGTTGGTCAGCGCAACCTCCACCTCCTTGAGGTTCTTCTTGGTGTTGACGATGTTGCGCAACACCTTCAGCGCCTCGCCGGTCTCATTGTTGGTGACGCGGTTCGCCACCTCCTTGGCCACGCGCTCCTTGATGGCCTCCTCGGCCTTGCCGCAGATGCAGCCGGTGAAGGAAAGGGCGAGCAGGATCAACCAGGTCACGTGTCTCATGGGGCCTCCTTGGTCGGCGAAGTATAGCAAACTGTCGGCAGCGGGGTATGGTGACGGGCTATAATCTGCAGTATCGCCCCTGCAGGAAATACCCCGTGAGGCTCTCCCTGTTGGTGATCCTGGCCGTCTGCGCCGGGGGTTGCCGTGAGGGCGGAGGCTCCGCCACCGCGAAGCTGCGCTCGGTGAGCGGGTCCGGCCGGTTCTGGGAGTACGCGCCTCCAGGCGCCGCGGCCCGTGGACCGGTGCTGGTCATCGCCCACGGCATGCTGGGGCGCGGCCAGCGCGCGGTGCCCCTGGCCCGGCGGTTCCTCGAGCGGTGGGTGCCGCTGGCCAGGCGCCACGGCGTGGTGCTGGTGGCCCCGGCCTTCGACCAGGCGGGCTTCGGCGGCCGCGCCGGGCCGGGCGGCGGGTACCGTGGCCTGTTCGGCAGAGAGATGGGCGCCGACGTCTTCGTGGAGCGCGCCGTGGCGGATGTGGCGCGCAGGCGAGGCGCGCGCGGTGACAGGTTCCTGCTCTACGGCCACTCGGCCGGCGGACAGTTCGCCAGCCGCTACCTGGTCCGGCACCCGGACCGGCTGCTGGCGGTGGTGCTCAGCGCGCCGGGCAAGTTCCCCTTCCCCGACCCCGCCGCGCCGTGGCCCAACGGGCTGGGCCGGCTGCGGCGGAACATGCGCTGGCCAGGCAGGAGCCCCTCCCGGGTCGACATTTCGCCGGATCCTGCCACCTGGGCCCGGGCCGCGTCCTTGCCGGTGACTGTGGTTGTGGGGAGCCGCGACACGCGCCCCCAGAACAGCCCGCCGGGGCAGCAGGGCAGCAACCGCCTGGAGCGGGCCCGGGCCTGGGTGGCGGAGATGAACCGCTTCGCCCGGGGGCGCCAGGGGAAGGGGCGGCTGCGGCTCGAGGTGGTGCGCGGTGTGGGGCACAGCTCCGCCGGGCTGACCCCGCGGTGCGCCGCGGCGCTGGTCAGGCACCTGCCCTGAGCGCGGCTCAGGAGGCCGACGCCGCCAGGGCCCTGTCCAGCTCCTGCAAAAACTCCGGCTCCCGCTCCACGGCGGCGCGGTAGGCGCGGTGGCCGGCGTCGACGCAGCGGTTCACCGTCTCCTGGTCGAAGGAGAAGGGGTTGCGCATGAACACCTCGTGGTCCTGGCCGTCGGGGGAGATGTAAAGAGACTGCAGGGGCCGGTGGCCCAGCAGCTCGCAGACCTGTTCGCGCAGCTCGGCCGTGGCCCCGGGGTCCTGTCGGTGACGTTGGCCGTGCTCGTCGATGAGCTGGAGCAGGGTGTCGAAGGTGCGGCCCAGGCGGCGATCCTGGTCCACCTTCTGGCCGATGGCCTGGTGGATCGCCTGCTCGGCGATGACCGCCATGCCCATGTTGGCCAGGCTGCCGATCTGTTCGTCGTAGCTGTAGGGGCTCCAGATGCTCGACGCGATGACGAAGTCCGCGCCGGCGTCCCGGGCGATGTGGGCCGACAGCGTCTCGCGAACCTCGCCGTCGTAATAGTGGAAGCGCTTGCCGGTGGACGGGTTGACGATGGCGTAGGGCGCGAACACCGGCGGCACAGCCACCGCCGCGGCCAGGGCGTGTGAGATGAGCACGTTGTCGTAGTAGGCGCAGCTCGGATCGTAGGCGCCGCCGCGGGTCATGGAGTCCACCGGGCCGAAGACGACCTTGCGCGCGTTGTTGACCTGGGTCGCGGTGAGGAAGAGGTCGGGCGCCAGGTCGGCGAAGCGATTGGTGGGCAGCACATACCTGCGGAAGTACTTCTCGACCCCGGCTGTGGTGAGCAGCCCCCCCATGTTGAGCAGGTGCCAGGGGCGCAGGCCGTCCAGCCGCCAGCGGCGGGCCAGGCGCCGGGCGTAGCCCAGGGGGTTGGGGGCCACCGGCACGAACAGCGTGCGGTAGCCGAAGGTGGGCACGCCGGGCAGCGTGCCGGCCAGACCGGCCCGCAGGTCTTCCACGCGGTTGCCCCCGGCCACGGCCGCCACCGCGCAGCCCCCCGCGGACGAGCCGACGTAGGTGTCGATCTCGCGCACGCCCGGCGGCGCCTTGCGCGGCTTCCAGCGCAGGCCAGAGCGGAAGAAGAAGCCGTCGGCCTCCAGCCCGCGCAGCACGCCGACGTGGAAGGCGTAGGCCTTCACCGCGCCGCCGCCGGCCACCAGCGCCACCCGCGGGCGACCACTCTGCATAGTCTGCAGGCTCATATGCTACCCCCAGCCGAGGAGGCGTTTGACCCTGGCGGAGGCCAGATCGGCGGCGCTGCGCAGGCCGTCGGTCATGGCGGCCACACCCGACTGCGTGGGCCTGGGCGGGGGCTCGCCGCGCTCGTAGGCCGCGCGCACCTTGGCCCGCTGGAGCTTGCCGCTGGTGGTCTTCGGCAGCACGCCGGGCGCCACGAGGTCCACGCGGTCCGGGCGCAGGCCGGTGTGCTCGGCCACGGCCCGGGCCACCCGCTCGGTGAGCAACGGGTTGCCCACGCAGTCCGCCCGCGACACCTCCGCCACCAGCACCAGATCTTCGGTGCCGGTGTAGTCGTTGGGCAGCCCGAACGCCACGGCCCGGCCTGGCCTCAGGCCGCTGATCTCCTGGCACGCAGCCTCGAAGTCCTGGGGTGGGTAGTTGCGCCCGCCCTTGATCACCAGCTCCTTGACGCGGCCGGTGATGTGGAGCTGCCCGTCGGCCAGGTAGCCGAGATCGCCGGTACAGAGCCAGCCATCGCGCAGCACCTCCGCCGTGGCCTGGGGATCGTTGAAGTAGCCCTGCATCACCGAGGGCCCCGAAAACAGCACCTCGCCCACCTCGCGCTCGAGGCAGTCCTCGCCGTCGGGCCGCGACACCCGCAGGCGGTGGCCCGGCACCGGGACCCCCACCGAGACCACGGGCTGGCCGCCGCAGCGTGGGCGAGCGCGCCCCGCCTCGGCCAGGTGGTGGCGATCCACGTGGTCGACGCGGGAGGGCCCGGGCAGGCTGAAGGTGGCGGCCAGGGTGGCCTCGGCCAGGCCGTAGACCGGCCGGAAGGTGTCCGCGCAAAACCCGCAGGGCGCGAAGGCCTCGGCGAAGTCCTCCAGGGTGCGCGCCTGAACCAGCTCGGCGCCGTTGAGGGTCTGGCGCAGGCTGCTCAGGTCCAGCCCCTGGCGATCGCCCCGGGAGATGCGGCGGAGACACATGGAGAAGGCGAAGTTTGGCGCCGTGGTCTGGGTGGCGCGGGTCTCGCCGATCTTTTGCAACCAGCGCACCGGCTCGCGGACGAACGCCGTGGGCGGCATCAGGTGCTGGTGCACCGCCTGCTGCACCGGCACGAAGATGTGCCCCACCAGCCCCATGTCGTGGTAGGGCGGCAGCCAGGAGACCGAGACGTCGGCCTGCTCCAGCGCCATCACCTCCACCAGGGCCTGAATGTTGGCCATCAGCGCAGCCTGGGTCACCGACACGCCCCGGGGCTCCCGGGTCGTTCCCGAGGTGAACTGGATGAAGGCCAGATCCCCCGGCTCCACCTCCACGGCGTCGCCCCGCCCACGGTCCAACAGCTGGTCGGGAGACACGGTGAACAGGTCCTGGCCGTGCTGCTCCAGCACCGCCGCCATGTGCAGCCGCCCCTCGGCGGACATCACCGCCCCGCACGGCTGGGCGACCCGACAGATGGCTCCCACTCGTCGTCGCCAGCGCCCGAGCCCCCGCGGGCTCAGGGGCGGATACACCGGCACACAGATTCCGCCGGCCAACAACGTGCCGTAGAAGGTGTAGAGCACCTCGGGGCTGGTGGGCAGACAGATCAGCACGCGGTCGCCCCGCCGCAGGCCGCGCTCCCGCAGCCCCGCTGCAGTGCGCAGGCTGCGCTCCAGCAGCTCGCCGTAGGTGATGGTGGTGGTCCTGTCGCGCGGATCGGTGACCGAGAACGCCGGCACCGAGGGGCGACGCGCGGCCTGGTCCGCCAGCACCTGCGTGATGGTCTCGGAAGCCATGGCGAGACAGTATGGTGGCTGTCAAGCGGGGTGTCAAAGACCTGTGGCGGCTCACGGTCCCCTCTGCTAATTTGCTGCACTACTTTTCCGGAGGAAGGGTAGCGACCGTGGAACAAGTCAGCGCGCTGGCCGAGCGGATCAGGGGTTTGAAGCAGATCGCCGCCTCCATGCAGGAAGGGGCGATCCACACCCGGCTGTTTCCTGAGATAGACAAGATCCTCGCTTTCCCCGACGACCTGAGCCGGGCGTCGGTGAGTGAGCGGGAGGCCGTGACCCGCCAGGTGCGGGAGTACGAGCAGACCTTCGATCAGCTCGGCTTCAGCCTGCTGAAGCAGAACATGCCCACCACGGGTGTGTCCTCGATCTTCCAGGTGGTGCAGGCCGCCGAGGCGTTCAAGGGCGAGCTGAAGGGGCAGATCGGCCGCCCCTGGACCGCCGCGGACGGCCAGCAGCGCCAGCTGGACCACCACGACTACCACGTGCTCTCGCGCCACAGCCTCTCCATCGGCACGCCGCCGGTGACCGCCGGCATGGGCGAGCTGGTCTGCCGGATGGTCCTGGGCCGCGAGCTTTCGGATCTGCTCGGCTTCACCGAGTTCCTCGACGCCGAGCCCACCGAGCTGGAGCAGCTGCTGCGCCTGCTGGAGCAGCTGATGGCCTCGAGCCTGCACTACTGCACCGCCGCCGAGGAGGCGACGTTTCTGCAGCAGGCCGCCGAGCAGGTCAACTTCGAGGGTGGCCGCATCTTCAATCGCGTGGTGATCACCGCCAGCCCCGAGCGGGTGATCCACCTCATCTGCGACCACCTCTTCGACAAGTTCGGCCCCACGGACGCCCCCCCGGTGCGGCAGGTGCAGGGCCTCGACGCCCTGGACAGCGACCTACGCGAGACCATGGCGGCCCACCCGAACCAGGTCTTCGTCGCCCGGGTGACGCGCATCCCCTACCGCCTGGTGCTGGCCGAGGACGGGGCGCGCTCATGGCGCAACGTCATCGGGCGGCTGGTGTTGGTGGACTGCTCCGAGCGCGCGCGCCAGTCCAACACCACCATCGTCTACACCCTCTTCCCCCACGTGGCGCGGACCTTGCGCAATATCCAGAACAGCTTCGCCGGCCGCCCGGCCAATACCCAGCTGCACCTGCGCCAGATCCTCGAGCGGTTCTCCCCCGGCGCCCTGGCCCGCATTCGCCAGGCCGTGGAGCAGCACATGGCGCTGTCCGGCGACACCCTCGAGGGCCTGACGGTGGACCAGGTGCGCGTGGAGGAGTGGCAGCGCCACGCGCTGTTCGATCACCTCGCCCTGGCCAAGCTGCGGCGGCTGCTCCGCTTCCTCGAGCGGGTGGCCGCGCCCGACGAGCAGGAGCGCAGGGCGCAGGGCGCCGAGCTGGCCGGGCAGGTCTGCCGCCTCTGGATGGACTACTTCTACCGCGGCATGCCCACCGACGACTACGGCGCCGCCGTGGTGCCGGGGGGTGGACGCGGCGCCCTGACCCTCATCGGCGAGTACCACCGCCAGCGGACCACCGCCGCCGCGGAGCGCTTCCGCGCCGACCACCTGGCGGCCTGCCGCCAGCGCCTGACCGCCTGCAAGGAAGAGCTGGCCATCCCCGGCTCCAGCACCGATGAGATCCAGGCCGCCATCCGCCAGACCGAGCTCGGCGCCCAGTCGCCGTCCCAGTGGCAGCGCGGCCGCGGGCAGACGCGGCTGGCTGATCACCTCCGGCGCTCGGTGCTTTACCGCCTGACCCAGGGCGCCGGCCGGGTCACCCGCCGCACCCGCGACGGCCTGGACCGCGCGGCCTTCGGCAACCTCACCGGCGGCGCGGCGGCCTACGTCAAGCGGACGATGTCCGGCGCCGGCCTCGGCGCGCTCCACGGCCGCCTGGAGGAGATCGTCGGCCAGCGCGTGGGCCGCTACGACCGCAAGATGCGCGACTCGCTGGTGCCGATCCAGGATCTGATCCAGACGGTGCAGGGCGCCATCGACGAGGCGATGGGCGATCTGGACCCGGTGCCGATCAGCGAGATCGAGGCCGAGCTGGAGCAGATCCAGCAGGGGCACTTCTACCCCTCGCTGATCCTGCCCGAGCTGTCCTGGAGCTACGGCGACGTCTTCCCCGAGCGCTACTACCCTGCCGCGGGCGAGCTCCGCGTGCCGTTGAACCGGCACAAGGAGATGGACCCCCTCGCCCTGCTCACGCGCCTCGAGCAGCTGCGCTACCTCTTCCGCGGTTTCCCGGAGCTGTTCCGGCTGCACTGCCAGGGCATGCTGCTGGTGATCAACTCGCCGCACAACCCCACCGGCATCCACTACCGGCGGGAGACCGTCCTGCGCCTGCTCAAGATCGCCTCGGAGTACGACCTGACCGTGGTGGACGACAACTCGTACCACAAGCTGGTCTTCTCCGGACACAAGGCCCGCGAGGGCGAGGACAACGTGGCCCAGGTCTACGAAAAGTTTCGCTCGCACTTTCCCCAGGCGGTGCGGCTGCTCACCGCGGCGGCCACCACCAAGGCCCTGCAGGGCGCCGGCGATCGCACGGGCTTCTTCTGTTCCAACGACCAGGCCGCGGTGGAGTACGTGCGCCGCGCGGCCTCGGAGCCACACCAGCTGTCGCTGTTTCTGACCCGGGCCAAGCTCGAGGTCGGCCTGCAGGTCAAGGCGGTCACCGCCGCGCTGGAGCAGTGCGCCGGCCGCCTGGTGGACCTGACGATCCCTTGCACCCCGTGGGAGGACGTGCGCACGCTGCTGGAGCAGCTGCTGCCGCGACTGGGCCACGAGGACATGCCGGTGGTGGTCTTCGAGGCGCTGCTCGCAGGCTACGAGGAGCTGCTGCGGGCGCGCCAGCGCGGCGCCCGGCGGCGGCACTACTCCGAGCACATCAGCCGCCTGGTCTCCACCCTCAAGGACCTGCGCCTGGAGCGCCGCCTGCGCCGGGACGTGGAGCAGCGGGTGGCCCAGGTGCGCGATGCGCTGACGCGCGCCCTGCCCGACGCCGAGGCCATCGAGCCTCAGGGGGCCTTCTACTACTGCTTCCGCGTCTGCCCCCCCGAGGACGCCGCGGGGCTGCAGGAGCTGCTCTGCACGCTGAGCCGCCGCCGCAAGGTGGACCTGACCAGCGCCGGCGGCGGGTACCTGCGCATCTCCCTGGGCGGTGAGCTGCGGGGCGACCCGGAGAGCTACCAGCGCCTGGGCCAGGCGGTGCAGATCTACCTCGAGGTGCTGGGGCGGTACTGGCGCCGCTTCAAGGAGCTGGACCGCGACCCGGCGCGCCTGGACCGCGAGCTGCGCGGCGACGACGCCCTGGCCGCGACCCTCGCCGATCTGGAGCCGCTGCTGAAGGTCCACCCGCCGGCGGGGCAGAAGCCCGGGCTCGTCCCCTCCCCCGCCGAGCGCGGCACCATCTACTGCATCGAGGAGGGGCGCTCGGTGGCGGACAAGGTGTTCGTGGTCAGCGCCGGCTGCCAGAGCGTGGAGGCCATGCTGCGCGCCGCCTCGTTCCGCGTGGTCTACCGCCGCCTGTTGCGGCGGGTTTACCGCGACAGCCCGGCCCTGAGCGAGACGCCGCTGCACCAGCTGGAGAACCAGTTCGGCCCCCTGGCCTGCATGGCGGCCTACCACGATCGCCAGCTCATCGACGACGACTTCCGCGACATCATGCGCCAGCTCTACCGGGCCTGGCACAGCCAGAGCACCATCCGCGCCCTGGCCGCCCACCTGCGCTCCGGGCACCAGGCGGAGAAGGCCGCGGCCCTCCACGGCCTGGGCCAGAAGATCAACGAGCTGGTCAACGAGCTGATGTACGCCTTCGAGGTGCCCGAGGAGGAGATCACCGCCAACAGCAGCTTCGACCTCGGCCTGGAGCTGCTAAAACAGATGGGGGCCCACGACGGCCTGCCGCCCTACCTGCGGCGCATGATCCAGCGCGTGGACTTCGCCGGCGCCGTGGCCCCGCTGTCGCCGGCGCCGACCTACGTCACCGGCGCCACGGTGCGCATCTCCGACTATCGCTACGGCTTCATCCGCCGCGACGGCCAGAGCGACGACGACGGCGAGGGCCGACGCAAGGCCTCGGGGGTGGACTTCTTCCAGGGACGGCTGGACGACTTCGTCGACCACTTCGACCCGGACCACTACCTCTGCAAGGCGGTGCAGGTCGGCCCGTTCCCGATCCTGCTGGTGGTGCACAAGTCCTGCCTGCACCTGCTGTCGGACGAGCTGCGCCTCTTCCCCCAGATCGACGCCGTGCGGCGCCGCGACCGCCTCGACGGCGTGGACTGGCAGGGCGTGCTGCTCTTCGGCCTGCCGGCCAAGGTGGTGGGCGACAGCTACAAGACCGGCTACGTGGTGGACCGCAAGGCCGACGGCGCGCCCCTGCCCACGGCCTGGGTCGCCCGTGAGGACGCCACCGACTACGTCGGCTTCCTCAAGAAGTCGCTGCTCACCCTGCACAACGAGCAGGTCAAGGCCCTGGGCGGCATGCCGGTGCACGGCGCGATGATCACCATCACCTTCAAAAACGGCCTGCGCAAGACGCTGGTCTTCTCCGCCGACAGCGGCACCGGTAAGTCCGAGACCATCACCGCCATGATGGAGCAGACCATCACCGCCACCGGCTCGGCGGCCGACCTGTCGAGCATCGACATCCTCGCCGGCGACATGCTCTCGCTCTGGCGCGGCGAGGACGGGCAGGTCTACGCCTTCGGCACCGAGACCGGCGACTTTTTGCGCCTGTCGGACATCACGGACCGCTGGAAGGCGCGCTTCGGCGACCTGCTCAACCGCGGCAGCTACTCCAACCTGGACCACCCGACCAACCCACGGGTCTGTATCCCCGGCATCTGCGACAGCCGCAAGGTGCTCTCGCCCACGCGGGTCAACTGCTTCTTCTACATCAACAACTACGAGGGCGTCCGCGGCAACGCCGTCGAGCTGTCGGATGATCCACACCAGGTGCTCAAGGACGTGCTGGTGCGCGGCCTGCGCAAGAACAAGGGCACCAGCGGCGACCAGCCAAACCTGCGCGCCGGCCTGGCCTTCGCCGGCCGCACCGATCTGGTCACCCGCTACCAACACAGCCTGGACGAGCTGCTGCAGTGGCAGAGCCGCGTGGTGCAGCACCGGCCCCACACCTGCCTCTGCTTTCGCGACGGCGCGGGAGACGTCTACGCCGCCCGGGAGGTGGTGACCGCGGCCTTCGAGGGCCGGACCGTCGGCGAACGCAGCGTGCGCGCGGTGGACTACGATGTGATGGAGAACCTCTTCTGGCTGGAGCTCGAAGGGGGCCAGCGCCTGCTGCTGGACCGCGAGGCCTACGATCAAATCTACGAACCCCTGGTGAGCACATTTTGCGGCAACCCGTTCGTCGACCCGCGCGGCATGGACCGCACCCTTGACCTGTTCGCCGAGACCTTCCGCGCGGCGCGGGTGCACACCGGCGTCATCCTGACCCAGCTGGCGCGGCCCGGCGAGGAGTTTGCCGGACCCGACCGCGCGGCCAGCGACGTCATCGACTTTTTGCTGGAGGACGAGGAGGTCAACGCCCGCTACCAGCGAAACAAGGATCGTGTGCACGAGGCGATGCAGCGCTACTACGGCGGCGTGCTGCAGGCCGGCGGCAACCTGCCCCTGGAGTTGGAGGGCTACAACCTGCTGCTGCTGGAGAAGTACGAGAGCACACACGTGCGCTTCCTCGACGCCGGCGGCGACTGCTTCACCGTCAGCACGCCGTTTTACGACTACGAGGCGAACCGCAGCCGCGGTGAATTCGTGCCGGCGGTGGCCCTGCCCGAGATGCTGGCCACCATCGCCGACATCTGCGCCAACCTGGACCACGAGCTGGACCTCGACGAGCTGGAGGTGGAGCAGGCGGTCTACGAGGACCTGCACCACCACAACAGCCTGGAGGAGCTGGTCTACCAGGTGTTACTGGTCAACGGCGTGATCAACCTCGGCTCGTCCGAGACGGAGCTCGCGCGCTTCCCCGGCGAGGTGCTCAAGGCGCGGCACGTGGCCCAGGCGCTGCGATCGGCGCGAAGTTCCGTTTGACGCCCGTCATGTGGCCGTACGTTTTCGGCGCCAATAATCAGAAATCGCAGTACAGAAAGAGGAGAGGACATGGCCAAGAAAAAGCCCGCGGCCAAGAAGGCCCCGCGGAAGAAGAAGGTGACCCCCATCCCCAAGGACTTCCCCGCCGTCTCGGCGCACCTGACGGTGGCCGACGTCAAGAAGGCCTCCGACTTCTACGTCAAGGCCTTCGGGTTCACGCCCCTGGGCCAGCCGATGAAGGCCGGCAAGCTGATCGTCCACGCCGTGATCGGCCACGCCGGCGGCGCGGTCATGCTCGGCCCCCCCATGCCCAAGCCCCCACACAAGACTCCCGTCAAGGCCAGGCTCAAGGCCCATGTCTTCGGCCTGTACGTCTACGTCCAGGACGTCGACGCCCACTACAAGAAGGTCAAGCGCTTCAAGGGCATCACCGCCAGCGCGCCCCAGGACACCTTCTGGGGTGACCGGATGTACGACGTCGTCGACCGCGACGGGCACCGCTGGTCCTTCGCCAGCCGCAAGTCGACGCCGACCCCCGAGGAGATGGCAGCGGCCATGCAGCAGGGTTAGTCAGGCACCAGCAGCAGCTCGGTCAGCGCGCTGACCGGCCCCCCTCGTTCCAGCCCCCACACAGCCTCGACCAGCCGCGCCGCCTGCCCCGGCGGAAGCACTCCGTCCGCCAGCGCGTGGAGTTTTTGCTCCACGTCGCGGTCGCTCAGCGGGTTGCGGTGATCCCCTCGCGGGTAGTCCAGCGCGCGCTCGAGCGTGGCGCCGTCCACGGTCTCCAGCTCCACACGCACCCGCTGCAGCGCCGGGAAGGCCGCCTCGATCTCGGCATCGGCCAGCACCTCCACCTTGGCCAGCTGCGCCCGCACGCGGGGGTCGTTGATGCGCGCGTCGGTGAACTGGGCCGGCGTGAGCTGGCGGTCCACCAGGGCCGCGGCGATGCAGTAGGGCAGACTGTGATCCGCGGTCTCCCTGGTGCGCGGATCGTACTTGGACGGATCGGCGAGGATGTCGGCCGCCCGCGCCAGGGAGTGGATGCGCACCCGCGCCACCTGCTCTGGTGCCAGGTCGTATTTCGTGACCAGGTCCAGCACCGCGCTGATCGGCGCGTGGGTCAGCGCCTCGGTGGGGAAGCCCTTCATGCCACAGCGTGTGATGCGCCAGTCCTGACCCAGCCCGTCGGTGAGCACGCCAAGGTCCCAGTCGGGACCGAGGCAGTGCACCAGGCCCTCCTTGCCGTCCACCACGTGGGCCGGGCCGGTGTAGCCGCCCTCGGCCAGCAGCGCGGCCAGCACGCCGGCCTGCGTGGCCAGGGGGCTGACGCTGTTTTTCATCATGGTCAGATCCCCGGCTGTGACCGCGCCGAGGGTCACGGTGCGGCTGCCGGAGATGCCCATGGCGTGCTGCAGCCGCGGCGCGTCCAGCCCCAACATGCGGGCGGCGACCACGGGCGCGGCCAGGCCGGTGAACGTGGCGTGGTGCCAGCCGCGCTCGCGGATGCCAGGCAGCGCCGCCTCGCAGAGTCGCATCTCAACCTCGTGGCCCAGCACCACGCCGAGCAGCAGGTCGCGGCCGTCGCCGCCGGCCCGCTCGGCGCAGGCCACGGCGGCGGGGATGATGTCCGAGGGGTGGCAGGGGTCCTGCTGCCAGTAGATGTCGTTGTAGTCCAGCGCCCGCACCATCAGCGCGTTGGCCAGCGACGCCCAGAGCGGATCCACCCTGCGGTCGGTGCCGATGACCGCGCAGGGGCCCTCGCCCGCGGTCTGGGCCAGCAGCTCGAGGCAGATGGCCACGTCCTCGGTGCCGCGGCCGCCGAGGGCGCAGCCCAGGCTGTCGAGCAGAAAGCGTTTTGCCTGGTGCACCACCTCGTCGGGGAGCTGGTCGAAGGTCAGGTCCGCGGCCCAGGCGGACAAACGGGCGGTGACTGTATCCTGGCTCATGGGCGCCTCCTCGCGGCAGCTGCACAGCAAGGGTACGACAGGAACGGGGCGGCGCACGCCTCAGCGGCCGACCACCTCCCGCAGGCGCTCGGCCACCGCGGCCGGATCGGCCTGGCACATGTACAGCCCGAGGTGCTCGTAGCCCCCCATCTCCTGGGTGTAGGGCAAAAACTCGAAGTGCAGCCCCGCGCCCGGACCGTTGAAGGTCACGACGTTGTAGGCCGTCTCCTTGCCCAGGGTCGGCATCACCGCGCGGATGGCGGCGATGGCGTCGCCCCAGGCCCGGGCCACGGCGTCCAGCTCTACGTCCTCGAGCTGGTGCAGGTAGCGGCGCGACGTGTCCCGCAGCACCAGCTGCATGTCGAAGGGCCGCCGCATGAAGTAGGGCACCAGCAGGGCCGCCGGGCCGTAGTCGCGCACCAGCAGCTCGGCAGGGTTTTGGCGCAGGATGTAGTCGGCGTAGGTCTCGCCGTGGCGGCTCTGGAAGCGCAGGTTGTCGGCGAAGCGCCGCGGCATGTTGTTGGACAGCGCGATCTGCTGGTGGCCGTGGGCGATGGAGCCGCCCACGAGGTGGCTGTAGTTTTTGATGACGCCGACGAACCCCCGGGTGCCGCTGTGGTCACCCCAGCTGGCGTTGTCCGGCATGCCCTCGGGGCAGGACATCAGCAGGGTGCGCTCCAGGCGCGCCAGCCGCGTCATGGCCACCACGCGGTCTGGCTGGGGCATGTTGTGCCAGTCCCGCTGGTGCAGCGACGAGGTCCACTGCAGGAAGTGAAAGCCGTGGGAGGCGGCGCCGGCGGTGCTGCCGGTGTCGTCCAGCGGCTCGGCGCCGGCGAGCGCGTCCCCCTCCCCGGGGGAGAGGATCGGGAAGAGGTTCTTGTTGATGAAGGTGAACCCCTCGCTCAGCTCGGCCACGTCCACGCTGCGCGTGACGAGGTCGTCACAGACGATGCACTGCTTGGGCGGGCCGCCCTCCTCGGCCGCCGCGGGCACGTTGTCGTGGGGCCGCCGGGCCCGGGCGCTGTTGTAGATCACGCGGTCGCCGTTGCGCGGGTCCACGTGGCAGACGCCGTCGGGGAGGAAGCCGGTCTGCCCCAGCTCCTCGGCGAAAAAGCGCGCCAGCTCGGCGCGGGACAGCGCGCCCACGTCCGGCGCGTCCAGCTTGGCGTCCAGGGCCGCTCTGCTCAGAGCGCGGGGAGCGTCGTCGTTTGCCATGGTCAAATCCCCGCCCGCCCGAGGAAGTCCCCGGTGCGGCTCTCCCAGGTGAAGTAGGGCACGGTGATCTCCAACGCCGCGCGGCCCATGCGCGCCCGCAGCTCGTCGTCGCACAGCAGCCGCTGCAGGCCCGCGGCGAAGCCGGCCACGTCGTCGGCGGGCACCACCATGGCGCCCGTGCCATGCTGGATCTGGCCGCCGCCGTCCACCCCCACGGCCTCGGGCTCGGGCCCGCGCAGGTACTCCATGGCGAAGGGGACCAGGTCGCTGGACACCGCCGGCACGCCCGTGGCCGCCGCCTCCTGGATCGACATGCCGAAGCCCTCCATCACCGAGGGGGTGCAGTAGACATCGGTGACGGCGTAGATCGACGGCAGCAGGTCCCAGACCGAGCCGAGCACGGCCACGTGGCCCTCGAGGCCCAGCTCGGAGATGAGCCCGCGCAGATCCCGGGACAGGGGCACGTCGTCGTCGATGGTCACCACGAGGAAGGCGTCGCCGGCGGCCTGGCGCGCCCGGGCGAAGGCCCGGATCAGCACGTCCTTGCGCTTGGTGCGGTCCGTGCGGCTGACCTCGGTGACGATCCTGGCGCCGCGGATCCGCGCCAGCTCGGCCCCCGAGCCCTCGCGCAGCGCTGCCCACACCGGGTCGTCGTCGGCCACCTGGCGCGGACTGTAGCGGTCCGGGTCCACGCAGGGCGGCAAGAACAGCGGCTCATCCCAGCCGTAGTCTGCCGCCAGGGCCTCGCCGATGACCGCCGAGGTGGAGGCCACGCCGTCCAGCGCGGTGATGATCTTGCGCTCCTCGTCGATGCGCTCGTCCACCCGCAGGTCGGCCCAGCGAGCCGGCTCCATGTTCCGCTTCTTCAGCGTGCCCACCGAGTGCGGCACCCAGACATGGGGCACCGGCTGCGGCAGGGAGCGGTTGAACAGCACGCCGATGCTGGCGCCGTCCCAGTAGTGAGAGATGATGGCGTCGACGGGCTGGGTCTCGCCGAGGAACTGCCGACGCAAATACTCCACCAGCTCGTGCACCTGGCCGCCCATGTCCTCCTTACGGATGAACTCCGGCGCCGAGTCCCGCAGGTAGAGGATACGCTGGTGCTCGTCCTTGTAGCGCAGCCCGCGCTGCTGCCTGCCCGAGGCCGGGTGGGGGTAGCCGCCGCGGTGGCGATGGTCACCCGGAAGCCGAGGGCCACCAGCGCGTCGGAGAAGTGGTTGACGAAGACGTTCTGCCCGCCGGTGTCGGGCAGGCCCGGCACGATCTTCCACTGGTGGATGCCGTGGTTGGTGATCATCAGCACGTGCCTGCGCCCGGAGGCCAAAAAGGCGGTGTGCTGCTCCATGGAGTTGATGTCCTTGGTGTCCATGCCTGCGTTCATCAGCGTCCCTTCTGCTACGGTTCGTGCGGGCCCGCGCCCGGCGGCGCAGGAGATATGATGTTCGCGCTCAAAGCGCAAGCAGGGAATGTCCTGGGGGAAAGGCGGGCTCAGGGGGCGGCGCTGACCAGCACCCGCACGATGAGCTCGGTGTGTCCCAGGCCCACGTCGGCCATGGCCAGGCGGGCCACCTGGCCGTTCTGCACCTCGGGCGGGATGGTGACGTCCACGGCGTGGTCGTCGGTTACCCGGCCGCTGCCGTGACAGGCCGCGCAGGTCAGCTCCTCGTCGGTGTCCTCGGCGCAGGCCGGGCACTGCCGGAGCACCGGGATGTGGACGGGGAAGATGCCGCCGCCACGGGCGTCATCGGGTGAGATGCGCAGCTCCACGAACAGATCCTTGCCCGCCGGCGTGGCGCGGTTGGTCCCCGGCACCTCGGGCACGTAGCCGCCGTAGAACTGGTCCACCTCGCCGGCAGCGGGGGGCACGGCCGGCCCCTCCTCCTCGAACAGCGCCGCGTGGCGTCGCTCGGAGTAGGTGCGGAGCACCGAGAAGGCCCCGGGCTTCTGCTCCCCTGTCTGCATGGCGTGGCGGTAGCGGGCCACCACCTTGCGATAGGCCACCTGTACGGTGTCGGTGTCGGCCCCCTTGGGGACCCCGAGGGCGACGAAGAACTGTCGGTGTTCCATGGCTGCTCCTTGGATGGCTGCTCGAGATGTACCGCTGTCAGAAAGGGTACTGGCGGGGATGGCAAAGCTCAAGCACGGAGGTGGGGGGGAGTAGCTGCGGGGGCCGCTCTAATTGCGGTAGCTGCTGACGTGGACCCGGGCGTTGAAGGCGCCAGTGCCGCATTCGCCCTTCTTGGAGATCATCAGGATGCTCGGGTTGTTCTCGTAGGCCACCTGGTTGCGATTCTTCCAGCGGTGGGGCTGGTAGAAGACCTTGCTGTAGCCGGCGAAGTCGTTTTCGCCGGTGCCGAAGATGTCGTCTCCGCTGCAGCGGTTCATGGCGTCCTGGATGGTCCCGGTGATGCCGCCAATTGGATCGACCACGAACCGGGCCAGGTTGAACAGCCCGTCACGATCGCAGTCCACCGCGCGGACGTCCATCTCCAGGGTGGCCGTGCCCTTGACGTCGTCGAGCACCACGCTGCGGCCGGCGTAGCGGTAGGTGCCGAAGCCGAGGTAAGTCGTGCTGGCCGGGCCGACGACGTAGGTCCTTTCGGCGGTGCTGTTGTTGTTGAAGACGACGTCGCTGCGGTGCCTCCGGCCATCGGAGAGGGTGGACGTCACGCGCCACTCGCCGTCGCCGATGGAGTCGCAGTTGTTCCTCACTTGCAGCGAGGTCATGGTCATCACCACCCGCCAGCTGGAGCGCACGCGCAGGGACCGGACCGCGGGCTGGTAGGTGCAGCCCTGACTGTGGGAGCATGCGGCCACTGTCCAGTTGGCCGAGCCGTCGATTTTTTTCAGCTTCATGCCGTAGTGCCGGCTGGTGGTGCGCACCACCTCGTAGTTGTCGGTGCTGACGCTGGCCGACGCGCTGGTGGGGCAGGAGTGGCCGGGACGGGCCACGCAGAGCAAGTAGTAGTCGGCCCCGCCGCTCTGGCCCCAGCGGAACGTCGCGCGGGAGTCCTGGGTCGTGCTGGCGCCCGATGCGGGGGACAGCAGCGCCGGCGGGGTCACCAGCCCGGGCTGGGCGGCCAGGGACAGGGCACAGGCGGCGAGGTTGCCGGCCGGGCGGGACGCGGTGGTCAGGGCCCCGGTGAGGGTCGGGTTGAACTCCTTGAGCTTGCCGTGCTGGCCGTGCCACAGGATCGCCTTGCCGCCGCTGTGGCGCCACAGCATGGCGGACCGGCCGCTGGCCTGGCGGTGGTAGCTCACCGCGGTCCAGCCGCTGCCGCCGGCGTGGTATTTGTGGCGTTTGTAGTTGGCGCTGGCGTCCAGCTGCCAGAGGCTGGCCGTGCCGCTGGTGGAGGACCACAGCAGGCTGAAGGTGCCGTCGGCGTGGCGCTGGAAGCTGCGCGCCGCCCAGCCGCCGTAGGGACCGTAGGTCTTGCGCGAGGTCACGGTGCCGCCGGCGTTGATGGTCCACAGCTGCGCCCGTCCGTCGCTGAAGGTCCAGAGCATGTGGGCCGTGTTGTTGGCGTGCCGCTGGTAGTAGCGCGCCGTGGCGCTGCCGTGGCCGACGAAGGTCTGACGGCTGGTCTCGCTGTTGCTGGCGTTGAGGTGCAGCACCGTGGCGATGGCCCGCCAGATGCCGTGGACATCGCGCTGTTTGCGAAAGACCAGCAGGCTGGATGCGCCGCTGGCGTGCCGCTGGTGGGAGGCCGCCGTCGAGCCGGGGTTCGGCACGGCGCCGAGGAAGCGCGAGGAGACCTCGACGTCGCTGGCGTCCAGAGAGACCAGCTGGGCCAGGCCCTCGTATGAAAAGTACCTGGAGGTAAACAGCAGGCTGCCCGCGCCGCCGGCGTGTTTCTGGTATGAGCTGGCGATCCGCGTCAGGCCGGTGTAGCTGGGTGGATTGTCGAAGTCGACATGGCATCGGGGGCTGCTGGCCAGCGCCTGGCTCGACCTGCTCACATCCGGCGCCTCGTCGGTGGATCCGCACGCGCCAGCCATCAATAAAAGACTGAGAGTGAGGATAGTTCGTGGGTTCGTCATCGGGACCTCCGGGTTGGTTTTCCACGAAGAAAAGCAAGGGGCGTGCCACCGCCATGGAGGTATCGACCGGCCCAATTTCATTGGACAACCATCGCTGCGCCGCCCGGCGTGAACTGTGCGCGAACAGTTCGTTCGAACCGCGGCTTTGCTCCAACGTCGCGTTATTGCACGCCGGCGATCCTGGCCCGCTCCTTGCTGTTATCCAGACCAACAGTACGGAGGGAACGCCATGAAAGCTCAGAACCATAAAACGACAGACCTCGTCGCGGCCGTCACCGCCGCGGCACTTTTGCTCACCGTCGCCTGCGGCGGCGAGCCGGATCCCAGCGACCCGAGCCAGCCCGGGCCTGGCCTGAGCCAGCAGACCTTCACCGCCCTCAAGGCGGCACACGGCCTGCCTGCAGAGATGACACGGGCGGCCTACCTCGGGCGCAGCCTGGTGGCCAACGGCGTCTACGCCGCCACCACCCTCTCGGGTCGCGGCGCCCACGGCGTGGTGGTCAAAAGCGGCACCCTGACCCAGCGCTTCCCGGGCAACCTCTACTACTTCTCCTACTCGCCCCAGCCCGCGGACCGGCTGGTGGTGGCTTTTACCAACGGGACGCGCCACGAGCTGACCATCAGCCGGCTCCAGGGCAACCTCAACGTCACCTCACCGGAGCAGTTCCTCTCGTCGAACCACTCCCTGGCCTACCGTCACGTCATCCCGGGGCAGGCCGATCTGACCGTGGACACGTCCAACCTCGGCGGCCAGTGGACCTTCAAGGCCAGCGGCACCTTCACCCGGGACAAGGTGAAGCACTCCACCGACTTTGTGGCCAGCGGCAGCTACTTCTTCAACAACGACACCACCGGCGGAGAGACCAAGACCACCTACACCGTGCGGGGCAAGGTCAAGGCCCCGGGGTTCTCCATCGACGTCAACGAGAGCCACTTCTTTCACCTGGCCAGCTCCACCGGCTCCACGCTCTACAGCAAGTCCGGGGGCAAGTCCAAGGTCGCCACCCACTCCATCGACACCAACAACAACACCCTGACCATCGGCGGTGACACCTTCCGCTTCGACAGCTGCCGCCTGCGCAAGGTGTTCCGCGACGGCAAGCCCAGCGACAACGACCCCTGGCAGGCCACCGGCCGCGTGCTGCGCAACGGCAAGGGCTGGGGCGCCTACCGCTACGTGCGTGGCGCCCTGGTCGCCAACGGCGGGAAGCGGCAGTTCCAGCTGGTCACCGAGCAGGGGACCCACGTGCTGGAGTCGTGGAACGAGTAGAGGCCGGGTCCGACCCGGGCTGGTTTCAGCGGTCAGCCATCAGCGAACAGTTCTATTACCGAGTCCGCGCCACGCGGAAGCCCTCGCTGTCGAACTGCCTGTGGGGCAGCACCCCGTCGCGGCTGGCCCCCCTGGCGTCGCCGGCCGCCGAGCCCCAGGAGCCCCCCTTCACATTACGCATCATGCCGCTGGCGGGCCCCGGTGGATCGGTCGCCCGGGCCTGGCCCAGGACCTGAATCCACCAGTCGTTGGTCCACTCCCAGACGTTGCCGCTCATGTCGAACATGCCCCAGGCGTTGGGCAGGCGCTTGCCCACCACCTGGGTCGACTTGCCCGAGTTGCGGGCGTAGTAGCCGATCTTGCTCAGCACCGGGTCCACGTTGGTGCAGGTGGTGTTTGGGCCGAGGTAGTAGGCCGTGGACGAGCCGGCGCGGTAGGCGTACTCCCACTCGGCCTCGGTGGGCAGCCGCATCCCGGGGCAGGTGTAGATGGCGGCCGCGCCGCGGTAGGCCGCCGCCACATCGCATCGCACCGCGGCCTTGCTGCCGCTACAGTCGTAGCAGGGCTTGTAGCCCGACGCCCTGGAGAGGGCGTTGCAGTAGGCCGCGGCCTCGTGCCAGCTGACGCGCTCCACCGGCCGGCTGCCGCCCTTGAAGTAAGACGGGTTGTACCCCATGAACTTGCTGAACTGGGCCTGGGTCACCTCGGTCTGTCCGATGAAGAAGTCCCGCGTCAGGGTGACCTCGTGGGCGACCTCGGTGGTCTGGCGGCACATCTCACCGATGGGCGAGCCCATGGTGAAGCAGCCTGCCTTGACGGCGCAGTACCCCTTGACGCAGCTCGGCGTCACCCTGGGGTGGATGCACGGCAGCGGGCCATCGGGCGGGGCTGCGTCGTGGTACATCAGCCCCGAGCGACCGCCGCAGCCGGCGAGCAGGATTACCAAACATGCCGCTCGTGCGCTCACGGGCATGGAGCATATCACGCCAGGATTTTCAGCGCTCAGTCGGAGGGTGTGCCGAACTTGGCGAACTGCATGGTGAAGGTCGCCCGCCCCTGGGACAGGGAGCGCACGGCGGTGGAGTAACCGAACATCACGCGCATGGGCACCTTGCAGCGCACCAGCCGTTTTTCCCCGCGGTAGCCGAGGTCCTCGATCTGCCCGCCGCGAGACTGCAGGTCGCCGATGACCTCGCCCATGAACTCCTCGGGCACGATGACCTCCACGTCCATGATCGGCTCCAGCAGCACCGAGCCGGCGTCGGCGCAGGCCTTGCGGAAGGCCTCGCCGGCGGCCACGGTGTAGCCCACCTCCCGCGACACCGCCTCGGTCAGGTTCGTGCAGAGCAGGGTGATCTTGACGTCGGTCAAGGGGTAGCCCGACTCGCCGGTGCTGGCCGCGGTGTCCAGGCCCTCCATGGCCGCCTCGAGCACGGCCGCCGGCACCTCTGGCTCGGCGGGCACCGCGGTCTCGAAGACCACGCCGCCGCCGCGCTCCAGGGGCTCCACCTTGACGCGGGCGTGGCCGAAGACGAGCTCCTCGTCGGCCTGGCGCTCGAACGTGCTCTCGGCCGAGGCCTCCTTCTTGACGGTCTCGCGGTACATCACCTGGGGCTTGCCGACCCGGGCGTTCACCTTGTACTCCAGCAGCAGGCGGTCCACGATGATGTCCAGGTGCAGCTCCCCCATGCCGCTGATCAGGGTCTGGCCCGTCTCCTCGTCCTCACGCACGAGGAAGGTGGGATCCTCGGCGGTCATCTTCCCCAGGGAGAAGTCCAGCTTCTCCTTTTCGGCCTGGGTGCGCGGCTCGATGGCGCGGGAGATCACCGGCTCGTAAGCCTCGATGCGCTCCAGCAGCAGGGGGGCGTCCATGGTGGTCAGGGTGTCGCCGGTGGCGGCGAGCTTGAGCCCCATGGCCGCCACGATGCTGCCCGCGCCGCACTTTTTGATGCGCTCCTTGCGGTTGGCGTGGACCTGTAGCAGGCGGGCCACCTTCTCCTTCTTGCCCTGGCGTACGTTGAGCAGCTCGGCGCCCGGCGTGAGGGTGCCGGAGTAGATCCGCAGATAGACCATCTTCCGCCCCTGCTCCATCTTGACCTTGAAGGCCAGGGCCGCCAGGGGCTCGTTGTCCTTGGGCGCGCGCGTCTGCTCCTCGCCCGAGCCCGGTACGACGCCGGTCATCGGTGGGACGTCCAGGGGCGACGGCAGGTAGGCCACCACCGCGTCAAGCAGAGGCTGCACGCCGCGATTGCGCAGCGCCGAGCCGCAGAAGACGGGCACGATGGCGTTTTCGATGCAGCCCTTGCGCAGCGCCGCGTGGATCGCGGCCGGCTCCATGGGCTGCTCCTCGAGGTAGGCCTCCATCAGCTCCTCGTCGAACTCAGCGGCCACCTCCACCAGCTTGTCCCGGGCCTCCTCGGCGGCCTCCTGCAGGTCGTCGGGGATCGGCACGCGCTGTGGTTCCTCGCCCTTGCCCTCCCAGACGATGCCCTCCATCAGCACCAGGTCAACCACCCCCTTGAAGCTGTCCTCGGCGCCCATGGGGATCTGGACCGCGGCGGTCCTTGCGCCGAGGCGCTCCTCGATCTCCTGCACCACCCGCCAGAAGTCCGCGCCGACGCGGTCCATCTTGTTGACGAAGGCGATGCGCGGCACGCCGAACTTTTCGGCCTGGTTCCAGACGGTCTCGGACTGGGGCTCCACGCCGCCCACGCCGCAGAAGACCGCCACCACGCCGTCGAGCACGCGCAGGCTTCGCTCCACCTCCATGGTGAAGTCCACGTGCCCCGGGGTGTCGATGAGGTGTATCTCGTGCTGGCCGCGAACGGCCGGCGGGCGCTGGTCCCACGCGCCCGGCTCCCAGTCGAAGCTCGTGGCCGCGGCGGTGATGGTGATGCCGCGCTCCTGCTCCTGGGGCATCCAGTCCATCTGCGCCTCGCCGTCGTGCACCTCGCCCATGCGGTGGATGCGCCCGGAGTAGTACAGAAACCGCTCGGTGACGGTGGTCTTGCCGGCGTCGATGTGGGCGACGACGCCGATGTTGCGTACTCGCTCTAGCTTGGCCATGGGAGACTGCTTCCTTGTTGGGCGGCCGCTATTATACGCACCGCGCGCCGCTTGCAAAGACCGAACAATCTATTGACCCCATCGGTTCATGGTTGCAGACTCTGGCCAGATCTCAACCCGATGAGGATTGTAAAGTGGGTTTTAGCTCGTTTTTCACAAAGGAAGGCCGCAAGGAGCGGGCCCTGAAAAAGGCCTGCGCCAAGGCAGCCAACAAGAAGATCAAGCCGGACGATCGCCGCCCCGCGCTCCACGACTTGTTGGTCGATGGCAGCGACGAGGCCGTGCTCGGCCTGCTGCGGCGCTTCACGTTCAACTACGACACCAACATCGTGATGGACGAGGAGGAGAAGAACTACGTCTACGAGGGGCTCCTGGCCATTGGCGACAACATCCTCCCGGTAGTGCGCAAGCACCTCAAGACCTCGCCCACCCTCTCCTGGGGCATGCGGCTGGTCAACGACCTGTGCGACCGCGAGACCGTCTGGGAGGTGCTCGAGGAGGTGCTCGAGGACTTCGACCCCGAGTACGAGCGCGACCCCTCGCGCAAGATCCAGCTCATGACCTTTCTCGGTGAGTATACAGACGAGCGCAGCGTCGACGCGCTGATGCCGTTCCTCGAAGACCACGACGAGACCGTGCGCTACGTCACCGTCGAGGGCCTGTTTCAGCAAGGCGACGAGCGCGCCCGCAAGGGGCTGTTGCAGCTGCTGATCCACCCCGAGGAGGAGAGCCTGCGCATCAAAAACCGCATCGTGGAGGGGATGATCGAGGCGGGCTGGAAGGTCAAGGGGTTCCGCGGGTCGGTGGAGAGGCTGCTGACCGAGGACCTCCCGGAGTACATGGTGGACGGCAAGTCCAGGATGCGGCTGCGCAAGGCCCGAAAAAAGTAAGAACAACCTGGCGACGGCCCGGCGCCGAGAAAGAGACGACACGATGGCAGACAAGTACCCCATGACCCCCAGGGGCCTCGCCAGGCTCCGCAAGGAGCTGCGGTATCAGAAATCCCAGCGCCCGGTTATCGCCGACGTGATCCTCGAGGCGCGCGAGCACGGCGACCTGTCAGAGAACGCCGACTACGACGCCGCCAAGGACAAGCAGGGCATGATGGAGGCCCGCATCCGTGAGCTGGAGGGCAAGATCACTCTGGCCGAGGTCATCGACCCGACCCGGCTCTCGGGAGACCGGGTCGTCTTCGGCGCCGCCGTCGCGGTGGAAGACGTCGACACGGGGGACACCGCCCGCTATATCATCGTGGGCGAGGACGAGTCCGACGCCAAGGCCGGTTTCATCTCCATCACCTCTCCCATCGCCCGCGGGCTGATTAAGCATCGCGAGGGCGACGAGGTGCGGGTGAAAGTGCCCGGCGGCGTGCGTACCTACGAGATCGCCGAGGTCTCCTTCGACTGGTTCACGCCGGAAATGGACGACGGCGAGGAGTAGCCCTCACCGTTTAGGCTTGCGCCGCAATGGCGTAACTGAAACAATTCACAACCGCTGGTCGAAGCCGGCGATGAACTGATCGAGAGAGGAAAGCACGATGCGGCTAGCCCAAGTGACGACAATTTGCGGGGAGCTTTTGATGGTGGCCCTTGGCGCGGGATGCATGCAGGCAGACGGAGAGCGGTGCCAGATCGACTCCGACTGCGAGGAGGGGCTCATCTGTTGCGTGCTGCCGAACAAGACCAGCAAGGGGACGTGCCGTGAAAAAACGCGGTGCACCGCCACCGACTCCGGCGCGCCCGACGCCGAGGTGAAAAAGGACGGCACGCCGGACAAAAAGGTCACCACGCCGGACAAAAAGGTCACCACGCCGGACAAAAAGGTCACCACGCCGGACCAGAAGGTCACCACGCCGGACCAGAAGGTCACCACCCCGGACCAGAAGGTCGCCACCCCGGACCAGAAGGTCGCCACCCCGGACCAGAAGGTCGCC